>Ga0134126_10000132_pt1 | contig 98241 bp, 94 predicted proteins | sample KB31752_FD_96881 | JGI IMG/M metagenome (GOLD analysis project Ga0134126, IMG submission 96881) | Terrestrial soil microbial communities with excess Nitrogen fertilizer from Kellogg Biological Station, Michigan, USA - KB3-175-2 | ecosystem: Environmental > Terrestrial > Soil > Unclassified ...
AGCCCTGCCGGGCCCGCGCCGCTTCGATCCCCGGGGGCGCAAACGCATGCGTTTGCCCCTTCGGAATTTCGCGGTCACTCCGCGCCGACTTGGCCCGCAGTGCCAACGGCGCGGCCCCCGCGTACGGCCAGCGGGCTGCGCGCTACAGGTCGCGGGTGGAGAAGAGGCGGAGGGCGAACGCGAGCGCAAGCAGGAGGTAGAGGGCGGCGTAGGCGACCATGAGCGGGCTGGGGACGCTGGTGTTGGTGAGCGGGCCGAGGCCGAAGAGCGAGGCCAGCGGCGGCTGCATCACGAATGAGGCGCGCCGCCAGAGGGCTTCGCTGGGCATGATCAGGCTGGCCACGATGCCGACGGTGACGGCGCGGGGGTGCTGGGTGAGGGTGCCGATCTGCTCGATGAAGCCGCCGAGGAAGGCCAGGCCGAACAGCCCCAGGCTGAGCACGCCATTGGCGAGAGTCGAGAGGCGGGTGCCCCAGAGCATGGTGACGGTGAGCAGCAGCGCCATTTCCAGCCAGAGCAGCGCCGCGCCATGGAGCGGATGCGGCGGCAGGAAGCCGGCGAAGCTTGCCGCCACGGTGAACACCCCGCCGAGCAGAATGGCTTGAAACAGGGTGAGAAGCAGGAGGAAACCGAGCCACTTGCCCAGGAAAATCGTGCGGCGCGGAATGGGCTTGCAGGCCAGGGTTTGGATGGCGCCGCTGGCCACGTCTCCCGAGAGCGCATCCATCGAGGCCAGGATGGCGAGCAGCGCGGTGAGGAAGTTGGCGGCATAGGTGCCGAGCGCGGTGAAGACCACCTCGTCTTGGCGGTGCATCAGCCGCTGGGTGGCGGTGGTGAGCGGATGCGGATCGGTGCTGCCGAGGTGAAACGCCAACGCATACAGGCCCAAGAAGGCGGCCCCGACCAGCAGGGCCAGGATGACGAGCTTGCGGCGCACCGCCTCGCGCACCGTGGCCATGATGAGGATGGAGAGCGGCCCCATGGGCTAGCCTTCGCCTCCGGCGGCGCGGCCGATGATGTTCAAGAAAAGCTCCTCCAGCGATTGAGCCTCGGGGGTGAACTCGAAGACCTCGGCCCCGGCCTCGATCAAGGCCCGGAGGAGCGCCGGCAGCTCGGCCTCGCATGCCACCTGGAGCAGCGCCGGCGCGCCCTCGAGCGGCAGCGGCCCGGCCGCGGCTTGATGGCGTTGCCAGACCGCCGGGGGCAGGCGGCGCGCCCGGACCCGCACCCGCACCGCGCACGTCGCGCCGGCGCGGAGATCGCGGGTGGCGAGCACGCAGCCGTCGCGGAGGAAGGCGACGCGATCGCAACTGACCTCGACTTCGCCGAGCAAGTGCGAGTTGAGGAAGACGGCGGCGCCGCGGGCGCGCTGCTCGGCGATGATGTCGCGGACGAGGAGCCGGCCCAGCGGATCGAGGCCGCTGGTGGGCTCGTCCAGGAAGACGAGATCGGGTTCGTTGATCAGCGCCTGCGCCAAGCCGATGCGCTGCTGCATGCCCTTCGAGTACTGGCGCAGGGGCTTGGCGCCGTGGCGGTCGAGGCCCACGCGCGCCAGCAGGGCGGGAATGCGGCGGCGCAGCACATCGCCGGAGAGGCCGAAGAGGCGGCCGTGCAGGCGCAGCAACTCCGGGCCGCTGAGCCAATCGTGGAAATGGAAATGCTCGGGCAGGAAGCCGATCCGGCGGCGCGCGGCGAACTCGGTGGCGGGGAGGCCGAGCAGGCGAGCGTTCCCGGCCGTAGGGCGCGCCAAGCCGAGCAGGAGCTTGAGCGTGGTGCTCTTTCCTGCCCCGTTGGGGCCCAGCAAGCCGAAAACCTCGCCGCGCCGGACTTCGAGGTCGAGGCATTCCAGGGCGAGCTTGCGCCCGTACAGCTTACGCAGGCCTTGCGCCTGGATCGCGAAGTCCGCAATCAGCGGCCGAACTCCGAAGCCAAGGTCAAGCCTTGGGTGCCATCGCCGGCGCCGGTCACAAAGTAGAGCATGCCTTGGCGGCTCCAGAGAAGCACATAGTGCAAGCCTTCGCCGGCGCGGCTGCGGGTGAGCAGGATGCCCTGGACGCCATCCACGGAGACTTGCTGCGAGGTGGCCTGGCCACGCGGGAACGGGACGACCAGGGTCGAGGTCCAGTCAATCGTGGACGTGTATTGCTGCGCCTCTTGCGGGCTCATGCCGAGCAGTTGCAGGCCGACGGTGGCGATTTGTTGCATATCGAGGCCCGGGGGGAGTGAAACCACCGGGCTGGGGCGTTCGCCGAGCACGGTGCAGTTGGGGCCGACCGGCGGGTTGGAGGACGGATGCCCGTCGGCGGTGGCCGCGGCAAAGGCGGCGCAATCGCCATACATGACCACGACGCCGCGGGGAAGATGGACTGAAATCGCAGCGCCGTCAAGGTTGGGCGCAAGTTCGACTCCGGCCACGCCGGCATCGTCGAGGATGGATTGGGCCCGCGCGCGGTCGAGGACCAGATGAAAATCCTTGCCGCCTTGCACGCGGAATGCCGGCGCAGCGCTGCCCCAGCTCGGGGCGTAGCGCAAGGAGAATCCGGCGAGTTGCGAGGCCTGGTCCGCGCTCGAGGCGGTTTGCGGGGCTTCGTTGAGGGTGACGGTGGCGGAATCGGCGAGCATCTGCGCAATCATGCCGGCGGTGGTGCGGTCGGCCAGCGGCGCATTGGGCAAGGGCGTGAACGGCAGCGCAGCCACTTGCGAGACGCGGAACAGCGAAAGCACCTGCGCGGTGGCCGTGCGCACGCGCGGACTGAAGCCGAGAGCCGCGACCAGCGCGACAGCGGTGCCAAACACCAGCCAGCTAGGGCGAAGATGCCAGGCATGCGCCCGGGCCGGCGCATCACGGCGGCGCGCTTCAAAGCGCGACCACGCGCGGGCCGCATCGCCGCCGACATCGGCAGGATCGGTGGCCGCCAACAGTTCCTTCACGTTCGGATCGAAGTTTTCCCCGTTCATACATTCCCCTTCTGGTATGCCTGTTGAAAGGCGCGCTCGGCGCGGCACAGCGTGGTGCCGATGGAGGAGGGCTTGCGATCGAGCGCCAGCGCAAGCTCGGAATACGACAATCCGCTGTGGCGCAGCAGCAGCGCCTGGGCGTGCAGCGGCTTGAGCGTGGCCAGGGCGGCGCGGACGCGAGCGGCGCGTTCGGCCATCTCGATTTCGACCAGCGGCGTCGGGGTCGCGGCAGGACGAAGCGCGGCGTCGGCCTCGAATTCGGCCGCATGGTCGCGGCGCCGCTTGCGGCTGCGCAACGCGTCAATCGCCATGCGGCTGGCGGTGCGGAAGAGCCAGCCGGCGGGGTTCTCTCCTTCCGCCGCGAGGTGGGGGCGCTGGTACAACTTCCAGAAGGCGTCGTCGGCGACTTCCTCGGCTTGGGCGCGGTCGCCGAGCATGCGCGCCACCATGCCGACAACGCGCGGATATTGCTGCTGGAAGAGCGCGGCGAAGGCCTGCTCTGGCCATGCCTGGCGCGACCAGGCGGAGATCCAGGAAATCCCGGCGTCGAGGCTGCCCATCTCACCCCAGCTTCCCATACTTGGCAAACGGCGGCGGATGGAGAATCGTGACAACCTCCAAAAAAAACGGCCCCGCCGAAACGGGACCGTTCTGCTCCAACGATTGAAAACAGGCTACTTGCCGCTGGATTTGCCGCCCAACTGCGACTGCAGCTTTTGGGCTGCGTCGAGATGCTTCTGCATGACCGGGATGGCGTTCTGCACGACATCTTTCAGGCCGGGGTCGGTGATCTGGGGCTCAAGCCGCTTCAGCTCCCGGATCGCGGTGCGGTGGTCGCGGATCTCCGAATTGACGAAGGCCTTGTCAGAGGCGGCGCCGTTCTCGTTCTGCAAGCGGTCTTTCAGCTTGCTGTCCTGGTTCTGCATGGACTTGTTTTCTTGCAGATTGATATTGCTTTGCCCGGCCGCGGTCTCGAGCTTCTGCTGGGCGTCTTTGTGGTCGTTGACCAAGGTTTGCGCGAAATCCTTCACCGCGGTGTTCTGGGTGTGGTCTTGCATCATCTGGGCGGTGTCGATTTCGTCTTTGTTGACGGTGTTCAGCAGGTCAGCGGCGCGTTGGTTGGCGCTCATGGCCGAATGCGACGGCTGCGAAGACGCTTGCCCCTGCTGCGGCATCTGCGATTGCTGCGGGTTCGTTTGTGCCAGACAAAACGGCACGGCCAGCGCGAGAACGCCGCCGACCAGCCAAGTGGATGAGTGCTTGCCGATACGCATGCGTGAGCCTCCGGGACCTGCAAAAAGGATTTGGTCCTTAAGATGCAAGAAAGCGGAGCACCGCCTGCTGGGCGGCGAAGAAGGGCTCGGGCACGGGCTGGATCGGCATCCACTCGACTTCCCCCTCCCAGGAGCCGCGGGGCGCGCCCTCGGCTTCGGCCTCGAAGACGGTGATGCGGCTGGGCACGAAGGTGGCATCGCGGTACTGGAAAAGCTCGCGGCAGGATCCTAGGACGAGGCCGGTCTCCTCCCGAATTTCCCGGCGCAGCGTCTGCTCGGGCGATTCCCAGAAATATGCCGTGCCGCCCGGAAAGGCCCAGCCCAAGCCGTCGCTGCGACGCTGCAGCAGATACCGGTCGCCGCGGCGGATGAGCGCAATCGAGCTGCGCAGCTCGCCGAGCACAGGGGCACGCCCGTAGACGGCGACAAACGTCTTCGAGCAGAAACGAAAGATGCTAGCCGAAAAGGACAAAGTGGATTCCAACGACGATTTGATGATCCACGGGACGGCCGGCGTGAAACGACGCCCGGCGGCGGAACTCCGCGAACGGCACCCAATCGCCAATGGACCAGCCTCCGCCGATGCCGAGCGAAGCGTAGCCGTGCAGGCCGCTGCCGAAGCGATGACCGAGGGCCGCTTCGGTCAGCAGCAGCGGACCATGGCTCTGGGCGGCGCGCCGGGCCGGACTAAGCCAAGCCTCGATGCCGGATTCGAGCGAAGCGCCGTTCCGGGCTTGGAGGCGGTCCCAGCCCGCGCCGGCGAAATTCCACAGCACCAGCAGGTGCGGCGCAGGCGGAAGCGCAATGCCGAGCTTGGCAAAGGCGCTGAATGTGCCGAAGTCGGGGGTGCGATTGGCGCTGGGTCCGCCCGCGGCGGCGGTCAGCACCACCTGGGCCGAGAGGGCACCGGCCAGCAGCACCGCGAGCACGGTTGCGCGGGCGGGCGCTTTCAAGGGGCCTCCTCCAGCACGACGTGCTCGCCGACCGCCAGGTACGACTTGCGCCGGAACCAATCTTCCAGCGCGGCGCGCAGCGCGTCGAGCGGCACCCGTGCGCCGGCCTCGAGCCGGCCATCGGCGACGGGCAAAGTGTCGTCAAAGCGGCTCTCGCCGGTGAAGCTGCGCATGGCGAAGCTGTCCATGTATTTCATCGGGCATTCCCGCGCGGCGGATTCAGAACGCAGAAGGACGCGGAGCTTGCGGGCGTACACCGTGCTATCCCAGCTTCTTCCTGAGCAGTTCGTTCGCCAAGCCGGGGGCGGCCTGGCCGCGGGAGGCCTTCATCACCTGCCCCACGAAGAAGGCAAGCAGCGGCGTCTTGCCGGCGCGGTACTGGGCGGCCTGCGCGGGATTGGCGGCGATGACTTGGTCAATGATGGCCTCGAGCGCAGAGGAATCGGAGATCTGCCGCACACCCATGCGCTCGACCAGGGCTTGCGGCTCGATCCCTTCGGCCAGCATGGCGGCGAAGACGTCTTTCGCCGTCTTGCCGGAGATGGCGCCGTCCTCGATCAGCCGCACGAGCGCCGCAATGTGCTCCGGGCGGACCTTCGCCGACGCCAGCGTCCCGCCCGTGTTGTTCAGGTGGGCGGTGAAGTCGCCCATGATCCAGTTGGCGACGGCTTTGGGGTTGGGGCTGCCGGCCGCGGCGCGTTCGAAGTAGTCGGCGAGCGCCCGCGAGGCCGTCAGCAGCTGGGCGTCGTAGGGGCTGAGGCCGTACTGGGCCTGCAGGCGCTGGCGCTTGGCCTGCGGCAGCTCGGGAAGCGAGGCTTCGATCGCGCTGCGCCACTCGGCCGAAACCTCCAGCGGCGCGAGATCGGGCTCGGGGAAATAGCGGTAATCGTGCGCCTGCTCCTTCGACCGCATCGAGGCGGTGCGGCCATCGCCGGGATGGAACAGCCGGGTTTCCTGCACGATGCGGCCGCCTTGGTCGAGCACTTCGGCCTGCCGCTCGATTTCGAACTCAAGCGCGCGCTGCAGGTAGCGGAACGAATTCAGGTTCTTGACCTCCACCTTGGTGCCGAATTTCTCCTGCCCGCGCGGGCGGAGGCTGACGTTGGCGTCGCAGCGCAGGCTGCCCTCCTCCATGTTGCAGTCGGAGACTTCGAGGTAGAGCATGATTTCCTTCAGCCGCGTGAGGTAGGCGTGGGCCTGCTCGGGCGAGCGGATGTCGGGCTCGGAGACGATTTCGACCAGCGGCACGCCGGCGCGGTTGAGGTCCACGAACGAGCTGCGCTCGGTGCCGGGAATGCCCTCGTGGATGTTCTTGCCGGCGTCCTCCTCGAGATGCAAGCGGGTCACGCCGATGCGGGCGCCGTCGAGTTCGACTTGGCCGTGCTCGGCCAAGGGCTGGTCGTATTGGCTGATCTGATAGCCCTTGGGCAGGTCGGGATAGAAATAATTCTTGCGGGCGAACACGGAAACCGAATGGACGCGGGCACCCAGGCCGAGCGCGGCGCGCATGGCCTTGTCCACCGCTTCGCGGTTCAGCACCGGAAGCGCGCCCGGCAGGCCCAGGCAGACCGGGCAGGTGAGCGAGTTGGGGGGCTCGCCGAATTGGGTCGAGCAGGAGCAGAAGATCTTCGAGCGGGTGTTGAGCTGGACGTGCACCTCGAGTCCGATGACGGGCTCGTAGCGCTCAAGCAGGGCGGCGGAGGGCATGCCCCCCTATTGTACGGGGGCGGCTCCGCCGCGGGCAGTTCACCGCCGAGCCTCCCCAGGGCTGGCGCTGCGCGCGCGGTCGTTGCGGATGCCGACCCAGTGCTCGCAGGCGATGATCGAGTTGCCGGGGTTGGCGGGGTCGAATTTCACCTGCGCCGGCCAGCCCGGAATCCAGGCGGCGGGATCGAGCGCGACCGGCACCATGTGCAGCGCCTGCGAGGCCTGGTAGGTGACGCCGGCGAATTCGTATTGGTAGACCAGCAGCGGCGGAAGGTTCTCGCCGCCGGGCACCGGGGCGGGCAGCATTTCGAGGATTTCGCCGCCGGCAATGCGGCCGATGGCGTGCAAACGCAAGCGGCGGGCGCACTCGATCTGCTCCGGGGTGGGGCGGTGCCAGTAGCGCCACAGCCAGAACGCGCCGCCGGCGGCCATGAGCCCGGCAGCGGCGTAATAGACCTCCCTAGGCACGCGGCGCAGCCTCCACCGGGTTCTCGAGCGTGCCAATGCCGGCAATCGAGACGCTGACCCGGTCCCCCGGCCGCAGCGGGCCGACGCCGGCCGGCGTGCCGGTGGCGATGAGATCGCCTGGTTCGAGGGTCATGACGGCGGTGATGGCTGCAAAGATGCGCTGCAGGGAGAAGATGAAATCGTTGGTGCTGGCCTGCTGCCGCAACTCGCCATTGACGCGGGTCTCGAGCGCGAAGCCCGAGCCGTCGCCGGGCCCGCCTTCCAGCAGGCAGGGGCCCACCGGACAGAAGGTGTCGAAGCCCTTGGCGCGGGTCCACTGCGGATCGCGGTTCTGGAGATCGCGGGCGGTGACGTCATTGACGCAAGTGAACCCCAGGATGTATGCCGCCAAATCGGCGTCGGGAGCAAGGCGGCGGCAGCGGCGCCGGATCACCACGCCCAGCTCGCCCTCGTGCTCCACCTGCTGCGAGAGCTCGGGCAGCAGGATGGTGCCGCCGGGCGGCAGCAAGGCCGAAGGCGGCTTCAGAAAGAGCAGCGGCTCGGGGGGCACGTCGTGGCCGAGCTCCCGGGCGTGGGCGCGGTAGTTGCGGCCCACGCAGACGATCTTGGTCGGCGTGCAAGGGGGCAAGAGCGGCGTGCTGGCCAGCGGCAGCCGCTCCATGCTGGCTTGCGGGTGGCAGAGCCCGGCATCCAGCGGCGAACCGGAGTAGACCTGGATCACGCCGTCGTGCAACTCGCCCCAGCAGGCTTGCCCCTGCTGCACCAGCCGAACCCACTTTTTCATAGCTACTGATTATGCGGGATGGTCGGCGCGGGCGGCTTCTTTTTGTCGTCGGGCTTGGGGGTTGTTCCGTCGGGTACGGCGGTGATGGAGAGGATGCGGGTGGTGGACCGGAACCGCCGGAACTTGGAGTATTGGATCACCATCCGCAGCGGCAGAGCAGGGGAGTCCTTGGTCGCCGGAATGGCGCCCTGCATGAGGGTATACACCGGGAACCAATACTTGCCGTCAATCTGCTGCCGCCAGACTTCAAACGGGGGAAAGTAATTGGTCAAGTTGCCGTGCTTGTCGTATTGGTCGGGCACCACCTTGCCGGCGCTCTTGACGATCATGAGGTCGTGGTCGTCCACGTAGACCTTGCCTTGGAAGTAGCGCTGGCCTTTGACGATTTGCTTGGGTGCGATCGAGAAGACGTAGGCAGTGATTTGATCCAGCGGCTCGTGGTCCACGTAGGCGACGTTGTACTGCGGGAGCTCGTCCACCGAGAGCGTATACATGTTCATGTTGAACATGTCGTTGAGGTCGTCTTCGCTCATGACCAGATTCTTGAGCGTGGGCTGCGGACAGAAGGTGCACACGATCTGCTTCACGCCGCCGGGGGTGTAGTTGACATCGTTGGTCTGGCGGAAGTTCCCGACTGGATTGCCGTCGTCGTCGAGCTCCTGCATGTTGATGGTTTCGGTGTAGACGTAGTCGTGAGCCAGCAGCTCGCGGAACATGCGCTCCTTGGCGGTGAAGACGTCAATGATGTGCTGGATCTCGGCGGGGCCGGGGTCGGGCAGGCGCTTGACGGCGGCGGGGGCGGGCGTGACCGCGGCGGGAGCCTTGGCCGGAGCGCCCAGCACGAAGACATCCGCATTCGCCGGCGGCGGGGGAGACTTGGCGGGCGGGGTCTGGGCCGGGAGCGCGAGGGCCAGTCCCAAGCCGGCGATCAATGCGAACCCAGTGGTGGCTTTCGCCATGTCGGTGTACCTCTCCGGTAGCTTCTATTTTACGCGCGGCGGAACTATAATTCCATTCAAACAGCAACTCCCGCCCCTCGGAGGACTCGAAGTGCGCAAACCCTGCCTCTGGTTGACCCCCGCTCTGATGCTCGCGCTGGCGACGGGCGCGTTCGCCGGCGATCACGCGACCTACATCCGGCCGATCGAGATGACGCTGCCGGCCGCGGGCGTGACCCAGGTGGTGCTGATCAACCTAGTCGGGCCGGTGACGGTCGAGACCGCCCCGGATGCGGCGATTCATCTGGAGGTGCTCGTCCATGCTGGCGGCTCGGACGCGGCCTTCGCGCGCACGCTCGCCGGGCAGCTGGACTTCCAGACGCAGCAGACGGGGGGACAGTTGCGGATTTCCGGCGTGTACCCGCTGGACCATTTCCGCGATTACGGCTACCCCAACATGAAGAGCATCCTCGGCATCCACGGGACCGACAGCAATGAATACAACGGCCAGAAGGTGTTCATCCGGGACGTGGGCAGCGACAAGGCGGTCGAGCTGTGGGCGGACGTGCGGCTGAAGCTGCCGGCCAATTTGGCGCTGGTGGTGCGCAACACCTACGGCGACGTCGAGCTGCGGGGCTCGGGCGGAGCCGCGCCCGGCGGCAGCGTGGACGGCTTCACCGATGTCGGCGACTTCACTGTCTACCGCCCGGCCTGGGCCACGGTGAAGCTGCAGACCGACTACGGCAAGGTCGAGTTCACCGACGGCTTCGGCGCGGCCCAGGACATCTCGCTGAACACCAACGTCGGGGGAACGTATTTGGATCTCCCCGGCGACGCGCACGCCAAGATCGTCGCCCACAAGGATCTCGGCTTTCTGCATAACGACCTGACCACGGCCAATTTCAGCAAGAACAGCGACGGCGATTCCGTGCTGCAGTTGGGCCCGGGCGGCGGGCCGGTGGTGCACATCGAGATGAGCGTCGGCAGCCTGCACCTCAAGAAGGTCGGCAGCTAAATTGGCGATCTGGCCGGGTGCGCCCCATCCGCTGGGAGCGAGCTGGGACGGCGCTGGTGTGAACTTCGCCCTGTTCTCCGAGCATGCGGACGGGGTGGAGGTGTGCGTGTTCGACCCGGGCGGAGGCGAGCAGCGGATCGCCCTGCCGGAGCACACCGACCGCGTCTGGCACGGCTATGTGCCCGGCCTGGGCCCGGGGGCGCGGTACGGGTTCCGCGTGCCCGGCCCCTACCGGCCGCGCGAGGGCCAGCGCTTCAACCCGGCCAAGCTGCTGCTCGATCCCTACAGCCGCGCCATCGCCGGCGAAGTGCGCTGGCACGACGCGCTCTGCGGCTACCGCGCCGGCGAAGCCGATGAACTTCCCGATGAACGGGACAGCGCCCCGTTCATGCCGCGCAGCGTCGTCTGCGACGCCAGCTTCCCCTGGAACGACGACCGGCCGCCCAAGACGCCGTGGCACGAAACCGTCATCTACGAGGCGCACGTGAAAGGCTTCACGCAGCGGCACCCGGAGGTGCCCGAGGCGCTGCGCGGCACCTATGCCGGGCTGGCGCATCCGGCGGCGATCGAGCATCTGGTCCGCCTGGGGGTGACCGCGATCGAGTTGATGCCGGTGCACTATCGCGTCAACACCCGCAGGCTGGCGGCGCGCGGCCTGAGCGACTACTGGGGATACAACACCATCGGCTTCTTCGCCCCCGACCCGCGCTTCGCCAGCCGCGGCAGCGAACCGGACGCGGTGGTGCGGGAGTTCAAGGCGATGGTGCGGGCGCTGCATCAGGCCGGGCTCGAGGTCGTGCTCGACGTGGTCTACAACCACACCGCCGAAGGCGACGAGGGCGGGCCCACGCTCTGCTTCCGCGGCGTGGACAATGCCGCCTACTACCGCTTGGCCCAGGACCGCAGCCGCTACACCGATTTCACCGGCTGCGGCAACAGCTTGAACATGCAGCATCCGCAGACGCTGCGGCTGATCATGGACAGCCTCCGCTACTGGATCAGCGAGATGCGCGTGGACGGCTTCCGCTTCGACTTGGCCGCCACGCTGGCGCGCGAGCTGCACCAAGTGGACCGGCTGGGCGCGTTTTTCGACATCATCCACCAGGACCCGGTGATCTCGCAGGTGAAGCTCATCGCCGAACCCTGGGATCTGGGCAGCGACGGCTACCAAGTGGGCCAGTTCCCCGTGCTGTGGTCGGAGTGGAACGGCCGCTACCGCGATACGGCGCGCGATTATTGGCGGGGAACCAACGCCGGCGTGGGCGAATTCGCAGCGCGACTGACCGGCAGCTCCGATCTCTACGAGGCCGGCGGGCGGCGCGCCTATGCCAGCGTGAATTTCGTGACCGCGCACGACGGCTTCACCCTCCGCGACTTGGTGAGCTATAACGACAAGCACAACCAAGCCAATGAAGAAGGCAACCGCGACGGCAGCGACGACAACCGCTCCTGGAACTGCGGCAGCGAGGGCGAGACCGACGATCCGGAGATCCTGAAGCTGCGCGCCCGGCAGCGGCGCAACCTGTTGGCGACCTTGTTCCTGTCGCAAGGCGTGCCGATGATCCTGTCCGGCGACGAGATCGGACGCACGCAAGGCGGCAACAACAATGCGTATTGCCAGGACAACGAAATCTCGTGGCTGGATTGGGCGGCGGCCGACGGCGAGTTCCTGGGATTCTGCCAAGCCATGGTGGCCTTCTACCGCGGACATCCCGTGCTGCGGCGGCGGCAGTGGTTCCAAGGGCGGGCCATCCGCGGCGTCGCCGACATCGGCTGGTTCCGGCCCGATGGCAGCCCCATGAGCGACGAGGATTGGGACAAGGGCTACGCCAAGGCGCTGATGGTGTTCCTCAACGGACGCGCGATTCCTTCCCGCGACCGGCGCGGCGCCGCGATTCTCGATGACAGCTTCCTGCTGCTGTTCAACGCGCACTACGAGCCGCTGGCTTTTCGGCTGCCGAACGCGGAATATGGAGAGGAATGGACGCTGCTGCTGGACACCGCCACCGGCGCCCCCATCGCCTCGGCGCCGGCGCCCGGCGCGCCGCGCTTGCGAAGCGGAATGGAACGGGTCTTGGAGGCCCGATCACTCATAGTCTTGGGAAGGAGATGAGATGAAGCCAAATCGTCTTGGGATCCTGGTTCTGGGGTTGGCTGCCGCGATGGCGGCGCAGATTCCCGCCGATCAGGCGGTGCGGCAAGTCTTGGATGCCCAGCAGGCGGCATGGAACGCCGGCAACATTGACGCCTTCATGCTGGGGTATTGGAACTCGCCGCAGACCCAGTTCATCGGGGCCGATGGCATCACCTTGGGCTGGGCGACGGTGCGCGCGCATTATTTGAAGTCGTACCCGAGCCAGGCCGCGATGGGCCGGCTGAGCTTCACCGGCGTGCAGGTGGAAATGCTGGGCGACGATGCTGCCTATGTGGTGGGCCATTTCGCGCTGCAGCGCGCGCTGGACAACCCGGTCTCGCGACCCCATGGCGTGTTCACGCTGCTCTTCCGCAAATTCCCCGAAGGCTGGAAGATCGTCTCCGACCACACCACCGCCGCGGCCAAGATGCCCGCCGCGGTGCCGGTCAAGGCGCACTGAGCATCCGTGCGCAGATTGGAAGGGGCTCAGCGACGGTCGGCGACCGACGCCACCGCCACCGTGGCCGCGGGCACGGGGGCATTCAGCGCGGCATCCACGCCCTGCCAAAACCCGCGGAACGCGGCGTAGTCGGCAGGCTCGATTTGACGGGCCGTCTGCGTGACCTCGCTGTGGACGGTGAGCGCGCCGCCGGAGCAGGTGGTGTCAATTTCCATCGAACCGAAGGCGCTGTCGCGGCGTTCCGCCGGGCTCGGAGTGCAGGCGCTTTGGTCGAGCGTCCAGGTCTCATCGAGGCGCCAGCGCAGCGGCAACTCGAGCGGGATATCGCGTTCCGCCTGGAACGCCAGCGATTGCGCGTAGTGGCGGCGGACCCAGGCGCTCGACCGGGCCGCGGCCTCGGGCACGCGGGCGCGAAAGGCAATCTCGACCGTGTCGGCGGCGGGTGAGACGCCGGTGACGGCCATGGACTCCACCCCGGCGCCGGCAAAGGTGCGGCGCAGCCAATCCTGCAGTTGCTGGCGCTGGTGGGCAGCATCCGCATAGTCTTGGCGCAAGCTGGGGGCGTCGGCGCCGCTGACGATGATGGCTCCGGTGGCTTCGAGGGATCCGTCGCCCATGGGCGTGAGCCGCACCGTGCGCCGGGTCCAGTTCGCCCAGGCGGGCGCGCTGGGCACGCGCACGAGCGCTTGCTGCCCGGCGCGCACGATGAGCGCGAGACTGTCCTGGTCGGAGCTGGGCAGCTCGTCGGTCAGGTAGGCGGGCGCGGTGGTATCAATCCATTGCTGGGTCAGCGGCACATACACCAGCGCATGATCAAAGGCCGCCATGGTGGCGGCGGCCACGCCATCGCCGCGCACCGGCGCCAATTGGCCCATGGCGGGCGTCCGCACCAAGGCGAGATCGGCCTCCACCCCGGCCGCGCGCAGCCAGGTCGCGAGCAGCAGGGCGCCATCCTTGCAATCGCCTTGGCCGCGGTCGAACACGGTCTCAACCGCAGCAGGGACATAGGCATGTTCCCCGCGCTCGTCGCCCCGGTATGAAAGGCGCGGCGCCAAGTAGCGCCATACCCGCGCCACGGTCTCGCGCGCGGCCTCGCCGCTGCCCGGCTGCCGCAACGCGGCCTTGCCCGCAATGGCCAGGAGGCGCTGCTCGATCGCGGGCGCAAGTTTGGATTGGCGCGCGAGCAAGTTCGAGTACCAGCCGGCCATTTCGGACCAGGAGCGGAAACCCGAAACCTGGACGAAGGGGGAGCGGTCGGTGATCGAAGGGCCGTCAGGCGCGCTGAAGAATGCCGGGAGCGCGCCAGCTTGCCATTCCCAGAGGTTCTGGCCGTTGGCGTCGCGGCTGCGGAGCGCCGGGGAAACGCCCACCGCGCTGGCCGTCAGCGGCGACGCCGAAGCCACCACGTAACGGGAATGCAGCGTGGGAAAGCTGTCGCGGAAAGCGAACAGGTTGCCCAGATAGTGGCCTTGCAGCACGCGCCAGTCGTGGCTGGTGTCGGGCATCAGGAGATAGAGCACGCTGATGCGGTCGCCGGCCTGCAGCTTGGGCAGGCCGATGTGGCGCGGCTGGTTGCCGCTGGCACCCGGGCGCAAGTCGCCGAGGTCCTGCCCGGAGATGGCCGTCATGGCTCCGGGCTTGGGGCCGGCGCGCAGCACCTCGGCCGCGCAGAGCTGGAAGCGGCTGCGGGCGCTGTCGTACCAAAGATCGTCCAGCGCGAACAGGTCCGCCGCGGCATTGTCGCGCAATTGGAAGACGCGCTGCACCACGCTGGCCGAGAGGCCATCGGGCAGCACCTGCTCGAAGCGCATGTGGTAAAGCTCGACCGCGCCCTCGCCGGAGAACTGATTCGGTTCGTCCGGCAATTGCGAGGCTCGCGCCAAATAGGGCTGGGCCTCGCGCAAGAGCGTGGCTGCGGTTGGAGCCGCAGTTGCCGCCGCAAGCGGCGGTGCCGCAGCCGGGCGCAAGGTCGGGGTGCTGGCGCCCATGGCGACCGCCAGCAGGCAGACCGCGGACGCCAGCAGGCAACTGGGGCGACGAAGTGGCAATTCGCGCGAGCTCCTGAATCCGAGTTCAGTCTGCGCCCGCGCGGGCTGCGCTTGTATCGGCGGTTCGCCCTAGGTCCCCGGAAAATGTTGCAGCACGGGCGGCGCACACCACGGCCAGCGGCAGCACCACCAGCCAGAAGTCGCAGCCGTAGGCCTGGAGCGCCCGCTGCCGCCCGCTGCCCGGCACCAGCGGCTCGAGCACCGAGGCGGCGACCGCGAGCCAAAGCAGGCGTCCTTGCCACCTGGCCAGGCGCCCGTGCCAGCGTTCGCTCGCCAGGTACAGCGCGGGCCACAGCAGCGTGACCAGGATCAGGCGATGCACGTGGGGCTCGAGCACGACCACGCCGCAGAAGAGCAGGGCGGTGCGCGCGGCCGGCCCGCTCTGCCCGCGCCAAACCAGCCACGCCAAGCCAGCCAGGAGCGCCAAGGCCGCCGTCCACCAGATTGCGTTCAGCGCAGCGGGCTGGAGCTGCAGCCATGCGACCTGCGGATACTTGGCATCGGCCAAGCGGGCGTAGTCCATGCGCGTCAGGGTGCGGGCCAGGACGTCATGCAGCGACTGGCCGGGATACCAGAGCTCGCCCAGCGCCGACGAGGTCGCGGCGATGGAATGCTCCTGCGCCAGCCATGCACCCAGCAAGCGCATTTGCGCCGCCCAGCCGCGCCACAGGATCGGCAGCAGCGTCGCCGCGGCGCCCGCGCCACAGGCCGCAGCCAGGAACTTCCAGCGCTTCTCGATCGCGAGGAACGGATAAAAGAACAATGGCCAGACCTTCAAGGCTGCCGCCCATCCCAGCCAGAGTCCGCCGCCGGGATCGTTGGCGATCAAGGCGAAGCAGGCCAGGGCCACGATGTAGAGCTGGGCATTGCCGTAGCGCAGATCCTGGATCATGTAGGGCGCAAGCAGCAGCATCGCCGGCCAAAACGCGAAAAGACTGGGCAGGTCCCATCGGCGCCGCAGCCGGGCGGCCAGCCCTCCGACGCAGGCCATGGCTCCCGCCGCCCAAAGCGCCGCGCCCCAGCGCACGGGCAGCAGCGCCAGCGGCCGGAACAGGTCGAGGAAGACCGGAGGATAGCGGTATACGCCGCCGGCCCAGCCCGTGCCGCTGGCGGGTCCGTACATCGGCGCCCCGGCGAAGTAGTGCCGCGCGTTCTCCCAATACACGCGGTAGTCAATCGCCTTGTCCGGGCGCAGGCAAGCCAGCGCGGCGGCGGCGCAAGCCAGCAGCGCGACGAATGCGAACTCGCGTTTGGAGGCTTCCTGCAATCCCACTATTCCAGCAGGAAGCGCGCACCCGCGCCAGCGCCCGCCCCAGCCACGGCGTAAAGGCAATAGGTCGCCGCGATCGAGCTGATGCGGTGCAGGTCTTCGGTGTTCGCGCCCAATTCCTCGTCGCCTTCGCTGGGCGCAAAGAAGGCGTCAATGGACTGCCCCACCCCAGGCAGGCTAAGCGGCACTTCCAGCGGAATGAAGCCGAATTCACCCCCCTCGTCATGGCTGACGATCATGAGCGTAAGCTCGCGGTCGTCGCTGGGCGTGGGCGGCTCCAAATGGGTGAGGTAGACCTCCTTGGCCCATTGCCGTCGGCCTCCCGACGATGGGGGGCGCAGCGGCTGCGACCAATCGGCGAACTGCAGGCAGAGCGCCGGGGCCGGCGAGCGGAATTGGGTGGTGTTGAGGCGAAGGTAGCGCGGGTCGGCGAAGCGGGCGGCCAAATCGGCCGGGATGGAGGCCCGCACCTGGCCGGCATGGCGGTAGCAGGTCCAGGTGTGGAGCATGTGCAGGTAAAGGTTTTGATCGCGCTCGTCGGGATGCTCGGCGGCGTAGGCGAGAAACATCGGCAGGTCGAGGTAGCTGAGCAGGTTGATCACCGGCAGGCCGCGCGATTCGATCCAGCGCGTGGTCTCGGCCAAGTTCTGCTCCATCTCCGGATCATCGCTGCGCAGCAGGTCATAGAGCGTGGCAGCCGGGATTTCGGGCCGCACGCTGGCCAGCGCGTCGGGCTTCGCCGGCGCCGGTGCCGGGGAGCGCGGGCTTTCCGCCTGCGGGCTCAGCGCCCCCCAAGGCCCCGCCGGCGCCGGCGCGAGCTCGAGCGCCAGATTCTGGTCAAGGCAGTGGCCGTGCAGGTCGAGCCAAAACGCCCGTCCGCGCTCTTCGGCCTCCTCTGGGTCGCCCAAGAATCGCGCCCGCACCACGACGCCGTCGGGCCGCGCGCAGGCGTCGAGCACCGCCTTGAACGCGCGCCCGACTTCGGCGGCGAGCTCAAGGAACGGCTCGGTCTGCTCGGGCAGCGCCGTGCGGAACGTCCATTGGAACGGCTCGGGAGGCATGGGCACCGGCGCGCAGCGCGCCCTGCCTACTATAGCCGCAGGCCGTGCCGGCAGCGCCTGTTGTTCCTGTGGTTCCTGCCATGCCCGTTGTTCATGCATCCCGCGAACGTCGCGGTATTCTGGAAGCGCTCATGGAGCTCGAAGGCAAGCGCGTCGTAGTGGTGGGGATGGCGGCGAGCGGCATCGCCGCGGCGCATTTCCTGCGCGAGCGCAAGGCGCGGGTGGTGGTGTCGGAGATGCGCCCGGCGGTCGAGCTGCGGCGCGAAATCGCCGAATTGCTCGAGACCGGGGTGGCGATCGAAACCGGCGGCCACCGCGAACGCAGCTTCCTCGACAGCGACCTGATCGTGGTCAGCCCCGGCGTGCCCGCCGACCTGCCCCTGCTCAAGCGCGCCCGCAGCGCCCGCATTCCGGTGTGGGGGGAAATCGAGCTGGCGGCCCGCTACCTGCAAGGCACGGTCGTGGCCATCACCGGCGCCAACGGCAAGACCACCACCACCACCCTGGCGGGCGAACTGCTGGCGGCCTGCGGCAAGCGCGTGCAGGTGGGCGGCAACATCGGCACGCCGCTGATCTCGCTGGTCCCGACCTCGACGCCCGAGACCGTCAACGTGATCGAGGTTTCGAGCTTCCAGTTGGAGACGGTCGAGCAGTTCCACGCCCATGTCGCCGCCGTGCTCAACCTCTCGCCCGACCATCTCGACCGCCACGGCAGCATGGAGGCCTACGCCGCCGCCAAGCAGCGCATCTTCCGCAACCAGACGGCCGGCGATTTCGCCGTGCTCAACCCCAACGACGCCTGGTGCCGGCAATTCGCCGCCGGGCTGGCCAGCCGGCCGGTCTGGTTCGCGCCCTTCGCGCTCGAGGCGCAGACCGGCGCCAACCTGCGCAACAGGGAGATCGTCTGGTCGGCCGGCGGACGCCACACCGCCATCCTGCCGGCCGCAGAAATTCCCCTGCGCGGCGCGCACAATCTCGAGAACGTGCTGGCCGCGGTGGCGATCGGCTGCCTGGTGGCCGGCCCGGAATCAGCCGCTTCGATGCGACAAGCCGTGCGGCAGTTCAAAGCGGTCGAGCACCGCCTCGAGTTCGTGGCCGCACGGCAGGGAGTCGAATATTTCAACGATTCGAAGGCGACCAACGTGGATGCCACGGTCAAGGCGCTGGAAGCCTTTCCCCAAGGCGTCTGGCTCATTCTTGGCGGCAAGGACAAGGGCAGCGACTATACCACCCTCGCCCCGCTGCTCAAGCAGCGCGCCCGCGGTGCATTGCTGATCGGCGCCGCCACCGAGAAGATCGCCGCCCAGCTCGGCCCCCTGCTCGAGGGCAGCCCGGTCGCCCTCACCCGCTGCGGCACGCTGGACCAAGCCGTCGCCGCCGCCGCCGCCCAGGCACGCGCCGGGGACACGGTCTTGCTGGCCCCGGCCTGCGCCAGCTTCGACCAGTTCCAGAACTACGGCCACCGCGGGCGCGTCTTCAAGGAATTGATCGCGGCGCTGTGAGCCATGCCCAAGCGCCTGGCCTATGACCGCCCGCTGCTGATCACCATCCTGGGCTTGGTCACGTTCGGGCTGGTGATGGTCTTCTCGGCCTCGGCGCTGATGGCCGCCGAGCGCTATCAATCCCCCTATGGCTTCGTGCTGCGGCAGGCCGTGGGCGCGGCGCTGGGGCTGGGGGCGATGGTGCTGGTGATGCGCTTCGACTACCGCAAGCTGCGCGAACCCGGCGTGGTGTATGCGCTGCTGTGCCTCACCGTGCTGCTGCTGTTCGGCGTTTTTTTTCTCGACCGCACCCACAACACCCACCGTTGGATCCGCTTGGGGCCGCTGTCGCTGCAGCCCTCGGAGCTGGCCAAGCCGACCCTGATCCTCTTCTTGGCGGCGTATCTCGAGACGCGCATGCGCCAAATCCAGCAGTGGGCCACGCTGGCGCCCGTGGTGCTCTATCTGGGCATGATTTGCGGGCTGGTGGTGGTCGAGCCCGATCTGGGGACCACGCTGGCGCTGGCGCTGATCGCCGCTGCCATGCTTTATGTGGCCGGACTGGGTTGGCGCTGGTTCGGCTACGGCGCCGTGGCCAGCCTGCCGGTGCTGTACCTGCTTGTGTTCCACGTCGCCTACCGCCGGGAACGCATCCTCGCCTTTCTCCACCCTTGGCAGCAGGCGCGCGGGGCGGCGTTCCAGATCGTGCAGTCGCTGATTGCGGTCGGCAGCGGGGGCTGGTGGGGCGTGGGCCTGATGAACGGCAAGCAGAAGCTGTTCTTCCTCCCCGAGGCCCACACCGACTTCATTTTCGCCGTGGTCGGCGAAGAGTTCGGCTGGGTGGGCAGCGCGCTGCTGGTGGCGGCCTTCTTGTTCGTGCTCTGGCGCGGGATGCGCATCGCGCGGCGCGCGCCCGACGATTTCGGCCGATTGCTGGCGGTGGGCGTGACCGCCATGATCGTCATCCAGGCGCTGATCAACTTCAGCGTGGTGACGAGCCTGGTGCCCAACAAGGGCATCCCGCTGCCCTTCATCAGCTACGGGGGGTCTTCGCTGATTTTCTCGCTGGCGGCGGTGGGCGTGCTCCTCAATGTTTCGCAACACACCGGATGAAACCGAGCGGCACGATCGTCATTGCGGGAGGCGGCACCGGCGGGCACTTGATGCCCGGGCTGGCGGTGGCCCGCGCGTTGGCGCCGGAGAGGCCCGTCTTCATCGGCACCGCGCGGGGGCTGGAGGCCAAACTCGTGCCCGCGGCCGGCTTCGAGCTGCGGCTGATCGCCATCGGTGGATTGATGGGAACCGGCTGGCGGCGCCAAACCCGCACGCTGGCGCGGCTGCCTGCGGCCGTGGCCGCCAGCGCCCGGATTCTGAAGGAGGTTCGGGCGGGCGTGGTGCTCGGCATCGGCGGCTACGCCTCGGGGCCTGTGCTGATGGCGGCGGGGCTCATGCGCGTGCCCATCGTCCTGCTCGAGGTCAACGCCCGCACCGGCATGGCCAACCGTTGGGCGGCGCGTTGGGCCAAGGTCGCGGCGGTGAATTTCCCCGAGACCGCGCGCGATTTCCGCCGGGCGGAAATCACCGGAATTCCGGTCCGGAAGGAATTCTTCAGCTTGCCGATGCCGGCTCCGAATCCACTTCCGCTCGTCTTGGTCACCGGCGGCAGCCAAGGCGCCCATGCACTCAACCAAGCGGTGCGGGCCATGGCCCCGAGCGTCAGCTTCGGCATCTTGCACCAGACCGGAACCAGCGATGCCGCTGCCTGCGCGTCGGCGTACGCCGCGCTCGGCGGCCGCGTCTCTGCGACCGCGTTCCTCGACGACATGCCCGCGGCCATTGCGCAGGCGGATTTGGTGGTCTGCCGCGCCGGGGCCAGCACCCTGGGCGAGCTGGCGGCGGCGCGCCGCCCGGCGATCCTGGTTCCCTTCCCCGGCGCGGCCGATCAACATCAACTGCGCAACGCCGAGGCGCTGGCCCGCGCCGGCGCTGCCGTGCTTTTGGATCAGCGCGAGCTCACGCCCGAGCGCCTGGCCCAGGAATGCACCGCCTTGGTCGCCGCGCCCCAGCGGCTGGCCGCCCTGCGCACAGCCATCGCCGATTTCGCCCACCCCGACGCCGCCAACCGCATCGCCGCCTTGGTGCGCCAAGCGGCACAGGGTGCTTGCCGGCAGCGAGGCGGGACCCCGCCCTCGATCTCAATCCTGGCGTGAACGGCACCTCGGTCGCTGCCGCGACTTGCCGGATTTGGCAACCTGCATGGCGGCAGAAACTAGTTAAACTAGTCCATGGCTTCCGTGGGCAGCTTCGAAGCGAAAACTCATCTGGCCGCCTTGCTGGATCGCGTCGGCAAGGGCGAGCGCATCACCATCACGCGCCATGGCCGGCCGGCGGCCATGCTCGTGCCCATAGAGCCCGCCAAGAACGACCACGCCTCGATCATGGAGCAACTACGTGCCTTGCGGCAGCGCGTGAAGCCTGGCGGGCCCACGATCCGCGAAATGATTGATGCGGGGCGACGATATTGAATTCGATCGTCCTCGACGCATCCGTGGCTTTGGCATGGTGCTTCCCCGACGAATCGAGTAGTCTCGCCGAGTCGCTGCTGGCCCAGATGGACGGATTGAGGCTGCTGGTGCCTTCGGTCTGGGCATTGGAGATCGCAAACGCCATGGCGATGGGCGAGCGGAACCAGCGTCTCCCCTCCGATGCCGCCGCGGCATTTCTGGAGCAGCTGCATCGTCTACCGATCGAGGAAGAGCCGATGGTCCCAGTACAACTGATCCGTGCAGTGCTTCCGCTCGCGCACGTCCACGCACTGACCGCCTACGATGCCGCGTATCTCGAGCTGAGCCTTCGCAGGAAGCTTCCGCTTGCGACCCTGGATCGTCGGCTGAGCACGGCCGCGGCCGCGGCAGGGGTGGCCCTTTTCGGGGGATAAAAAAAGGGCGAGCCCGAGGGCCCGCCCCTTCAAACCACGCAGGTGGATGGAACGCTTACTTGCTGCCGGCGCTCTTGCGGGCGCGGGCGGCCTTGGCGGTGTCCACGGTGATGGTGCCGTCGGCGACTTCACCGGTCAGGGTGGCGCGCTTGCCGACCAGATCGGTGACCTTGTCCTGATTGGCGATCTTCAGCACGGTGCCATCCTTCTCGACCAGCACCGCCGGCTCCCCGCCCTTGACGCAGGAAACCGCGCACTTGGCGTTGGTGCCGACCATCTTGGCGTTCGTGGAGCACTTGGCGTCCATGATGTAGCCCGAGACCGAGGTCGGGGCGGCGAAACAGAGGGTGAGGAAACCACAAGTAGCGACCAAGGTCGCCAAGCTGAGCATCTTCTTCATGCGGAAATTCTCCTTGTCAGACTGATTCATCCTAGGTTTGGATCAGCAGCGCAATCCTGAAAACCATCATACCTGAGATTGATCGGGCATGGCTGGCCTTGCTGGATATTGGGATTCCTGACCCTCGGCGCGGGTGGCAAAATTTTTCAAGCCGCCGGGCCGGCAGCCTCGTCCTCCGCCGGGCGTTCGTAATCGCACCCCTCGTTGGGGCAGGCCACCACCGGGCCGGCCTTGAGGAACTTCTTGACCAAGTAGGGATGCTGGCACTTGGGGCAGGCTTCGGGCACCGGCCGCTGCCACACGCTGAAATCGCAATCGGGATAGCGGGTGCAGCTATAGAAGGTCTTTCCCCGCTTGGAGCGCTTCTCGGCCACATCGCCCTGGTGGCATTTCGGGCATTTGAAGCCCTCGACCAGGTTCTGCTTGACGTACTTGCAGGCGGGATAGCCGGAGCAGGCGGTGAACTCCCCGAAGCGCCCGTGCTTGACGACCAGGTTCTTGCCGCATTGCGGGCAGGGCTCGTCCAGCTTGCGGTCCTGCTGCTTCTGTTGAGCCGCATCCAGGCGGCGGGTGGTCTTGCAGTCGGGATAGCCGGTGCAGGCCCAGAACTGGCCGAAGCGCCCGCGCTTGAGCACCATCGGGCGGCCGCAGTTGTCGCAGAACTCTTCCTTCTCCTGGCTGGCGTCGGCCGAGTCGAGATCGGGCAGCTCGAGCGCCACCTCGCGGGTGTTGGTGCAGTCCGGATACCCGCTGCAGGCCAAGAAGCTGCCGTGCTTGCCCCAGCGGATGACCATCGGCTTGCCGCATTTCTCGCACACGTGCTCGGTGGGCGTCTCCATGCGCTTGTAGTCCTGCATGTGCTTCTCGGCGTAATCGAGGTTCGCCGAAAAGCGCTTGTAGAACGCTGCCAGCGTGTCGGTCCACTTCTCCCGCCCTTCTTCGATGTCGTCGAGCTTCTCCTCCATCTGGGCGGTGTACTGCAGCTCGAAGATGTCTTTGAAGTTCGTGGTCAGCAGCTCGTTCACCACCGTGCCCAGCTCGGTGGGATGGAACTTCCCGCCGGTCTTGGTGACGTAGCCGCGGTCCTGAATCGTCGAAAGGATGGTGGCGTAGGTCGAGGGGCGCCCGATGCCCTTTTCCTCCAGCTCTTTCACCAGCGAGGCCTCGGTGTAGCGCGGCGGCGGCTCGGTGAAGTGCTGCTCGTCCTTGAGCGACAGCAGCTTCAGCGCCTGCTTTTCGGCCAGCGCCGGCAGCTTGTGCTTCAGCGCCTCGTCCTCTTCGTCGGTCTTGTCTTTGCTCTCCTCGTAGATCTTGAGAAAGCCATCGAATTTCAGCACGCTGCCGGTGCTGCGGAGCTGGTAACGATTGCCGTTGGAAGCCTTGGCCTCGATCTCGACCGCCGTCTGGTCGAACACCGCCGGCGGCATCTGCGAAGCCACGAAGCGCTGCCAAATCAGCTTGTAGACCTTGAACTCGTCATCGCCTAGGTGCTTCTTGACCGACTCGGGATCGCGCAGCGCCGAGGTCGGCCGGATGGCTTCGTGCGCATCTTGGGCGCCCTTCTTGCTGGCGAAGCGATTGGGCTGTTCGGGCAGGTAGATCGCGCCAAACTGCTCGCCGATGAACTGCCGCGCCTCGGCCAACGCGTCCTCGGAGACGCGGGTCGAGTCGGTGCGCATGTAGGTGATCAGGCCCACCATGCCCTCGGCGCCCAGCTCGATGCCTTCATAGAGCCGCTGCGCCAGCATCATGGTGCGCTTCACGCTGAAGCGCAGTTTGCGGCTGGCATCCTGCTGCAGCTTGCTGGTGATGAAGGGCGGCAAGGGGTTGCGCCGGCGCTCCTTGGTCTCGACCTGGCGAACCGCATAGGTCGCGCCTTCGAGGGCGGCGCGCAGCGCGCCCGCCTGCTCGGCGTTGCCGACTTCGATCTCATCCTTGGGCGCGGTGCCGTCGGGCAGGTATTGTCGGGTCAGCCGGGCGTCGAAGTAGGGTGCCTTGCCGGCGGAAAGGTGGGCGTCCAGCGTCCAGTATTCCTGCTTGACGAAGGCTTTGATCAGCGCCTCGCGCTCCACCACCAGACGCAGCGCCGGGGTTTGCACCCGGCCGGCCGAGATGCCGCGCCGCACACGATCCCACAGCAGCGGCGAGATTTGATAGCCCACGATGCGATCCAGCGCGCGGCGGGCCTGGTAGGCGTCCACCAGGTTCTGGTTCACCTCGCCCGGGTGGGCAAAACCCTCTTGCACGCCGCGCTTGGTGATCTCGTTGAAGGCCACCCGCTGCATCAGCTTCTCCGGGGCCGACTTGGCCCCTTTCTTGGCGGCGGGTGCGCCTCCGTTCAGCTCGTGCGCCAAGTGGAAGCAGATGGCCTCGCCTTCGCGATCGGGGTCAGCCGCCAAATAGATGGCTTTGGCCGACTTGGCCTCGCGCTTGAGCTCGTTGAGAACCTTTTCCTTGCCCGGAATCACCACGTAGGTGGGCTCGAAATGGTTCTCGATGTCCACCCCCAAGTCGCGCTTGGGCAGGTCCATGACGTGCCCCAGCGAGGCCACGACCTTGAAGTCCGGGCCCAGATACTTGTTGATGGTCTTCGCCTTGCCAGGCGATTCGACGATGACGAGGGATTTGGCCATGGTGGTCTTCCGCCAGTTCCACAGGTGCCCCGGTGGAGACTAGCGGCTGGCAACTCGTACTAGCTTACCCGCAAATATTTTTTTCCGGGAAGTTGGCGGATTCGGCCCTCAAGCTCCAGGTCAAAAAGAAGCGTAAGAACCTCGGGTGCCGAGAGGCTATTGTCCAGCAAGTTGACGATCTCGTCAACGTGGAGAGCATCGTCGGCGGGCAATAGCGCTAAAACCTTTGCCTTCGGACCTTTGGCCATGTTGTCGGCGGTGCTGGCCGTCGTGGGTGCAGGGCTGGGCGCGGTCAGCCGCGCCCGCACGGCACTGGGCATCCCTTCGATCACGTCCGCGGCCTCGGTGGTCAATTTGGCGCCCTGCTTGATCAAGGCATTGGGCAGCCAAGCCTGCTTCTGGGTGGCCATGCCGGGCACGGCAAACACTTCGCGGTCCTGCTCCAGGGCCATGCGGGCGGTGATGCGCGAGCCGCTGTACTCCCCTCCCTCCACCACCAGCACGCCGACCGATAGTCCGCTGATGATGCGGTTGCGGATGGGAAAATTCTGCGCTGCCGGCGCGGTCCCCAGGGTGAACTCCGACACCAAGGCGCCGCCTGAGCCTAAGATGCTCTCGGCCAGTTTTCGATTCTCGCTGGGGTAGATCAGGTCCACGCCCGTGCCCAGCACGGCCACGGTGCAGCCGCCGGCTTCCAGGCAAGCCTTTTGGCCAATGCCGTCCACGCCGCGCGCCAAGCCGCTGAAGATCGTCAGACCCCACTGGGCGAGCTCGCGCGCCAAACGCTCGGTCATGATGCGGCCGTACACGCTGGGATGGCGGGTGCCGACCAGCGCCACGCCGAACCGCCCGACCGCTTCCACGCTGCCGCGCACGTAAAGGGCCAGCGGAGGATCATAGATTTCGCGCAGCAGCTCTGGAAACGACCGGTCGCCAAGCGTGATCACTTGCACGCCCTGGGCCTGGGCGCGCTCGGCCTCTTCGGCGCCGGCCTCGGCGGCGCGCCCGCTGTGGATGAACTGCGCCACCGCCGCAGGGAGGTGGCAGGCCTCGAGCTCCGTCAGCGATGCCGCGTAGATGGCCTCGGCGGTGGAGAACCGTTCGACCAAATGGTGTGCGCCCCGATGCCCGAGGCCCGGCGTCAGCACCAGCCCCAGCCAAAGCGGGGTGGCATCGGCCATGGTGGGGAGGGCGGCCATCCGCTCAGCCTGAAGAAAAGCGCGCTCCAGGGTCAATCCCCCGTTTGGGGGGGCGCATCCGGGCATAAACTGACGCTCAGAATGGAACACTTGGATGCACGTGCAATTCGCGAGCGGCTGAACACGATCGCCTTGGCCCTGACCACACTCGAGCACGATCACGGCGAGGCGCGGCCGGAAGTGGCCAAGGCGGCGCAGCGCGCCTTGCAGGAAATCGCAGTCTTGGTGACCGACGACGAATTGGAAGAGAACGGCGCCGTGCCCGCCCCGCAACTGCAGGAAGCGCGCAGGAAAATCCGCAAGGCGGGGTGAAGGTGCGCCGTTCGCTGAGACCGTTTTGCAGAATCGGGAGCCGCCTGTATCCTGTGGTGTGCCTTCCACCATGAACGCGTTGGTCAAGCCCAGCGCCGCTCCCGGCGCGGAGCTGCGCAGCGTCCCCGTGCCCGAGATCGGTCCCCGCGACGTGCTGGTGCGGGTGCATACGGCCTCAATCTGCGGCACCGATCTTCATATTTACGACTGGGACCCCTGGTCGCAGAGCCGCATCAAGCCGCCGCTGGTGTTTGGCCATGAATTCTGCGGCCACGTCGAGAAGATCGGCGGCCAAGTCGAGGGGCTCCAGCCGGGCGCGCTGGTCTCGGCCGACATGCACGTGTTCTGCGGGCATTGCTACCAGTGCCGTTCCGGCGAGGCCCACATCTGCCAATCGGTGCAGATCCTGGGCGTGGATGCGCCTGGCTGCTTCGCCGAATACGTGCGCATCCCGGCCGCCAACGTGGTTTCGCTGGGAGAAGGCATCGCGACCGATTACGGCGCCATTCTCGATCCGCTCGGCAACGCCGTGCATACGGTGCTGGCCGGCCCGGTGGCCGGGCGCAGCGTGGCCGTGGTCGGCTGCGGCCCCATCGGCCTGATGGCGATCGCGGTCGCCCGCGCCTGCGGCGCCGGACCCATCTTCGCCTCCGAGATCAACCCGTATCGCCGCGGGCTGGCGGAGAAAATGCGCGCGGATTTCGTGCTCGACCCGACGCAAGGGGATATGGCGGCGATGGTGCGCGCGCACACGCCGGGCGGCGGGGTGGATGCCGCCCTCGAGTTCAGCGGGCACCCCGACGGCATCCGCTCGGCTTTCCACCTGGCCCGCCCCGGCGGACGCGTGAGCCTGCTGGGCATCCCCTCCCGGCCGGTCGAGGTGGACCTCACCCAGGACATCATCTTCAAGGGCCTCACCGTGCAAGGCATCAACGGGCGGCGGCTCTTCGATACATGGCACCAGATGATCGGCTTGCTCGCCAGCCAGCGCCTTGACCTCGAGCCCTTGTTCACCGACCGGCTGCCGCTGGCAGACTTTAAAATGGGATTCGAGCGGCTGCGGCAGGGCAAGGCGGCGAAGGTGCTGCTCAGCCCGGGCCGTTGAGTGCCCGCCGTCCACGGATATGGAAAGACCACAACTGCAATATTTGAGCGATGAGCTGGCGCAGCTCGAGCACAAGGGGCTGCGGTTCCAGCTGCGGGTGCTCGAGGGCGAGCAGTTGCCCGTGGCCGAATTCGACGGCCGCCGGGTGATCAACCTCAGCTCGAACAACTACCTCGGCCTGTGCACGCACCCCAAGCTGCGGCAAGCTGCGCTCGAAGCCACGCGCGAGCTGGGCGTGGGCTCGGGGGCGGTGCGCACCATCAGCGGCACCATGGCCATCCACATGGAGCTGGAGCGGTTCATCGCCGGGTTCAAGCGCACCGAAGCCTCGGTGGTGTTCCAAAGCGGCTTCACCGCCAACTCGGGCACGGTGGGCGCGATCATGGGGCGGAACGATTTCATCATCAGCGACGAGCTCAACCACGCCAGCATCATTGACGGCGCGCGCCTGTCGCGGGCCACCATCAAGGTGTTTCCGCACAAGGACTGCAACGCCGCCGAAGCCATCCTCAAGGAGCTGGCGCCGCAGCCGGGGCGCAAGCTGCTGATCAGCGTTGGCGTCTTCAGCATGGATGGCGACATCGCTCCGCTGCCCGACTTGTGCGGGCTGGCCGAAAAGTACGGCGCGGTGATGATGGTGGACGACGCCCATGCCTCCGGCGTGCTGGGCAAGAACGGCCGCGGCACGGTGGATCACTTCGGCCTGCACGGCCGCGTGGACGTGCAAGTCGGCACCCTGTCGAAAGCCATCGGCGCGCTCGGCGGCTATGTCGCCGGCAGCGCCGCTTTGATCGAGTTCCTGCACCTGCGCGGACGCCCCTTTCTGTTCTCCACCTCGCACCCTCCCGGCGTCGCGGCCTCGTGCCTGGCCGCCTTCCAGGTGCTCGAGGCCGAGCCCGAGCGCATCCAGAAGCTCTGGGACAATACCCGGTTTTTCAAGGCGGGCCTGAAGCGCCTTGGATTCGACACCGGCGCGAGTGAAACCCCCATCACCCCCATCATGGTGGGCGAGGGGCGCAAGGCCATGGAGTTCTCGCGCGCCTTGTTCCAGGCCGGCCTCTTCGCCACCGCGCTCGCGTTCCCCACGGTTCCCGAGGGCAAGGCCCGGCTGCGCACCATTGTCACCGCCACCCATGCCGAGGCCGAATTGAGCGCCGCCCTCGGCATTCTCGAGCAGGTGGGCAAGGCCCACGGGCTCATCTGAAACCATTCCCCGCACCGGGAATCTCATCGGCTGTCCGTTCACCTTCGCCATAGACCGACCATGCCTACGGCCAACGTCAGCATCTTCTATGCATTCCTGGCGGGGCTGCTGTCGTTCTTGTCGCCCTGCGTGCTGCCGCTGGTGCCGGGCTACGTTTCCCTGCTCTCGGGCGGCTTGGCCGAGGCCGGCGGCGAGGCCGCCCCTGGCGCGGGCGGCACCGCGCCGGCGCGGGCGCGCGCGGCCAGCGGCCGCGGCCTGCTGATCAGCAACTCGCTCTACTTCATCCTCGGGTTCTCGGTGGTCTTCATCGCCCTGGGCGCCACCGCCACCTCGGTCGGCCAGACGCTGCGCGCGCACCAAACCTTGCTCAGCCAGATCGGCGGGTTGATCGTGATCCTGTTCGGCCTGCATCTGCTGGGCGTGATCCGCATTGGCGCGCTCTACGGCGACAAGCGCGTGCACAAGCGCATCGGCGTGCGCGGCGGCCTGGGCGCCTTCGCGGTGGGCTTCACCTTCGCCTTCGGCTGGACCCCCTGCATCGGCCCCATGCTGGCGACGATTCTGCTGCTGGCCGCCAACGAGGGCACGGTTGCCCACGGCATCTTCCTGCTGGCCGTGTATTCGGCTGGACTCGCCGTGCCCTTCCTGCTCACCACCGTCGCCCTCGACCGCTTCGCCACCTTCTATTCCGGTTTCCGCCGCCACTTGCATCGGGTCGAGCAGGTCTCCGGCGTGCTGCTGCTGCTGATCGGATTCTTGCTGTTGACCAAGCAGTTCACGGTGATGTCGGGATACTTGGCCAAAATCCCGCTGTTCAATAAAATATTGCTCTAAGGGGGATCCATTCATGCCTGAGCCCGCACCCAACAAATCGGCCGCATGGAACTGGCTGGTGATCGGCATTGTGCTGATCGGCGGGCTGGTGTACTTGGCCATCAGCCGCAGGAATGAGGCCGCCAGCCTGCCGCCCGGCACCGCGGCCAAGGCCGGCGGAGAGATTCTCGAAGCCAACAACGTCATCGGCCGCGCCGCCCCCAACTGGACCCTCAAGGACGTGGACGGCAAGCCGGTCAGCCTGTCGCAGTTCGCCGGCCATCCGGTGGTGCTCGATTTCTGGGCGACCTGGTGCGGGCCCTGCCAGATTGAGGCGCCCTGGTGGCGCGAGCTGCAGGACCAGTACCGCAGCCAAGGCCTGGTCATCGTCGGCATCTCCGAAGACCAGCACTTCGGCGACGTGCAAGCCTACGTGAAGAAAAACCCGTTCAATTATCAAATCGTCTGGGACGACAACTCGATGCAGACCACCTACGGCTCGCCCTTCGGCTTGCCCACCACCCTGTTCATCAACCGCGCGGGCAAGATCACCGGTCGGGTCGCGGGGCTCGAAGGCAAGCCCGAATTGGAGAAGGCCATCCGTGGGATTCTATAAAAACTTTGGTTTCGCCACCCTCTTCGCAGCCGCCGCCGTGCTCGCTCAAGCCCCGGGCGTGGCGCATGTGCAAGCGCCGAAAACCGTCACCGCCAAGGCGCACGCGCAAGTGGTGGCAACGGTGCATGTGAGCATTGACTCGGGCTTCCACATCCAGTCCGACCACCCCAAGCTCGACTACCTGATTCCTTCGACGCTCGAGATCACCCCCGCCGCCGGCATTCATGAAGTGAAAGTCGCTTGGCCGGCCGCCACCGACCACAAGTTCAGCTTCTCGCCCGACCCGCTCTCGGTCTTCGAAGGCCAGTTGGCCATCCCGGTGACGCTGGCGACCGGCGCGCCCGGCACCACCACGCTGCACGGCAGCTTCCGCTACCAAGCCTGCAACGACCAGCTTTGCCGTCCTCCGGCGACCGCTCCGTTCACGCTCACGGTCGCGGTCCGCTGACCTGGCTGCCGCGGGCTGCATCAAGAGCGGCTGAGGTCGGTGCCGGCCCCGAAGAACAACTGCTGCACGACGGGCTCAGGCGCATCCTCGAATTGGCAGCCCGGAAGCGCGGCGAGCCAGTTGCGATTCCATAGGCGCAGGGCGATGGCGGCGGCCAGCGCCGCGGCACTCGCGGCAACGATGCGATCGGGGTGCGGCCACCACCGCCGTTCCAGGGCGGCGGAGCCGAAGGCGAAGGTCGAGAACGTCAGCCAGTAGGCGAACCCCCACAGCTTGAGGTTGGCGCGGCCGGACACGTAGGGGCAAGTGAACGGGATCTTGGGAAAACGCAGCAACAGCGCCTCGATCCAAAGCAGCATGAGGCTGCCGCAGAATAACACCTGCAGCAGTGCGATGTTCCAGCCCCAGATGCGCCAAGCGAGCACGGCGCCAAGCAACAGCGGTGGCAGCACTGCGAGCGCGAGCAGGATATCGCGAGCGGCAAGCAGGCGCTGTGCCACGGCCACGTTTTGCGGGGCTTCGCCCCGGGCCTCCCGTTGGTCGGCCTCCCCTCGCCTCCGGAGTCGGTCGAGGTGAAGGCGGCCGAAAATCGCTTGCCGCCAGCGAGGCGGGACCGCAGGCGGGACCCCGCCCCTCGACCTCGATGTTGCCGTGAACGGCAACTCGCTCGCTGCCGCGACGGGAGCGGCCTCGGTCTCGGCAACGCGGAACAGCCAATTAGCACGGATTTCGATCGGGATGGCGAACGCATGGCGGAGGCCGACGGCGATCAGGCAGCACAGAACCAAGGGCGCGGCGAGCGCGACGGCATCGGTCTGGGCCAGCGTCGGCGAAGGAAAGGTCCACGTCAAGCTCGCAAGCGAGGCCAGCACCACGGCGAGGGCGAAGCCCAGCCATGCTGCCAGCAGCAGACTATGGCGGCGGCTGCGCGCCAGCGTCGCCAAGGCGAAGCGGTAAACCGCCGCGCGCCTGGGCTCGCCGGCCGCGAACGCCGACGGCCACGGCCCGCGCGTGCGGCCGGAGGCGGTCGCCAGCGCGCGCCGCGGCAGTTGCCAGCAGGACCAGGCATAGAAGAGCGCAGCCGCAGCCAAGGCGGCCGCCAATTGGCGTGCGCCGATCCAGGCCAAAGGCGCCCAGGCGGCGCTTGCGTGTCCGGTCAGCGCATGGGTGATGCCCAGGAACCAGAAAAGCGGGGCGCACCAGAGCGGCGGGGCTCCGGCCAGGTGGCGGTAAATATCCGGCTCGGTGAGCTCGGGGCTCAGCACGATGGCGGCCAGCAGCGCCGCGGTGAGCGCCAGGCGCGCGGCGCGGACCACCGGCCGGCCCTCGCCGAACACGGCGGCCGCTCCGCGCAGCGCCAGTATCCAGAGAAAAATCCAAGCCGAGCCAGCGGCGACGCCGAGCGCCTGCGCGCCCATGCGGCGAAGCACCGCGATGCCCGAGGCCTGGTCGGCGGCATTGACGATCGGCAGCATGGAGCAAGAAAACAGGTTGACCGTGGCGATGAACGCGGTCATGAGCACGCCCCAGGCGCAGAGCTTGGCGAGCACGGCGCGGCTCCAGGGCAGCGGCTGCGGGCGCAGGATCAAGAAATCGAGGCGGTTGGGCAGCAGGTCATCCCAGAGCACGAGCGCCAGCAGCCCCGCCAGGATCATGCTCAGCGCCAGGAAAAACGCCACCGCCGGATCGGTGTTGAGCTTGCTGCCGGACACCGTCATGACCATGCAGACGGCCAGGCCCGGCGCGGCGAAGAAGGCGGCCGCGGTGATGGCCAGCGTGCTCGGGTCGCTGCCCGGCGCCAGCCCATCGCCGACGAAGAACGAGCGCAGGAAGAAGCGGAACAGCAGTCGCATCGCTACCGCTCCATCAATTCCACCAGATCCTCGGCGCTGCGGGTGGGATCGGCCTGGTGGGTCAATTCCTTGAAGATGTCCTCGAGGCTCTCGTGGTGCATGAGCGCGCCCAGGTTCGCCACCGAATCATCCGCCACCACGCGGCCTTGATGCAGCACGATCACCCGCGCGCAGACCTTCTCGACCACGGCCAGATCATGCGAGCTGTGCAGCACGATCTTGCCCCGGCGGGCCAGCGCGGCAAAGATGCAGCGCACGAGCAGCACCGCGCTGACGTCCAGCCCGGAGAGCGGCTCGTCGAGGATGAGCACGTCGGGATCGTGCAGCATCGCCGCCGCCAGCAGGATTTTCTGCTTCATGCCCTTGGAGTAGGTCTCGAGCGCCGATTCCGCGCTCCCGCTCAAGCCGAAGATCTCGAGGGCGCCGCCTATTTTTTGCTTCGCTGCGGGCCCGGCCAGGCCGCGCAGCCCCGCCGCCAGCTCGAGGTACTCGATGCCGCTCAGATGGGGGTAGAGGTACGCCTCCTCGGGCACATAGCCGAGACGGGCTTTGTACGCTCCGGGATTGGCTTCGATGTTCTGGCCGGCGAACCAGATGTCGCCGCTCGAGGGCGGCAGCAGCCCGACCAGCATGCGCACGGTGGTGGTCTTGCCTGATCCGTTCGCGCCGAGATAGCCGCACACCTCGCCCGCGCGCAGCGTGAAGCTCACCCCGCGCACCACCGGAACGCGCGCGAACGAGCGCGAGACCTCGCGGAGCTCGAGTGCCGGGGCCATGCCGCGATTCTACGCCCGCCGGATCAAGCCCATGGCTCCGCGGGCTGCCTCACACCGCTTGGATGGGACCGGGATATTGCGCCAGTCGGGCGTCGGTGGTGAGCAGGGTGATGTTCTCGATCAGCGCCTGCGCCACCAGAATGCGGTCAATCGGGTCCTTGTGGGCAGGCGGCAGGGTCAGCGCCGCCAGCGCGTGCGCCCCGGTCAGGGGCAGCTCGCGGCAGCCGTGCCGCAGCAACTCGTCGCGCAAGACGCGGGGATGGACATCGAGGAAGCGGCGGTCACGATGGAACTTGATCGCCACCTCCCAGATGCCGATCACGCTGAACCACAGCTCGTGGGCCCGATTCTCGATGATGGCGTCGGCCGCGGCCGGGCGGCGCTTAAATTTAGTTCATTCATGGCTGGCAGGCAAGCGGGGTCGAGGCAGCGGCGTCTCCGCCCAGCGCCTTCCACTGGGCCAGGGTGGTGTTCAACTGGCCACAGGCGCGGGCGTAGGTGCCAAGCTGCGCGCCGGTGGGGGCGGCGTCGGCTGGCGATTCCAGCAGGTTGAGCAAGCCCAAGAGCTGGGCTTGGGTGCTGGCCAGGGAGGGCGCGCCGGAGCCGCCGCCGCGGCCGCCGCGGCCGCGGCCGGCGCTGCCCTGCAGCGCGGCCAAGCGCGGGTCATGTTCGGAGGCCATCACCATCGCGGCGCTGTCCGCCCGGCGCAGCGCCTGCAGGATTTCAAGTTGCAGGCGATTGAGCGGCGGCAGGTCGGCGGCGGCATGGGGTTCGCGCGGGTCCGGCCGAACGCTCACTAACTGGGTGTAGGTCGCGCCGTCCACAGTAAGGCGTACTTGATAGGTGCCGGGGGCGACCATGGGGCCGCGCGGGGCGGGCGGCGTGTCGTGGTCCACCGCGGTCATGGGCAGGCTGAGGCGCGGATGGCCCGGCAGCGCATAGCGCAGATCCCAGACGGCGCGGTGCATGCCGGCCGCGATGGGCAGCGGACGCAAGGGCTGCTTCCAATAATCGGGGACGGTTTGGGGCTCGGCCGCGAACGCCTCCAATTCGGCGCTGGGCGTGCCTTGCAGCGTCTGCACGGTCTGGCCCTGGGCATCGAGAATTGAAATCGAGACTTGGGCAGCGGCCTGCGGCAGATAGTAATAAAGCACGGCGCCGGCCGGCGGATTGGGCTCGTGCGGGACCTCGGGCGGGAAGGGCGTATCCGCGTTCAAGTCGGGGTGCAGGCGGAGCGCCGGCGAAGGCGTGAACAACCGCGTGCGGTTGGGCGCGGCGGCCCGCGCCAGTTGGCGCAGCGGCGCCATGTCATCGAGAATCCAGAAGCCGCGGCCATAGGTGCCGATCACCAGGTCACGGCCGTGCACGACCAGGTCGCGGATGGAGGTGGTGGGCAGGTTCAGCCGCAGCGACTGCCAGTGGTCGCCGTCATCGAACGAGACATAGACGGTGTTCTCGGTGCCGCAATAGAGCAGGCCTGCTTGCTCGGGGTCTTCGCGGACCACCCGCACGAAGCTGCCTTCGGGTTCGCCGGTGGGCAGGCCGTTGACGATTTCGGTCCAATGGGCGCCGTAGTCCCGGGTTCGGAAGATATGGGGGAGATAGTCGCCGACGTTGCGGTTGTCCATCTCCGCGTAAGCCTCGCCGCGGACGGTATGGCTGGGCTGGATGAAGTTGAACTCGGCGCTCGCCGGCGCGCCGGGGGGCGTGACCTCGGTCCAGGTGGGGTGCGCGTTGGCGGCCGAGAAATCGCGCGTGATCCACACCAGCCCGGTGTTGGTGCCGGCCCAAACCACGCTGGCTTCGGCGGGCGAGGGCGCCAGCGCGGTCAGCGCCGGCGTGGGGCGGCCGTAGGCCGGCGGCACCGGCGGCTGGCCGTGGTGGGCGGAGAGATCGGGGCTGATGTCGGTCCAGTGGTTGCCGCCATCGCTCGAGATTGAAACGAACTGGGTGCCGAAATACATCAGGCCGCGGTTGCTGGGGAAGAAGCCGAGCGGGGGGTTGGTGAATTGGCGGTAGGCCTTGCCGTTGCCGCCGGGCGAGACATCCTGGTAGGTCCAGCCCGGCCGCACCACCTTCACCAGCGCGCTGTCGAGGCCGCCGGCGTAGATCACGCCGGGATGGAGCGGGTCGGGGGCGACCGATCCCGCCTCGCCGGCGGGCATCGGATACCAGTCAAAGTCGGTGATCTCGCCCAAGTCCCCGCGGCTGGCCACCGCCACCGCGCCCGAGTCCTGCATGGTGGCGTAGACCCAATAGGGAAAGCTGTCGTCGGTGGCAATGCGGTAGACCTGCGCCGTGCTCTGGTTGTACCAGGGGCTCCAGGTCGCGCCGTGGTCGAGCGAGATGGTCGCGCCCTGGTCCACCCCCAGGATGATGCGATCGGCGTGGTTCGGATCCATCCACATCTCGTGGTAGTCGTCGCCGCCGGGCGCGCCCTTGAAGCTGGCGAATGTGCGCCCGCCGTCGCTCGAGCGGTACATCGAGGTCTGCATCACGTAGACGATGTCGGGGTTCTCGGTGTCCACGTAGACGCCGCAGATGTAGTCGTTGCCGCTGATGCGAGGGTCGGCGGTGGACTTGCTCCAATTGGCGCCGCCATCATCAGAGCGGTACAAGCCGAAGCCGCCCACCAGGAACACGCGCTGGCCATGGGTGCGTTGCGCCACCGCCACGCCGGTGCGGCCGGAAAGCGGCGGCAGGCCGTGGCCGGAAATCTCCGTCCAAGTTGCGCCCTCGTCGGTGGACTTATAGAGCGCGGTGCCGTTCTCGTATTGAGCGTGCTGTCCGGGGTTGGGGTTGTAGTGCAGGTAGGTGGTGGCGAAGACTTCGCTGGCATCGTCAGCGGCCCAAGCCAGGTCGCGGGCTCCGGTCATGTCGTCCCGGAAGAGCACCTGGGTCCAGTTCGCGCCGCCATCGGTCGAGCGGTAGACGCCGCGGTCGGCGCTCTTGAAGTGGTAGTCGCCCTGCGCGGCGGCGAGCACCAGATCAGGGTTGCGGGGATCCACCAGCAGGCTGGCGATGCGGTGGGTGTGGGTCAGCCCCGATTGGCGCCAGGTCGAGCCGCCGTCGCTTGATTTGTAGATGCCGTTGCCTTCGTTCAGCGCCAGGCCGGTGATCAAGTCGCCGGTGCCGGCGTAGATCACCTTCGGGTTCGAGGCCGAGACCGCCAGCGAACCGATCGAGTCCACCTCCTTCACCGCGTCGAAGATCGGCTTCCAGGTCACGCCGGCGTCCAGCGTCTCCCAGACGCCGCCGCCGGGCAGGCCCATGTAGAAATGTCCGGGTTGGCCGACCACGCCCGCCACCGCCGAGACGCGGCCGGCGCGCAGCGGCCCGATGTTGCGCCAGCGCAGACCGGAAAAGAGGGCGGGGGGGACTTGGGCCGTGGCGGCAACGGCCGCGGCCGCGAGGATCACGAAGCAGCGTCGGAGCATGGGTTCACCGTTCAGCTTTCACCCCTGACCGCTCCAGCCGATAAACCTCGAGCGCATTGGCACCGAGGATCTTCGAGCGGTCGGATTCGGAGATGTCCAGGGCGCGGAGGCTTTCGAGCATGAGTTTGGGGCTGCCGATTTGGTGGGCGTAGTCGCTGCCGGCGAGGATATGTTCGGCGCCGGCGAACTCGACCGCCAGCTTCAGCGCCTGGGGATCGAAGTTGACGGTATCGAAGTAGAACTGGCGCAGGTATTCGCTGGGCGGCTGCGAAATGTTGACGCGGCATTCGGGGAAGGCGCGGTAGCCGCGGTCCAAACGCTCCGCCAAGTATGGAATGGCGCCGCCGAGGTGGCCGAGCACCCACTTGATTCGAGGAAAGCGCTCGGGCACGCCGGTGAAGACCAGCTTGGCGGCGGCGAGGGTGGTGTCGAACAGGAAGCCGACCAGCGGCATCAGCCAGAAATCGCGCATGGCTTCGACCCCGACCGGATCAGTGGGATGGATGTGCAGCACCGCGCCCAGCTCGTTCGCCGCCTCGTACAAGGGCCAGAAGCGCTGGTCGGCCAGGGCGACGCCGCCGATATTGCTAAAGAGCATTGCGCCGGGAAGCCGGAGCTGGCGCATGGCGCGTTCGAGCTCGCGCACGCTGGCGGCGGGATCATTGAGCGGGAGGGTGGCCAGCGCGCCGAAGCGGCCGGGGTATTTGGCGATGCCCTCGGCAAAGGCGTCATTGACCACCTGGGCCAGCTTGACCGCCACCGCAGGCGCCTCGACATGCGTGCCGGGGGTGGTCATGGAATAGACCTGGATGTCGAGGCCGACCTCGTCCATCATGGCGACGCGCACGGCCAAGTCGCGCTGGCCCGGGACGGCGATGTTGTAGTCGCCGGGATAGTGGAGGCGCGGATTCCCGGCGGCGTCGTAGCTGATCTCGACCCGGCTCTGGCCGCTCTCGAGCGCCTTCAAGTACGCCGGCGGGTAATAGTGATTGTGAACGTCAATGATGGGTGGCATGGGAGCGGGTCCGCGCGCGGCGCGCGAGCCCATAGTATGCCGGAACTCCGGTGGCCAGCAGCAGCAGGATGGCGAGGGCGCCTGCGGGGCCGGCGCGGGCGACGGTGGCGACCACGATCACGCCGCCGGCCAGCAGCACCGCCGCCGGGGTGTGCCAGCGCCGGCGATGGCGCAGCAGGCCGACGGCCATCAACGCGAAGAAGCTCCACTCGAGGTAGACGACACCGGTGAACAGGCTGCGGTAGCTGCCAACGGCGACCAGCACGCTCGACCAGAGGGCCTGGAGCACGATGGCGCGCGCCGGGGTGGCGAAGCGCGCATGGACCGCGGCCAGGGCCTGGGGCGCCAGGCCGTCGGCCGCCATGGCGAGGTACACGCGCGGCCCGGCGAGGATGACGCCGTTGAGCGATCCCAGGGCGGAGATCACCACCAGCGCGGCAATCGCCGCCGCGGCAGCGGGGCCGCCGAGCACGCCCGCGGCTTCCGCGGCCACCCGGCTGGACGCGCGGATGCGCTCGAGCGGCAGGGCGCGCAGGTAGGCGGCATTCAGCCCCAGGTAGCACACCGTCACGATGCCCACCGCCAGCCAGAGCGCGCGCGGGATCACCCGCGTCGGCTGGCGGGTCTCGCCGGCGGCGTAGGTGACCATGTGCCAGCCGCCGAAGGCGAATAGCGCCGCGCTGGTGGCCAGCACGAAGGCGCCGAGTCCTGGGGCTGAAGCGGGGCTCGGAATGACTTGGCGTGCGCCGTGCGCCGCCACTGCGATGAACCCGATCAAGCCCGCCACCGCCGCCACTTTGATGGTGGTCAGCGCCACTTGGGCGTTGGCGGCCGGGCGCACGCCGCGGTAGTTCAGGGCGGAGAACACCGCGATGTAGCCGATGGCGATGGCGCGGATGGCGGGCTCGCTGAGCGAGGCGGTGAAGCCGCTGTAGCGCGCGGCGATGAGGGCGATGGCGGCGACGATGCCCGAATGCATCAGCCAGAACATGGCCCAGCCCCACAGAAACGCCGCCGCGGGCGACACCGTCTCGCGCAGGAACACGTAGACGCCGCCGGTGCGGGGATACAGCCGCGCCAGTTCGGCGCAAGTCAGCGCCCCGGCCAGCGTGAGCGCCCCGGCCGCGGCCCAGGCGGCCAGGATGGCCCAGGGCTTCGACAGCGCGCGGCTGACCTCGGAGGCCTGCACGAACACGGTGGCGCCGATCATGATGCCGGCCGCGAGCGCGGCGGCGTGGGCCAAGCCCAGCGCTCTAGGCGCGGGAGAGGAGGAGGCTGCGCAGTTCGTCCCGGCCGGCATGGCTCACGGAAGAATAGCCCAGAACCGGTGCGGCAAAGGCGTCCGCGAAGCGGCGCAGCGCCAGCGGGCGCTGGTTGCCGCTGAGTTTGTCCCATTTGGTCGCCACCAGTTGCAGCGGGATCTGGCGGGCGCGCAGCCAGGCGGCGGCGTCGAGGTCGAGGGCTTGGGGTTCGAGGCGGCCATCCACCAGCAGCAGCGCCAGCGCCAGCTGGGAACGATGGGTCAAGTACTGCTCCATCAACCCGGCCCATTCGGTGCGCAGGCTGCGGGCCGCGCGCGCGTAGCCGTAGCCGGGGCAATCCACCAGCCGCAGCCGGCCCTCTTGGACGCTGAATAGATTGAGCAGCCGGGTGCGGCCGGGAGTGCCGCTGGTGCGGGCCAGTTGCTGGGCGCCCGCGAGCGAATTCAGCAGGCTCGACTTGCCCACATTCGATCGCCCCAGCAGGGCGATCTCGGGCACGCGGTCTCCCGGCAGGTCCTCAATCCGGCTGCAGCTCTTGAGGAATGCCGTGCGCCATGGTGGACGGTGGTCGGTCAACGGTGACGGCTACTGGTGCAGCGTCTCGCCCGCCGGCTCGGCCTCGCCCGCGACCGCCGCCTCCGCCGCCAGCTTCGGAATCGGCTGCTCGAGCGCGTGCTCAAGCACTTGATCCATGGTCTCGACCGTATGGACTTCGAGCAGGGGACGGATGTTATCGGGCAGATCGGCCAGATCCTTCTCGTTGTCGCGCGGCAGGATGATGTGCCTGATGCCGTGCCGGTGCGCCGCCATCAGCTTCTCCTTGACGCCGCCGATGGGCAGCACCTTGCCGCGCAGCGTGATCTCGCCGGTCATGGCCACATCGCTGCGGACGGCGATCTGGGTCAGGGCGCTGGTGAGCGCGGTGGCCATGGTGATGCCGGCCGAGGGGCCGTCCTTGGGGATGGCGCCCTCGGGCACGTGGATGTGGATGTCGAGGTTGCGGTAGAAATCCTTGGGCAGGCCGAGCCGATGGGCGCGGCTGCGGATGTAGCTCATGGCCGCTTGGGCCGACTCCTGCATGACGTCGCCGAGCTTGCCGGTGAGGGTCAGCTTGCCCTTGCCGTCCATCAGCGTGACTTCGGTCGAGAGCATCTGGCCGCCGACCTCGGTCCAGGCCAAGCCGGTGGCCAGGCCCACCTCGGCTTTTTCCTCGCCCCGGGTGTCGCGGAATTTGAGGATGCCGAGGTACTCGCCCAGGTTCTCGGGCGTGAGCGAAACCGCGACCTTCTTGCCCTCCTTCGCTTCCTTGGGAGCGCTGCCTTGCTGCACCACCTTGCGGGCCACCTTGCGGGCGACGTTGCCGATCTCGCGCTCGAGGTTGCGCACCCCGGCCTCGCGGGTGTAGCCGGTGATGAGCTTCTGCAGGCCATCCCCGGTGAATTCCAGGTTCTTGGGGGTGAGGCCGGTGGCCTTGAGCTGCTTGGGGATGAGGAAGCGCCGCGCGATCTCGGTCTTCTCGATCTCGGTGTAGCCCGACAGCCGGATCACCTCCATGCGGTCCTGCAGCGCCTGCGGGATGGTGTGGAGCACGTTGGCGGTGGTGATGAACATCACCTGCGAAAGGTCGTAGTCCACGTCGAGGTAATGGTCGTTGAAGGCGGTGTTCTGCTCCGGGTCGAGGACCTCGAGCAGCGCGGCCGAGGGATCGCCGCGGAAATCCACGCTCATCTTGTCCACTTCGTCCAGCAGGAAGACCGGATTCACGGTGCCGGCCTTCTTCATCATCTGCAGGATCTGGCCGGGCAGCGCGCCGATATAGGTGCGGCGGTGGCCGCGGATCTCGGCCTCGTCGCGCACCCCGCCCAGCGAAAGGCGGACGAACTTGCGCCCGGTGGCGCGGGCAATGGACATGCCGAGCGAGGTCTTGCCCACGCCCGGAGGGCCGACAAAGCACAGGATCGAGCCCTTGGGGTTCTTGACCAGCTGCCGCACCGCCAGGAATTCGAGGATGCGCTCCTTGATCTTCTCCAGCCCGTAATGATCCTGGTTCAGCACCTTCTCGGCGCGCGCCAGGTTGCGGATCTCGTGGCTGCGCTTGTTCCACGGCACCGCCAGCATCCAATCAATGTAATTGCGCGAGACCGTGCTCTCGGCCGACATGGGCGGCATGAGCTCCAGCCGCTTCAGCTCCTGCACCGCCTTTTCCTTGACCGGCTTGGGCATGCCGGCGGCATCAATTTTCTTCTTGAGCTCGTCGAATTCGCTCTTCTCGCCCCGGCCCAGCTCCTTCTGGATCGCCTTGATCTTCTCGCCCAGGTAGTACTCGCGCTGCGCCTTCTCCATCTGCCGCTTCACCCGGCTCTGGATGGCGCGGTCCACGGTCAGCTTCTCCATCTCGATCTCGAGCAGCTCCGTCAGCCGCAGCAGGCGCTCGGCCGGCTCGAACATCTCCAGCAGGGGCTGCTTGTCGCCCACCGGCAGGGTGAGATGGGCGGCGATGGTGTCGCTCATCTGGCCGGGATCGTCGCCGCGCACGGCGCTGAGCATGGCCTCGTAGTTGAGCGTCTGGTTCTGCTTGACGAACTGCTCGAACAGGCCCGAAACCTTCTGCATCAACTGCTCGATCTGCGGCGTCACCGCGGCCGAGCGCGGCGGGGTGAGGCGCAGCTCGGCCCGGAAGAAGCCCTCGCTTTCATCCACCTGCAGCACCCGCGCCCGCTCCTGCCCCTCGACCAGCACGCGCACGTTGCCGTCGGGCAGCTTGACGTTCTGCACGATGTTGGCGATGGTGCCGACCTGGTGGATCTGGCTGGCGGTGGGCTCGTCCTGGGCGCCGTCGTGCTGGGCCGCCAGGAAGATCTGCTTGTCCTCGGCCAGCGCCGCCTCGAGCGCCCGCACCGACGAGGGGCGGCCGACCACGAAGGCGGACATCTGGTGGGGGAAAATCACCAGCTCGCGGATGGGCATCATCGGCAAGCGGCGGGCAGCGGCGGCAGGAGCGGTCTTTTCGCGCGGCATGGTGCGTGCTGTCAACTGTCAACTGTGAACTGTGAACCGTGAACCGTGAACTGCGAACCGGGAACAGCCCAGCCCTACCCCGCCTTCTCCAAATTGGGCAGGGCGACTTCGCGGCGCTCGACCATCTCCTTGGTGACCGCGAATTCCCGCACCCGCTTCTGGGTGGGGAGGTGGTACATCAGGTCGAGCATCAGCTCTTCCAGGATCATGCGCAAGCCGCGCGCGCCCACCTTGCGCGCCAGCGCTTCGCTGGCGATCTGGTCCAGCGCCGATTCGTCGAAGCGCAGCTTGACGTTCTCGAACTCGAACAGCTTCTGGTACTGCCGCACCAGCGCGTTGCGCGGCTTGGTCAAGATCTGGATCAGCGCCGGCCGGTCCAAGTCCTCCAGCACGCCGATCACCGGCAGGCGGCCGACGAACTCCGGGATCAAGCCGAACTTGATCAAGTCTCCGGGCTGCACCTGGGCCAGCAACTCCGTGTCCCGCGGGCGCGGCGCGCCGCTGGGGGCGGCGCTGGCTTCGAGATCGCTGCGGAAGCCCATGGCGCGCTTGCCCACCCGCCGGGCGATGATCTTCTCCAGCCCCACGAAGGCCCCGCCGCAGATGAAGAGGATGTTGCTGGTGTCCACCGGCGTGAACTCCTGGTGCGGATGCTTGCGGCCGCCCTGCGGCGGCACGTGCGCCACCGTCCCCTCCAGGATCTTCAGCAGCGCCTGCTGCACCCCCTCGCCGCTGACGTCGCGCGTGATCGAGGGGTTTTCGTCGCGGCGCGAGATCTTGTCAATCTCGTCGATATAGATGATGCCGTGCTGGGCGCGCGCCACATCCCCCTCCGCCGCCTGCAGCAGCTTGAGGATGATGTTCTCCACGTCCTCGCCCACATAGCCGGCCTCGGTCAGGGTGGTGGCGTCGGCGATCGCGAAGGGCACGTCCAGCACCTTGGCCAGCGTCTCCGCCAGCAGCGTCTTGCCGGTTCCCGTCGGCCCGATCAGCAGGATGTTCGCCTTTTGCAGCTCCACTTCGCTGGTGGTGCGGTTGCGGTTCATGTGCAGCCGCTTGTAGTGGTTGTACACCGCCACCGCCAAGCGCTTCTTGGTGGACTCCTGCCCGATGACGTATTCGTCGAGGAAGTTCTTGACCTCGTGCGGCTTGGGCAGCGTCTGCGCCGAGCGCGCCTGCGGCTCGCTGCGGTCGTCCTCAAGGATGGAATTGCACACCCCGACGCATTCGTCGCAGATGTAGGCGCGCGGGTACTCGCTCGGGCTGGAGATGAGCTTGGCCACCGCGTCCTGGCTCTTGTGGCAGAACGAGCAGCGCAGCGACTCCTGGGTTCCGTTTCGTGGTTTCACGTATTTTCCCCGTGCTGAAGGATTCCGAACCCTTGCTGGACCCTACTTGTGCTTGAAGATGATATCGTCCACGATCCCGTAATCCTTAGACTGGGCCGCGGTCATAATAAAATCGCGCTCGACGTCCTTCTCGATCCGGGCCAGATCCTGCCCGGTGTGCTTGACCAGGATTTCGTTGGTGATCTGGCGCAAGCGCAGGATTTCCCTGGCGTGGATGTCAATATCCGTGGCCTGCCCGCTCAGCCCGCCCATCGAAGGCTGGTGGATGAGCACCCGCGAGGTCGGCAGGGCGAAGCGCTTGCCCTTGGCCCCGGCCGCCAGCAGCGTGGCGGCCATGCTCGCCGCCTGCCCGATGCAGATGGTGGTCACGTCCGGGCGGATGAACTGCATGGTGTCGTAGATCGCCAGTCCGGCGGTGATCGAGCCGCCCGGGCTGTTGATGTACAGCGAGATGTCCTTCTCTGGATCCTCGGCCTCCAGGAACAGCAGCTGCGCCGTCACCAGATTCGCCACGTTGTCGTCGATCGGGGTTCCGATGAAGATGATGTTGTCGCGCAGCAGCCGCGAATAGATGTCGTAGGCACGCTCGCCGCGCGGGGTCTGTTCGACCACCATGGGGACCAGGCTCATGCGGAAGCTCTTTCCTCGTTGGCGGCCTGCGGCATCGCTCCCCCAGTGGCGGACTCCAGCAGGAACTCGAGCACCCGCGCCTGGCGCAGCCTGCCCTTGATCCTATCCACGCCCCCGCTCTCTGTCAATCGCGCGCGCACCTGCTCGATCGCTTCCTGCCGCCCGCGCGCCATCGCGGCGATCTCGGCCTCCACCGCCTCGGGCGTCGCCTCGATCTGCTCCCGCTCGGCGATCTTCTCCAGCAGCAGCGAGGTCCGCACCTGCTCGCGCGCGGCTTCTTCCTGGCTGGCCCGCACCTTGCCCCAATCCAGCTTGAGCTTGCGCGGATCAATGCCCTGCTCGGCCAAGCCCATCAGCCGCCGTTCCACTCGCGCTTCCACTTGCTGGTCCACCATGCCCTCGGGCACCTCGAAGGGGTTCTGCTTGAGCAGCTCCGCGATCAACGCCTCTTCGGCTTGATGCCGGGCCGTGTGCTCGCGTTCGCGGCGGATGGTGGCGGCGATGCGGCTGCGCAACTCCGCCACCGTCTCCCCCCCGGCCCGCTCCTTCACCCAGGCGTCGGTGAGCTCGGGCAGCATTTTCTCCTCGATGCGCAGCAGTTTCAGCCGGTACTGCCGCTTCTGCCCCGCCAGCGCCGAATTCGGATGCTCCGCCGGATACGCCACCTCGAGCTCCCGCTCCTGGCCCACGCCCATGCCCCGCACCGCATCCCGGAATTCGGGCAGCGTCTCGGGGTTGCTCATCTCGATCTTGATCTCCTGCTTTTCGGCCTGGTCGCCCTCGGCCTCGACCACCGCAACCTCGTTGGCGCCCACCGTCTCGGAAGCCGAAGGCGAATAGCTGGCGTGCTGGTGGCGGAGGCGTTCGATCGTGTCCTCGACTTCAGCGGCGCTGGCCTCCGCCACCGCCGGCGCTGGTATGCGCAGGGCGCGATAGTCGCCCAGCTCGAACTCCGGCCGCACCTCGAAGCTGGCCTTGAACTTCAAGGCGTTGCCCGGCTCGAAGTCGAGATGGTCCAAGGTCGGGGTCGAGACCGGATCCAGGTTCTCGCGCTCGCAGGCCGCGCGCAGATGCGCGGGCACCAACGTCTCCAGCACTTCCTCGCGGATTTTCGTCTGGAAATGCTGCCGCACCAAGCCCAGCGGCGCCTTGCCCGGGCGGAAACCCGGAATGCGCGCCCGCTTCTGGAAGCCTTGGGCGATGCGGGTGCTCTCGCGCTCCACTTCGCCGGCCGGAACCTCGATCTCCAGATTCCGCAGCCAAGGCCGCGCAGCGCTGCTCGGGGAAGCCATCAGAAGCGATTATAGCAGTGCAGCAGCAGGCGCCATCGGGGGTATCGCTTACGGTATGCTCGACTGCATGCGTGCCGTCCGCATCCATCAGCATGGCGGACCCGAGGTCTTGCGCGACGAGGCCGCGCCCGAGCCGGCTCTCGCCCCCGACGAGGTGCGGGTGCGGGTGCGCGCCTGCGCCTTGAACCACCTCGATCTGTTCATCCGGGCCGGCATTCCCGCCGTCCCCATCGCGCTGCCGCGCATCCTGGGCAGCGTCATCGCCGGCGAGCTGGCCGCCACCGGCGAGCCGGTCCTGGTCGCTCCCGGCATCGGCTGCGGCCTCTGCCGCTCCTGCCTCGGCGGACGCGACAATGAGTGCCGCCACTATCAAGTCTTCGGCTATCAGCGCGACGGCGGCTACGCCGAATTCGTCGCCGTGCCCCGCCGCGCCTTGCTGCCCATGCCCGCCGGCCTCGATTTCGCGCAGGCGGCTTCGATGCCCCTGGTTTTCCTCACCGCCTGGAACATGCTGGTGCGCAGAGCCCGAATTTCACCCGGGCAAACCGTGCTGGTGTGGGCCGCCTCCAGCGGCGTCGGCATGGCCGCCATTCAGATTGCCAAGCTCTTCGGCTGCCGCGTCGTCGCCACCGCCGGCAGCCCCGCCAAGCTCGATTTGGCGCGCGCCCTCGGCGCCGATGCGGTCGTGGACCACTACGATCCCGCGCGTCCGGTTTCGCGCGCCGTGAAAGACTTCGCGCCCGAAGGCGTGGACGTGGTGGTCGAGCACGTCGGCCAAGCCAGTTGGGAGCAAAGCCTGCGTTCGCTCGCCCCCAATGGCGTGCTGGTCACTTGCGGCGCCACCACCGGCCACGTGGCCAACATTGACCTGCGCTTCTTGTTCTCGCGCCAACTGCGCCTGCTGGGCTCCTACATGGGCCGCCGCGCCGATCTCGATGCCATCGTGCCGCTCATCGCCCAAGGCAGGCTGCGCGCGGTCGTGGACCGGGTCTTCCCGCTGGCCTACGCCGCCGCGGCCCACGCCTACCTCGGCGAAGGCAAGCAATTCGGCAAGGTCGTGCTCGACGTTGACCGTTCACCGTTCACCGGTCACCGTTGAGCGAAGCGATGAGCAGAGGCCGTAGGTCGCGATGATCCTGCACAAGGACGTTGTAGCACGATCTTCGCGGCCTGCCATTTCCACGTTCGGGTGGAACGGCAGAACCGTCAACGGTCAACGTTTCGCCGCCGCGTTGAACGCCGCCATTGAACTCTGCAGGTACTGCTGGTTTACCTTCTGGAACGACGGCGAATAGTTCAGCCACAGGCCCACCACCAGCAGCGGCACCAGCGCCAGCGCAGCCTGCAGGCGGTTGCGGCGCGTGGTCTTGACTTCCTTCTCCCACCGGAACAGCGCCACCCCGAGTCCGACGCACGCCACCGTGACCAGCAGCAGGCCCACGATCTCGGGGATGTTCTGCCCCGCCCCTTGGCCGCCCAGCATGATGCCGGCGCTGCCGAGGATCATCAACGTCGGCGGCATGAACAGCGCCAAATGCTGGATGAAGCGCGGCAGCTCCATCAGCGGCAGCGTGGTGCCGGTGAGGAACAGCAGCGCGAAGAAAAGCAGGTTGTTCCAGACCGTGGCCTCCTGCAACGTGTTCACGACTCCGGCCACCACCAGCCCGATCGCGCCCAGCGCCAGATACCCCAGCGAGAACACCAGCCACAGCGCCCACAGCGAGCCCCGCACCGGCATGTGGTACCACCACACCGCCAGCGCGTACTGCAGCACCACCAGCGGCATGAAGAGCAGGTAGTTGCTCAGCAGGCGGCTGCCCACCATCTCGAAGGCCGTGATCGGCGCCAGGTGGTAGCGGCGCAGCATGTCGCGCTCGCGCATGGTGACCAACTGCACCGACAGGCCGAAGAGCGCGTTGCTGATGACGCTGAAGCTGATCAGCGGACCCATCAGCGCCGCCACCGCCATGGGCTCGGCCTTGGCGAAAAGCTCGAAGTAGATGAAGAAGAACATCATCGGGAAAACAAAGGTGAAGTAGAAGGCAATCTTCACCCGGTAGCTCAGCAGCACGCTCATCCAGGCCATGCGCAGCATGCGGTTCATGATCCGATCTTCCTTCCTGTCAAGCTCAGGTACACGTCCTCGAGCGAGTTATGGGTGATGCGCGCCTCGATCAGCTCGTTCCCCTGGTGGTCGGCGAAGACGGCGAGCGAGGCCAGCATCTTGCCCCCGCTGCGCCCGCGCAGGTAATACGTGTTCCCCTCGGCCGGCTGCACCGCATCCACGCCCGCGAGCTGCCCCACCTGGGCCAGGTCCAGCGGCTGGCTCAAGCTGACCTCGAGCCGGTCGCCGGCGCCTTGGTCGGCGATCAACTGCCGCGGCGCGCCGATGGCGTGCAGCGTCCCTTGGTCCATGATCCCGACCAAGTCGCAGAGCCGCTCGGCCTCCTCTATGTAATGGGTTGAGAGCAGAATGCTCTTGCCCTGGTCTTTCAGCCGCAGGATCAGGTCGTGCAGTTCGCGCCGGATCTTGGCGTCCAAACCCGTGGTGGGCTCGTCCAGGAACAGCACCTTGGGGTTCCCCACCAGCGCCAGCCCCAGGGCCACGCGCTGCTTCTCGCCGCCCGATAAATATTGATAGAAGGTCTTGGCCTTGTGGTTCAGGCCGACCCAATCCAACAGCTCGGGAACTCTTGCTGGCGAGCGGTAAAAGCCGGCGAACAGCTCGAACGCCTCGCGCACGCTGATCTTGTCGGGCAGCGACGTGGTTTGCAGTTGCGCGCCCAGCACCTGCCGCACCTGCATCGCGTCTTCAATCGGTCGCAATCCGCAAACCCGGATGGTGCCGGAGTCGGGCACGCGCAGCCCTTCAACCATCTCGATCGTGCTCGTCTTCCCCGCTCCGTTCGGTCCCAGCAGCCCGAAGATGGTGCGCTCGGGGATGGTGAAGCTCACCCCCCGCACCGCCTCCAGCTTGCCGTAATTCTTGCGCAGGTCGCGCACTTCCACCATCGCCCCCGCGGCAGCTGTCGCAGCAGTCATAGTCCTTCAGACTAGCAGGAGTCTGGCCGAGCGAACTGTCAACCGTGAACGGTAAACGGTGAACGGTGAACGATAGACCCGCTTGCATTCCCCTGCCAAGCTGACCGAAAATACCCTCATGACCACCGGCCAGCAGCGCTACGCCAACCTCGACCCGCACGACAGCGGGCGCGAGCTGTTCTATGGCGGGCAGCAGCACGACGGCGTGCTCTTCGCCTCGCTCGACAAGGCCGTCAACTGGGTGCGCAAGAACTCCATTTGGCCGATGACCTTCGGCTTGGCCTGCTGCGCCATTGAAATGATGGCCATGTCAGCCTCCCGTTTCGACATCGCCCGCTTCGGCGCCGAGGTCTTCCGCCCCTCGCCGCGCCAGAGCGATCTGATGATCATCGCCGGCCGCGTCTCGCAGAAGATGGCGCCGGTGATCAAGCAGCTCTACGACCAGATGCCCGAGCCCAAATACGCCATCAGCATGGGCGCGTGCGCCACCTCCGGCGGGGTGTTCAACAACTACGCCTTGGTGCAGGGCGTGAACCAGGTCATCCCGATTGACGTCTACGTGCCCGGCTGTCCGCCGCGGCCCGAGCAGCTCATCTATGCCGTGATGATGCTGCAGAAAAAGATCGAGAACGAGCGCGGCAGCTTCAAGGAAGCTTTGAACCTCACCGCCTGAGCCCGATGCCCCTTCCCAGCCGCGATCAGGCCTTGGCCCTGCTGCACCAGTACACCCAGTCGGATTCGCTGCGCAAGCATGCGCTGGCGGTTGAAGCCTGCTGCCGCGCTTATGCTCCCGGCGACCAGCAGGACCTGTGGGGCCTGGCCGGCCTGTTGCATGATTTCGACTACGAGCGCTGGCCCAACCTGCCCGATCATCCGCTGCAGGGGAACAAGATCCTGGCCGAACTGGGCTACCCGGAGGAACTCCGCCACGCCATCCTCGCCCATTGCGAGCAGACCGGGGCCAAGCGCGAATCCGCGCTCGACAAGACCCTGTTCGCCTGCGACGAGATATCGGGTTTCCTGACCGCCTGCGCGCTAGTCAAGCCTTCAAAGACCCTGGCCGAGGTGGAGCCCGCCGGCGTGCGCCGCAAGCTGAAGGACAAGGCCTTCGCGCGCTCGGTCAGCCGCGCCGACATCGAACTCGGCGCCCTGGAACTCGGCCTGCCGCTCGACCAGCACATCGCCAACTGCCTGGCGGCCCTGCGCGCCATCGCTCCCGCGCTGGGGCTGTGAGCTATTCAGTCCGGCTGGCCGCCCTCGCCTCCGCCACCTCGAGCGCGAAGCCCACGCCATAGATGGTGGCGATTACGCCGTCGCCCAGCTTGTTGCGCAGCCCCATGGCCAGGTGGTCCACGTTCCGCCCCGCGCCGCTGCCCACGGCCAGCGCCAACTCCGCCTTGGCCACCGCTTTGCCGTTGGACTTGGCCAAGCGCTGCAGCAGCGCCGCCTCCATGACCGTCAAGCGGATGCGCCGGCCCCCCAAGCGGCACCCGGCACGCTCGATTTCGAGCATACCGGCCGCGGTCGCGTACCTCGCGGGCTCGCCCAAGGCTTCGGCGATGAGTTCATGCGCGATGAAGCCCGTGCCCTGCGCCAACTCGAGGACGCTGCCGATGATCGAGCGGCGCAGCAGCAGTTGCGCCCCCGGCATCATGACGACCTCGGCGCCCAGCGGTATATCGATCTTCTGGAACGGCTTCACCGGCGCCTGCCTCACCTCGATCTCGCCGGCTAGGGCCAAGCCTTGTCCGTTCCGCGGTCCCGGCCAAAGCAAGCTGGTGGGCTTGACGGCCTCGATGAAGGCGGTCGCTGCCCCTCCCCAGATGCGATCGATGCGCCGCTGCACCGCCCGCGTGCCGCGCAGCTCGATCTCCGCGCAGCTCGGATCGGCGAAGCGCAGCGCGGCTTCCGGCGTTGCGCCCAGCAGGTCCGCGAATTTCTGCCCCGCCAGCGCCAGCACCTCCACCACCAGCGGATGCAGCGCGGCCGTCAGTTGCCTCCCCTGCGGACGCGGCACGCTGCGATAGATTTCGGCGACTTTCATGCGCACGTGCGGCTGCTGGGCGTCGCCGAGCTGCATCAGCAGCAGCAGCGTGGCTTGGCTCCATTCCGCCGACCGGGCCGGGTTCACCGTCTGTGTTCGTTCTTCCATCGCACGACGCAGCCTTTCTTAAGGGGACCCGTGGCGTGATCGTAGCTCAATAGATGGCGATAGTGACACAAATTCCTAGATACCCCCCCATTTGGGGGGCCTCTGCCCCGTGTTCCCGTATCCCGGCTTAGACCGGCGCAAGCGGCCGACGGGGGCTGCATCCGCCGGCAACTTGACCGGCGTCGTCATCTTTTCCCGCAGCCTCCGCAGCCCCGCCCGAAGCGCGCTTCCCGTGCTCGAGCGCAAAATCGCGGCCCGGCTTACGCGGCCATGGGCGGCGGTGCCGCCCGTGCCGGTTTGCAACTTTCGGATGAACGCGCGCCTGCTGCCGCCGTGCCACTATTTGGATTCTAACGGCGAAGATTTCATGTCCGCCGACGTGCTTTTAGTGGACGACGAACCGATCCTGCTTTCCACCCTGGCGGTGATCCTAGAGGCTCACGGCTTCCGGGTGGCCACCAGCGCGGACGTTCCGCGCGCGGTGGAATTGATCCATCAGCGCCGGTTCTCGCTGCTGCTCACCGATCTGAATATGCCTGGCGGCGGCGAGACCGTCATTCGCGCCATTCGCAGCGCCCAGCCCGAGGCGCCGGTGGTGGTGATCACCGGCCACGTCGTCCCCGACGATGTGCCGCTCTCGGTGCGGGAGCAGGCCGACGCCATCTTCTCCAAGCCCGTCGAGGTGAAGGAGCTGGTCGCCGGGATCCACCGCCTGCTGAATGGCTGATGGGTTCGCGGCAGGAGCGGAGCGGCAGCTCGGTCGCCGCTGGCGAGCACGTGGTGGAGCTGAGGGGGTTCGAACCCCTGACCTCTTCCATGCCATGGAAGCGCGCTCCCAACTGCGCCACAGCCCCACTCCCTACAGAATACCTCGAAACCCACGCTTCCCTGCCCCCTGCGCCACGGTCCGCTCTCCGCTCGTCCGCTTGCTATAATCTTCCGTGCCCGAGCGCGACCCTGACGCGTGCCGCTTCATTTTCGTCACCGGCGGGGTAGTCTCCTCCTTGGGCAAGGGCTTGGCGGCGGCTTCGATCGGAGCCCTGCTCGAGAGCCGCGGCCTGCGCATCTCGCTGCTGAAATTCGATCCCTATCTGAACGTGGATCCGGGCACCATGAGCCCGTTCCAGCACGGCGAAGTCTACGTCACCGACGACGGCGCCGAAACCGACCTCGACCTCGGCCACTACGAGCGCTTCACCTCGATCGCGCTCAGCCGCCAGAACAACGTCACCTCGGGGCGCATCTACGAGACGGTGCTGGCCAAGGAGCGGCGCGGCGACTATCTCGGCAAGACGGTGCAGGTGATTCCCCACATCACCAACGAGATCAAGGCGGCCATCCGGCGCGTGGCGCAGGGGGTGGACGTGGCCATCGTCGAAATCGGCGGCACCGTCGGCGACATCGAGTCGCTGCCGTTCCTCGAGGCCATCCGGCAAATGCGCCAAGAGGTGGGGCGCGAGCGGGCGTTGTTCATCCACCTGACGCTGGTGCCGTACATCGCCGCGGCCGGCGAGCTGAAGACCAAGCCCACCCAGCACTCGGTGCGCGAGCTGCGCGAAATCGGCATCCAGGCCGACATTCTGCTGTGCCGGACCGATCGCTATCTGCCCGACGAGATGCGCTCCAAGATCGCGCTCTTCTGCAACGTCGCTGAAGAAGCGGTGATCACCGCCAAGGACGCCGCCAGCATCTACCAGGTGCCGGTGCTGCTTGGCGAGCAAGGGCTCGACCGCCTCGCGCTCCGCTATCTCCACCTCCAGGCGCCGCCGGCCAACCTCGAGCCCTGGCGCGAGCTGAACCGCCGCTTCGAGCATCCGCGCGGCGCCGTGCGCATCGCCATCGTCGGCAAGTACGTCGAGTACGAGGATTCGTACAAGAGCTTGAAGGAAGCCTTGGTCCACGCCGCGCTGGCGCACGAGCTGCGCCTCGACCTCGAGTGGATCGAGAGCGAAAGCCTCGAGGGCCTCGCGCCCGAGGCGGTGGCCCAGCGTCTCGCGGAGGCCGATGGCGTGCTGGTGCCGGGCGGCTTCGGGGCGCGCGGCATTCCGGGCATGCTCAATGCCATCCGCTACGCGCGCGAGTCGGGCACGCCGTTTTTCGGCATCTGCCTGGGCATGCAGTGCGCGGTCATCGAGTTCGCCCGCCATGCCCGCGGCTTGGCCGATGCCAACAGCAGCGAGTTCGATCCCGCCACCCCCCACCGGGTCATCTATAAATTGCGCGAGCTGCTCGGCGTCGAGGAGATGGGCGGCACCATGCGCCTGGGCGCCTGGGAGTGCAGGCTCCAGCCCGGTTCGCGCGCCGCTGCCGCCTACGGCACGCTGGCTATCAGCGAGCGCCACCGCCATCGCTACGAATACAACCGCGAGTACGCGCCCCTGCTGGCCGCCCCCGAAGACGGCCACCAACTGGCCATCACCGGCGAGAGCCCCGATGGCGTCTACGTCGAGGTGGTCGAGGTGCCCAAGCATCCCTGGTTCCTGGGCTGCCAGTTCCACCCCGAATTCAAGTCGCGCTCGCTCGCCCCCCATCCCCTGTTCCGCGATTTCGTCGGCGCCGCCTGGAAGAGCCGTGCCCAGCCCAAGGCAAAGCAATGTTCGTCATCGCCGGTCCATGCGTGATTGAGAGCGAAGCGCACGCGCTGATGCTGGCCGGCGAGATCGCCCGCCGCGTCCGCGCTCGCGGCCTGCGCTATATCTTCAAGGCCAGCTACGACAAGGCCAACCGCTCCAGCCTGGCCGGATTCCGCGGCCCCGGCCTGCGCGACGGCGTGCGCGTGCTGGCCGAAGTCAAGCGCCAGCACGCGGTCGAGATCCTCACCGATGTGCATGCGCGCGACGAGGTCGCCCCCGTGGCCGAGGTCGCCGACGTGCTCCAGATTCCGGCCTTCCTGTGCCGGCAGACGGATTTGATCCAGGCCGCGGCCCGCAGCGGGCGCGTGGTCAACATCAAGAAGGGGCAGTTCATGGCCCCCTGGGATATGCGAGGCGCGGTGGAGAAGGCCGCCGGCGCGAAAGAGATCTGGCTGACCGAGCGCGGCTCGAGCTTTGGCTACAACAACCTGGTGGTGGACATGCGCGCGCTGCCCATGCTGCGCGAGCTGGGCGCGCCCGTGGTCTTCGATGTCACCCACAGCCTGCAGTTGCCGGGCGCGGTGCAGAGCGCGCGCGGCGCTGCCAGCGGCGGCATGCCGCAATTCATTGAAACCCTGGCCCGCGCCGCCGTGGCCGCCGGCGTGGACGGGCTGTTCCTCGAGGTCCACGAGCAGCCGGAGAAGGCCCTCTCCGACGGCGCCAATGCCCTCCCGCTCGCGCGCCTGGACGGGCTGCTGGATCAGGTCGTCGCCATCGAGCGCGCCCTTACGCCTGCACGCGGGTGACGTTCTCCGCCTGCGGGCCCTTCTTGCCCTCGGTGATGTCGAACTCGACTTCGTCGCCCTCCTGCAGCGACTTGTAGCCTTCCTGCGTGATCGCCGAGTAGTGCACAAACACATCATCGCCGCCGTCGCGCCCGATGAAGCCGTACCCCTTCACGTTGTTGAACCACTTCACTTTGCCGCGTATTCTGGCCACGTTCGTTCCTCCCTCGCGCAATCCCCTCCCCCACAAGGCATCCTATTGTGACAATTCTGGAATTGCGCCCGGGCGCTGTCAAGTGCCCCTGGGTGTTCCCCGCAGCTGCTCCCATTCATGGGCCGCCGCCAGCAGCGTTCCTTCGGAAAACGCCGGCCCCACGAACTGCAGCCCGACCGGCAAGCCCTGGCTGTCCCCGCAGGGCACCGAGATGGCGGGCACACCCGCTAAATCCGCCGGGACGGTAAAGATGTCGGCAAGATACAACTCCAGCGGGTCGGCGGCCTTCTCGCCCAGCCGGAAGGCGGTGGTCGGCGTGGTCGGGGTGCAGATCAAGTCCACCTGCGCGAAGGCGGCCGCGAAGTCGCGCGCGATCAGCGTGCGCACCTGCTGGGCCTTGCGGTAATAGGCGTCGTAGTAGCCGGCGCTGAGCACGTAGGTGCCGAGCAGGATGCGTCGCTTCACCTCGGCCCCGAACCCTTCATCCCGCGTGCGGCGGTACATTTCGGCCAGCGTGCCCGCCGGCGCGCGGTGCCCGAAGCGCACGCCATCGTAGCGGGCGAGGTTGCTGCTGGCTTCGGCGGTGGCCAGCACGTAGTACACGGCAATCGCCGCCGGCGAGCGCGGCAGGCTGATCGAAACCAGCTCGGCGCCGGCCAGCTCGAGCTGGGCCAGCGCCGCCTGCACGGCTTCGGCGACGCCGGGCTCGATGCCGGGGTGTCCGAACACTTCCCTCGGCACCCCCAGACGCAGCCGCCGGCCGCCGGCGCGCCCGGCAAGGACCGGCTGCTCCAGCCCGGCCACGTAGTCGGGCACCGGCTCGCGCGCGCTGGTCGCATCCCGCGCATCGGCCCCGGCCATCACCTGCAGCAGGTGGGCGGCGTCGCGCGCCGAACGCGCCATCGGCCCGGGGTGGTCGAGCGAAGAGGCGAAGGCCGCCAGCCCGAAGCGCGAGACTCTTCCGTAGGTCGGCAGCAGACCGACGATGCCGCAGAACGCCGCCGGCTGGCGGATGCTGCCGCCGGTGTCGGTTCCCAGCGCCGCCACCGCCAGCTCGCCCGCCACCGCCGCCGCCGAGCCTCCGCTCGAGCCTCCCGGCACGCGGTCGAGCGCGCGCGGATTGCGGGTCGGCCCGTAGCCCGAGTTCTCGGTGCTCGAGCCCATGGCGAACTCGTCGCAGTTCGCTTTGCCCACGATCACCGCGCCCGCGGCCTCGATGCGCTCGACCGCGGTGGCATCGTAGGCGGGCACATAGTTTTCAAGTATCTTCGAGCCGCAGGTGGTGCGCAGGCCGGCGGTGCTGAAGATGTCCTTCACCGCCAGCGTCACCCCGGCCAGCGCCGGCAGCGGATCGCCCTTCTCCGCCAGCGCATCCACCCTCGCCGCCTGGGCGCGGGCCCGCTCGGCGCTCACCGTCAGGTAGGCATGGGTGGGGTCGGCGGCGATGCGCTCCAGGCAGCGCTCGGCCTCCGCCGTCGCCGTGGTCTGGCGCTCGGCGATCGCCGTGCGCAGCGATTCGATCGTCCAGGGCGGGGTCCGGGGCGTGCCGCTCATCCGCGCTCCAGGATCTTCGGCACCTCGAACATCCCCCCGCCCTGGGCCGGCGCGTTCGACAGCGCTTCGGCCGCGCTGAACCAGGGCTCGACGATGTCCTCGCGCAGCGGCGCGTGCGCGAGCAGCGCATGCGCCATCGGCGGCACGCCCTCGGTGTCAATCTGCTCCAGTTGCGCCACGTATGCCAGCACGTTGTTCAGGTCGCGTTCGAGCGTGGCCGCCTCTTCCGCGCTCAGGTCGAGGTTGGCCAAGGCCGCAATTTCGCGAACGTTGACGTTCATGGGAAGACGATCCGCTGGACCTTGTCGCCGCCCAGCATGCGGTTCAAGTCGCGGCGCAGTTCGGCCGCCACGCTCTCGACTTGGCGGCGCGCGCTCGCGTCCCGCGTGCGCAGCTCGAGTCGCCCTTGCCGCAGGCCGAGGCACTCCACCCGCGCCGCCAGCCCCGTTCCCGCCGCCAGCGGCCAGGCCAGCAGCTCGGGCGCCACGCCCGTGTCGGCCCGCGGCAGCCGTTCCAGCACCTTGCGCATGGCTTCCATCGGAATTTCCATAGTACCCTCTTCGCCCCGGCAGCCGTTCCCGCCTTTCGCCGGGTTCCGGCGGGCGGCTGCCGTGCGCAGTTCCTGCTATCCTGGAAGCGCACATGCCCCGCAACCTCGAGGTGTTGCTAGAAATCCAGGCTGTCGAGAACCGCCTGCGCGAATTGGATGCGGAAATTGCCGCCCTCCCGCGCCGCGTGGCCGCCATCGAAGCCAAGCTCAGCGGCACCCAGCAGGAGCTCGAGCGCGCCCGCGCCGCCCAGGCCGGCCAGCAAAGCGAGCGCCGCCAGGTCGAGCGCGAGATCGAGGATCTCAAGGCCAAGATCCAGAAGATCCGCGGCCACTCCGGCGATGTCAAGACCAACCAGGAATATCGCGCCCTGCTGGATGAGATCGCCTTCGCCGAAGCCCAGATCGGCAAGCACGAAGAGCGCCTGCTGGAAGTGATGGAGCAGGGCGAAGGCCTCGACCGCCAAGCCGCCGCCGCCGAGGCCAGCCTCGGCGCCGAGCGCCATGCCGTCACCCAGGAATCGGCCGCCGCCGCCGAGCGCGCCGGCGCCGACAAGGCCGAGCGCGACCAGTTGGCCCAGCAGCGCGATCGGCTCCGCGCCCAGGCCAATGACCTCTGGCTGCGCCGCTTCGACCGCGTGCTGCGCATGCGCGGCCAAGCCTTGGCCCAGGTGGACCGCGAAGCCTGCTCCGGCTGCCGCGTGCGCTTGCGTCCGCAATTTCTGCAGGAAATGGCCCACGACCAGGGCGAGGCCACCGAACGGCTGTTCGTCTGCGAGAGCTGCGGCCGCATCCTCTACCTCGAACCCGCCGCCATCGCGCGATGATCCTGCATGTGGACGGCGGCTCGCGCGGGAATCCCGGTCCCGCCGGCTACGGCGTCGTCGTCAGCGATGCCAGCGGCGCGGTGCTCGACCGCCTGCAGGCCTCGCTCGGCCGCCAGACCAACAACTTCGCCGAGTACTCCGGCCTCATCGCCGCCCTGCGCTACGCCCTCGAGCGCCGCGCCGAGGAGGTGCTGGTGTACTCCGACAGCGAGCTCCTGGTGCGCCAAATGCAAGGCCGCTACGCGGTCAAGAGCCCGAACTTGAAGGCCTTGTTCGATGAAGCCCGCGGGCTGGCGCGCCGCATCCCCCGCTTCCGCATCGAGCACGTGCGCCGCGAGGGCAACCGCGAAGCCGACCGGCTGGCCAATGCCGCCATGGACCGGGCGCGGTGAGCGGCACCCTCTACGTCGTCGCCACCCCGATCGGCAACCTCGAGGACCTCACCCATCGCGCCCTGCGCGTGCTGGGCGAAGCCGACCTGATCGCCTGCGAGGACACCCGCCACAGCCGCATCCTGCTCGCCCACTACGGCATCCAGCGCCCGCTGCTGAGCTACCACCGCCACAACGAGGCCGCCCGCGGCGCCCAGATCCTCGAGCGGCTGGCGGCCGGCCAGAACGTCGCCCTCATCTCCGACGCCGGCGCCCCGCTCCTGGCCGATCCCGGCGCCCGCCTGGTGCGCGAAGCCCTCGACGCCGGCCTCCCCGTGATCCCCGTGCCCGGCGCCTCGGCCGCCATCACCGCCCTCATGGCCAGCGCCACCGAGCCCCCCGTCCTGCTGCTGGGCTTCTTGCCCGCGCGCGCCTCCGAACGCCGGCGCGCGCTCCAAGATTGGGCCCCGCTGCCAGCCAGCCTCCTGCTCTATGAAGCCCCCCACCGTCTGCTGGCCGCGCTCGCCGACATGGCCGAGCTGCTCGGCCGTGAACGCCCACTGGTCGTGGCCCGCGAGCTGACCAAACGCTTCGAACAAGTGCTGCGCGGCACCGTCGCCTCCGCCCAAGCCCACTTCCAGGCCCACCCGCCCAAGGGCGAATTCACCCTCATCCTAGGGCCTGGGCCCATGTCGCCTGTGCCCGCCGAGCCCGCCGGGCCTATGACCCGGGACGAGCTCAAGGCGTGGGCCCGCGCCCAAGGCCTCAGCCGCAGCCAAGCCTACCGCCGCTGGCAGCAGCTTCAGGGTAGAATAAAAGGCTGAAAGAGGGGTGAACGATATTGGCTGAAGTCCGTCTGCAAGAAGGCGAATCCTTGGAAAACGCGCTGCGCCGCTTCAAACGCAAGGTGCAGCAGGAAGACATCATCAAGGAAGTCAAGCGCCACTCCTTTTACCTCAAGCCCGGCGAGAAAATGCGGCTCAAGCAAGCCCTGGCCCGCAAGCGCAACCGCAAGAAGGCCCGCCGCGAACCCAGCGAGTAGGCCCACCCACCTCCGGAACCACTGGAACTGCCGGGCTCGCCCTGCGTGGTTCCTTTGGTTTCCGTTCTTCCTGTCGTTCCTCAATTCACCCACGCCGCTTCGCCCAGCGCCCGTGCGATCGATTTGATCGAGCAGCCTTGGCGGCCGAATTCCACCGCCGCCCGCTGCGCTGCCGCCGGCGAGATGCCGTAGCCGTGGCCGGTCAGGAAGGCGCGGATCACCTCGCTCGCCCCGCAATAATCCCCGCCCATCTGCAGCAAATGCCCGCGCAAGCTCTCCAGTTCCTCGCGGTCCAGCATGATGGTCATGGCGATCTCCTTCCTGCTCGATTGGATTCCTTCGCCTGTGTCTACGTTTCAGAATCGGGGCAAGTTGCAGGTGGTATCCTGAAGCCTCCCCATCCATGGCGAAACCCGAGAAGATCCGTTCCACTACCGTGCTGAGCGTGCGCCGGGGCGGCAGCGTGGTGCTGGCCGGCGATGGCCAGGTCACCCAGGGCGACGGCGTCATGAAGCACCACGCCAAGAAGGTCCGCCGGCTCTACAACGGCAAGATCCTGGCCGGCTTCGCCGGCGCCACCGCCGACGCATTTTCGCTCTTCAGCCGCTTCGAGGCCAAGCTCGAGCAGTACCATGGCAACCTCAGCCGCGCAGCCGTCGAGTTGGCCAAGGAGTGGCGCACCGACCGCGCCTTGCGCCACCTGCAGGCGCTCTTGGTGGTCTCCGACGCCACCTCGACCTTCATGCTCAGCGGCACCGGCGATGTCATCGAACCCGATGACGGCCTGTGCGCCATCGGCTCCGGCGGCTCCTACGCCCTGGCCGCTGCCCGCGCCATGCTGGCCCACACCGAACTCAGCGCCCGCAAGATCGCTGAGGAAGCGCTGCGCATCGCCGCCGACATCTGCATTTACACCAACCATAACCTCACGGTCGAGGAGCTCTCACCCTCGTCCTGACCCATCCTTCATCCCCCATCCCCGGTTTCATGGCTTTGTACCTCCCCGCCACCGTTGAAGACGAACCGCTTTCGCTCGATGAGCTGACGCCGCGCGGCATCGTGGCCGAACTCGACAAGCATGTTGTCGGCCAGCCCGCTGCCAAGCGCGCGGTCGCGGTCGCGCTGCGCAACCGCATGCGCCGCCAGAAACTGCCGCCCGAGCTGGCCGAAGAGGTCATGCCCAAGAACATCATCATGATCGGCCCCACGGGCGTGGGCAAGACCGAGATCGCCCGCCGCCTGGCGCGCCTGGCGAACTCGCCGTTCCTGAAGGTCGAGGCCTCGAAATTCACCGAGGTCGGCTACGTCGGCCGCGATGTCGAGAGCATGATCCGCGACCTGGTCGAAATCGCCATCGACATGGTGCGCGAGGAGAAATTGGACGAGGTGGGCGAGAAGGCCGAGCAAAACGCCGAGGAGCGCATGCTCGACTTGCTCCTCCCCCCGGCGCCGGTGCCGGTGCCCGCGCCCGCCGCCCCGGTGGCCGCGCCGGGACCGCAAGTGGTGGTCAACAACGAGGCCCGGCTCGAGGCCAAGCCCGACGCCGCCGCCCAGAAAACGCGGGAAAAGCTGCGCCAGCAGCTGCGCGAAGGCAAGCTCGACGACAAGCTGGTCGAAATCGAGGTGCGCGAGCGCAACTTCCCCAGCTTCGAGCTCATCTCCAACCAAGGCCTGGAGGAGATGGACATCAACATCAAGGACATCATCCCCAACCTCTTCGGCCCCAAGACCAAGAAGCGCAAGATGACCGTCAGCGAGGCCATGGACTACCTCAGCCAGGAAGAAGAGCAGCGGCTGGTGGACATGGATCAGGTCCAGCGCATGGCCGTCGAGCGGGTCGAGCAGGGCGGCATCGTCTTCCTGGACGAGATCGATAAGATTGCCGGCCGCGAGGGCGGCCACGGCCCCGACGTCAGCCGCGAAGGCGTGCAGCGCGACATCCTGCCCATCGTCGAGGGCACCACCGTCAATACCCGCTACGGCATGGTCCGCACCGACCACATCCTGTTCATCGCCGCCGGCGCCTTCCACGTCTCCAAGCCCAGCGACCTGATCCCCGAGCTGCAGGGCCGCTTCCCCATCCGGGTCGAGCTCGACTCGCTCAGCTTGGCGGATTTCGTCCGCATCCTCAAAGAGCCGAAAAGCGCGCTCATCAAGCAGTACACCGCCCTGCTTGAGACCGAAGGCATCCAGTTGAGCTTCACCGACGAGGCCTTGCACACCATCGCCAGCCTCTCGGCGCAGGTCAACGAGGCGACCGAGAATATCGGCGCGCGCCGCCTGCACACCATCATGGAACGCGTGCTCGACGAGATTTCGTTCGAGGGGGGCGAAGCCAAGGAAAAAACCATCGTGGTCGATGCCGACTACGTGCAGAAGCAGCTCGAGAGCATCGTCAAGGACCAGGACCTCTCCCGCTACATCCTGTGACTGCTCGCCGCCTTCCCTGGCCCCTGGTTCCTGTTCCCTGGCTGTTCTTGGTCGGCTGTGCCCAGGTCGGCCCCCTCGTTCCGCCCAGCGCCGATCTTCCCCGCCCGCCCGCCGATTTCACCGCCCTGCGCCAAGGCTCGGCCCTCGAGCTGCGCTGGACGCCGCCGGCCAAGACCAGCGACGGCGCCAATTGGCCGGGCCCCACCAGCTACCATCTCTGTGTTTGGCCCGGCGTCCAGCTTGGCGTCCCCGCCCCGCCAGCCCCCAAGCCCCTGCCCACCCCGCCGCAGATTCCCTCCCCGCCTCCGCCCCACGCCGGCGCTGACCAGACGCCCAGCGGCCTGCGCCTGCCCACCTGTCCGCAGTGGCTGGTGCTCGATGCTCCGCCGCCCTTGCAGTTGCCGGTCGCGAGCCTCGGCCTGACCACCCCGTTTGCCACCTTGGCCTTGTACGCCGTCAACCGCCAAGGCGACGGCGCCGGCTGGTCGAATCCGGTGACCGTCCCGCTGACTCCGGTCGCGCCCCCGCCGCGGTTGGCCACCGCCACCCCCACCGCCGATGGCGTCGCCCTGAGGTGGACCCCGCCCCAACCCCCGCCCGCCGCGGTCAAGATCTACCGCAACGCAACCCTGGTCGCCAGCGTCGCCGGCACCGCGACGTCGTATCTCGATTCCACCGCGGCCTGGGACCAGCCCTACCAGTACTTCCTGCGCAGCGCGGCCGGAACCGGCGATGCCGCCGTCGAAAGCCAGCCCTCGAACGTCCTGCAGGTGACCCCGGTCGATGTGTTCGCACCCCCGGCCCCGACCGGCCTCGAAGCCGTTGCCGCCCCCGGCGGCGACGCCGTGGACCTCTCCTGGAACGAGGACGCCGCCCGCGATTTGGCCGGCTACAATCTGTACCGCCAGATCGGCGGCGGCGGCTGGGAAAAGCGCAACTCCGCCCCGCTTCCCACCCCCGTCTTCCACGATTCCCTTCCCCCCGGCCCCGGCCCCCTCCGCTACGCCGTCACCGCCCTCGACCGCCACGGCAACGAAAGCCCCCGCTCCCTCCCCGCCACCCCCCACTGACCCATCCCCCCCCCGATCCCCCATTCCCCCATTTCCCCACCCCCATCCCCGGAACCCCGCGCCTCCAGCCTCGTATACCCTTACCGGGGGCTCCCTCATGCTCACCTTCGCCGCCCTGACGCTGCTGTATTTTCTGCCGACGATCGTTGCCCACAACAAGCCCAGCTTCCTGGGCGTGTTCCTGCTCAATTTTTTTCTGGGCTGGACGGTCATCGGCTGGTTCGCCGCCCTGATCTGGGCCATCACCGCCGCTCCCCACCCCGTGGTGGTCGTCCACCAGGGCTATTGCTGCGCCTGCGGCACCGCGCTGCAATCCGCTCGTTGCGCCCACTGCGGCCGCGCCTGGGCGCGCTAGCGGCTCAGGCGATCGCGATCACGAAGCGCCGCTCGAAGGGAAACAACACGCGCCCATCGGCCTGGGCCGGATACGCCGCCTGCAGCCGCTCGAAATAAGCGTCGCAGAAGCGCTCCCGGGTGGCCTCGTCCGGCAGCGCGCCCAAGAACGGCCGCAGGCCGCTGCCCATGTACCACTCGAGAATGTCGAGCGCGGTGGGCATCACCTGCACGTACTCCGTCTCCCAGAGTTCAAGCTGCCGCGCCTGCGGCGCCAGCGCATCATAGTAGGCGGCCAGCGGCGCCGCATTCCACTCGCGGATGGCGCCCGGAGGAAAGTATTCCCGCCACTCCGCTTGCAGCGCCAGCTCGCGCGGAATCTGTCCCACCGGCGCGGTCACGCTCGCCGGCACCTGGAACGCCAGCGCGCCGCCCGGCTCGACCCGGGCCAAGAGCGCCGGCAGCAGCGCCGCATGCTCGGGAATCCATTGCAGCGACGAATTGGCGAACACCAAATCAAAGCAGGGGCCGCGCTCCTGCGCCCACGCCACGATGTCGCCCTCGACGAAGCGCATCTCTTGCTCGTTCGGAAACGCTTTCCGCGCCGCCGCCAGCATCTCCGGTGAAGAATCCAGCCCGGTCACCTCCGCCTGCGGCCACTGCCCGGCAAGCACGTCGGTGCTGGTGCCTGGCCCGCAGCCCAGGTCCATGATCCGCCGCGGCCGTCCGTCCGTGCCCGGATCGAACTTCGGCACCAGCCGCGCCACCAGATCAAGCACCGCCAGGATGCGGGCGGGGCTATACCGCAGGTATTGATGGGGGTTCCACTGCAAACGTCATTGCCCGCCGCCGGCAGCCGGCCCCAGCTTGGCCTCCTCCGCTGCGACCATCTTCATCAGCAGGTCGGCATTGGGCGCCAGTTGCCGCGCCTTGGCCAGCGCTGCGCGCGCCTCCGGCCCGTGGTTCTGCATCACCTCGGCCGCGCCAATGTCGTAGTAGAGCTGCGCTTGGCGCTCGGGCGCGGTCTCGAAGCCGAGCGCCTTCTGGTAGGCCGCGATGGCCTCGGCTGGCTTCTCGCGCAACGACGCGATGCGGCCGAGCGATAGATAGGCCGGCCCCTCGAGGTTGTTGCGCATCGTCGTCGCCTGGGCCTCGGTGTAATGCCGCCCGCCGTATTCGAGGCCGGCGGGGCCGATCATCCACGTGGCCGCGGCGGCAATCACCTGCTGGTCGAAGCCCGCGGCCCGGTCCAGCTGCGCATCCCGGTCCAAATCCGAGTTCTTGACGTTGTCGGGAATCGCGATGCCCAAGCTCGACAGCACGTAGAGGTCTTGCGGGTCCATGGCCAGCGCCGCCATGCCGTACCTCAGCTCGGGCAGGTACTCGTTGCGGGCGCGGTGGTAACGCACGCCCAGCACCAGCGCCGCCAGCATCTGCTGGCTCTGCGGAAACTGCAGCCGGAAGTTGTCGAGCGCCGCATCGAATCCCGTCGGCGTCCCCACCGGATCGTTGTACGCCGCCACCAGGACCTTCACCGCCGCCGCCTCCGGCGAGGCATCCTCGGCTTTCGCCGCCCCCGGCGCCTGCCCCCACGCCCCCACCCCCAGCGCCACCATCAGAATCATTCCGCAATACCGCATCCCAGCAGTATCGGGCACCACCGCCGTCCCCGCAACTCCGAATCCTTGGGCCCCTGGCATCGAGCTTCTATAATGCTCGCATGCGCCGAGCGCTCTCCCTCTTCGCCGCCCTTGCCCTGGCGGCCGCCGCCGCGGCCCAATCCGTCCCTTCGCCCCAATCCCAGTTCGGCTTCGCGCTCGGCACCGACAAGAAGCTCGCCGATTGGTCGCAGTTGACGGCGTATTACCAAGCGCTGGCCAAGGCGTCGCCCCGCGTCCGCTTCCGCGACCTCGGCCCCACCACCGAAGGCCGCCCCTTCGTGATGGTCACCATTTCGGCGCCCGAGAATCTTGCCCAGCTCGCCCATTACCAGCGCATCAACGCCGCGCTGGCCGATCCGCGCTCGACCCAGCCCGCCGTCGCCGACCGCCTGATCGCCGCCGGCAAGAGCATTCTGGTCATCACCTGCAACATCCATTCCACCGAGATCGCCAGCTCGCAGACCGCCGCCCAATTCGCCTACGAGATGGCGACCGGAGCCTCGCCGGAAATCCAGGAGATCCTGCGCAACGACATCATCCTCCTGGTGCCCTCGCTCAACCCCGACGGCCAGCAGCTCGTCGTCGATTGGTACAAGAAGTACCTCGGCACCCCTTACGAGGGCATCAGCCCGGTGGTGCTCTACCAGAAGTACGTCGGCCACGACGACAACCGCGACTGGTACATGTTCACCCAGAAAGAGACCCGCCTCGCAGTCGAGCAGGTGCTCAACCCCTGGCATCCGCAGATTCTCTACGACGTCCATCAAATGGGCGCCAACGGCCCCCGCCTGTTCCTGCCGCCTTGGGTGGATCCGATCGATCCCAACGTGGACCCCATCCTTGAGGCCTCGATGAACGCCGTCGGCGCCGACACCGCCCGCGACCTCACCGCCCAGGGCATGTCGGGCGTCTTGGTGGATGGCGTCTACGACGGCTTCTCCCCCGCCCGCCAGTACATCGTCTACCACGGCGGCCTGCGCCTGCTCACCGAAAGCGCCAGCGTGCGCATCGCCTCGCCCGAGAACATCCCCTTCGACCGCCTCGGCCGCGGCATCGGCTACGACGCCAAGGTGCGCAAGTGGAACTTCCCCGATCCTTGGCCCGGCGGCGACTGGCATCTCGGCGACATCGTCCGCTACCAGTTGGCCGCCTTTTATTCCATCGCCGACAACATGGCCAAGAACCGCGCCTCGTTCCTGCGCAACTTCTACACCGTCGGCCAGCGCGCGGTGACCCGCAGCGCGCACCCCGATTGGCCGTTCGCCTACGTCATTCCCCCGGCCCAGGCCGATCCGCTGGCCGAGGCCACCCTGGTGAACACCCTGCGCGAAGGCGGCGTCGAAATCGGACGCGCCACCGCACCCTTTTCAGCAGGCGGCCACGAGTACCCCGCCGGCAGCTTCGTCGTTCGCCTCGATCAGCCCTACGGCAGTTTCGCCAAGACCCTGCTCGACCGCCAGCACTACCCCGATCTGCGCGAGTACCCCGGCGGACCGCCGCAGCGCCCCTACGACGTCACCGCCCAAACCTTGCCCCTGCTGCTCGGCGTCACCGCCGATGCGGTGGCCCGGCCCTTCACCGCGGTGGCGCCGCTGGTGGCCGCCACCGTCCATGCGCCCAAGGGCGCGCTGGGCGAGGGCGCGGCCGGCGCCGGCTACGCGATTGAAGGCCAAAGCAATGGCGCGTTGCTCGCCGCCTTCGACCTTCTCGCCCAAGGCGTGCCCGTCGAGCGCGGCAGCGATGGCGCGCTCTTCGTTCCCGTGCAATCCGCCGTCGCCGGCAAGCTGGCGGATGCCGCCTCGAAGTACGATCTGCGCATCAGCCCGGCGGCGGCGCCGGCCGACCCGGTCTCGCTCAAGCTGCCCCGCATCGGCCTCTACCAAAGCTGGGTGCCGCAGATTGACGAGGGCTGGACGCGCTGGATCTTCGATCAAGACAGCATCCCCTACACCCGCGTCCAAGATGCCGACCTCCGCCAAGGCAACCTCAACGCCCGCTTCGACGTGCTGCTGATCCCCGACCAGAGCGCGCGCTCGCTGGTCAACGGCAACGCCAGCGGCCGCGTCCCGCCCGAATACGCCGGCGGCCCCGGCGCGAACGGCATGGCCAACCTCAAAGCCTTCGTTGAGGCCGGCGGCACCCTCGTCGCCCTCAACCAAGCCTCGCTGGCGTTCCTCGATTGGACTGGCGGCCAAGTGAAGGATGCCCTCCAGGGCGTGCCCAACACCGCCTTCTACAGCCCCGGCTCCATCCTCGCCGCCCAGGCCGACCCCGCCAATCCCCTGGCCTTCGGCGCCTCCAAGGATGTCGCCATCTTCTCCCAGCAAAGCCCAGCCTTCACCCTCAGCGGTGCCGCCCGCTCCGCCATCACCTACGGCCCCGGCAACGCCTTGCTCAGCGGCTGGCTCCTCGGCGGCGATCAGCTCCCCGGTCGCTCCGCCCTCGCCTCCGTCCCGCTCGGCCAGGGCACCCTCGTGCTCTTCGGCTTCAAGCCCCAGTACCGCGCCCAATCCCAAGCCACCTACCGCTTCCTCTTCAACGCCCTCCTGGGCGCCGCCGCCAAGCCGTGATGAGCCAACCTCCGCTGCCCCATTGGCATCTAAGCAACGGGCGAGTGGTGCGCCCCGCCCTGCCGCGGGCGGTTGCCCTGATGGGGTCCCGATCCGCCTGTAACCCGCTGATCCTAAACACTTTAAAGTCTCCACGGGACAGCTCGCACGGGACCCAGTGAGCTTGGCTCCGCGGATAGCGCCCTGCCCCACGGCCGGGTCCCAGCGGACCCCAGCTGCCCGACTGCAAGCCCCTGACCTTGAAGGACTTAAAGTCTCCACGGGACAGTGCCGTCGCCGCCGTTCCCTAGCCGCCTCGCCCATCCGCCGCTCGCCTGCGGTTCACGATTGCGCATCCAACCGCCAATGCGGACGTGGGTGTGGGCGGCGCTGGGCACGGGGGCGGCGGCGGCGGCCGTCGCGGCTTCCAGGCGGCGCGGCACCCCAGGCTCCGGTCGCCACATCCTGCACCAAGCCATCACCATCGCAGCTCGGCCGCAGCAGGTGTATCAGCTTTGGCGCGATCCGGCGACCCACGCGCGCATCCGCGACCTGCATGTCGCCGCCCTGGGCGACGATGCCCGCCGCTGGCACTGGCGGCGCGAACTGCCCCGCGGCGGCAGGATCGAATGGGAATCAGAGATCACCGATGAGCAGCCGCCCCGGCGCCTCGAGTGGACGGCCCACAACGGCCAGCATTGGTCGCCGGCGCGGGCCGTGGCACGCAGCTTGGCCGTCCTCCAGCGCGGCGTGCTCACCCTCCGGCCGACCTGGGACGGCAGCCAGACTGAACTCCGCCTCGTGGTCGAACTCACCGCCCCGCAAGATCTCGCCTGGGTGCGCCCCTGGATCGCCCACTCCGTCGCCCGCGCCCTGCGCCGCCTCAAGCAGTTGGCCGAAACCGGCGAGCTCGCCACCACCGCCGGCCAGCCCGCGGGCGCGCGCCCCGGTTGGCGCCCCAAGCTCCCGCATCACGCGCTCTTCAACTTCAATCCCCAGAGGGAGGGCGCGCAGCGCGCCAGCTGATCTATGCAGGCTCTCTGCTGGTACGGCAAAGGCGATGTCCGCATCGAGCACGTGCCCGATCCCCGCATCCTCAACCCGCGCGATGCGATTGTGCGCGTCACCCACGCCGCCATCTGCGGCTCCGACCTGCATCTGCTCGACGGCTTCATCCCCGCCATGGCCGCTGGCGACATCCTCGGCCACGAGTTCGCGGGCGAAGTGGTGGAGGTCGGCAGCGAGGTCCGCGCCCTGCGCGCCGGCGATCGCGTCGTCGTTCCCTTCGCCATCGCCTGCGGCCGCTGCCATTACTGCCGGCGCGGGCTCTGGTCGCTTTGCGACAACTCCAACCCCAACGCCGGCCTCGCGGCCACCCTCTACGGCGATTCCGGCGCGGGCCTGTTCGGCTATTCCCATCTGTTGGGCGGCTACGCCGGCGGCCAGGCCGAATTCGTGCGCGTGCCCTACGCCGACGTCGGGCCAATGAAGATTCCCGAAGGACTCGCCACCGAGTCGGCGCTGTTCCTCAGCGACATCTTCCCCACCGGCTACATGGCCGCCGAGAACTGCGACCTCGAACCCGGCGACGTGGTCGCCATCTGGGGCTGCGGACCCGTCGGCCAATTCGCCATCCGCAGCGCCTTCATGCTCGGCGCCTCGCGCGTGATCGCCATCGACCGCTTCCCCGCCCGCCTCCATCTCGCCGCCGCCGGCGGCGCCGAGCCGCTCAACTACGCCGAAGTGGATGACCTGCAAGCCGAACTGAAATGGCGCACCGCCGGCCGCGGCCCCGATGCTTGCATCGATGCGGTCGGGCTTGAGGCCCATGGCTGGGGCTTGGGCGCCCTCTACGACCAAGTCAAGACCAAGCTCATGCTCGAGACCGACCGCCCCAACGTGCTGCGCCAAGCCATTCAGGCCTGCCGCAAAGGCGGCACCGTCTCCGTGCCCGGCGTCTACGGCGGATTGCTCGACAGCATGCCCTTCGGCGCCGCCTTCTCCAAAGGCCTCACCCTGCGCATGGGCCAAACCCACGTCCACCGCTACATGCGCCCCTTGCTCGAACGCATCCAAAATGGCGACATTGACCCGACCTTCGTGATCACCCACCGCCTCCCGCTCGCCGAAGCGCCCCGCGCCTACCGCATCTTCCGCGACAAGCAGGAGGAATGCATCAAGGTCGTGCTCCATCCCGCGGCGCGCGCCGCCTGACCGCTACATCGGCTTTTGCGCGATCACCATCCAGGGGATGCCGAAGCGGTCGGTCACCATGCCGAAGCTGTGCGCGAAGAAGGTCTCGCCCAGCGGCATCGTCACCCGCCCGCCTTGGGCCAGCCCGTCGAACACGCGCTTCACCTCGGCCGCCGTGTCGTACTGCAGCGCCATGCCGAAGCCCGCCGGCTTCGAGTACCGTCCCGGCGGCGCATCCGACGCCATCACCAGCACGCCGTTCAGGTGAAAGCTCATGTTGATGATCTTGTCTTTCTGGCCTTCGGGGCAGGCCTCGCCCGGCCCCATCGGCGCCTGGCCAAAGCGCATCAGGTTGCCCTTCTTGGCCCCCATCAGCTTCTCGTACACGCCAACCGCCTCTTCGCAGTTGCCATCGAACATCAGGTAGGGAACAACGCCTGCAGCCATGGATTTTTCTCCTTCTCCCCAATATTCTGCCAGACTGCGGGAATGAGCTCACTGCTGTCCGAAGCCAAGATCACGCCCATGCTCTGGTTCGACGCCAACGCCGAGGAGGCGGTGGACTTCTACCTCTCGATCTTTCCCGACTCGCGCCGGACCAACGAGATGAAGAACTCCGGCCCCGCGCCCGGCCCCAAGGGGCGCGTGCTCACCGTCAGCTTCGAGCTTGAGGGGCAAGCCTTCATCGCGCTCAATGGCGGCCCCATGCACCAGTTCAACGAGGCGGTCTCGTTCGTGGTGCTGTGCGACGACCAGAAGGAAATCGACTACTACTGGGACAAACTCCTGGCCGGGGGCGGCAGCGAGATCCAGTGCGGCTGGCTGAAGGACAAATTCGGCCTGCGCTGGCAGGTCACCCCCCGCCGCATGCCCGAGCTGATCCGCCATCCCAAGGGACTGCAGGCCATGATGGGGATGAAAAAGCTCGACATCGCCGCCCTGGAAGCCGCCTCGCGCGGCTAACGGGCCAACGCCAGCGCCTGGTCGGTGCGGATCGAAACGCGCGAGCCGATGGGCAGCAGCAGGTTCGGGTCATGCGGCGTCAGCCGCTCGTAGCGGCTGCCGAAGGCGTAGCCGAACAGGCCGCCGAGCAAGCCCAGGAGCAGATGCCCGCGCACGTTCGCATGGGTCGCGACCGCTTCGCCCAGCCCCACGCCCACGCCCGCGCCCACCAGCGCGGCGTACCGCGGACCGTACTCGATGCCGGTGACTTGGCTGTGTTCGGGATGCACGTGCGTGCGCGCCGCGGAAACGGCTTCGACGTGGGCGATCAACGCCACCGGAGGCCTCCTCGGCAGCTCCAGCGCGTCAATCCCCAGCACCATGCTCGAAGTGCCGTGCTGTCTCGTTGCGCGCACCAGCGCGCCGGTGTGGCCGCGCACCCAAGCGCCCGCCGGAACCAGCACCGCGCCGTTGCTGGCCAGCACCGGCGTTGCCACTTCGAAATTCACGGGGAAATCCTCGCGCAGCGCCATCACATCGAGCGGTTGGTCCAGGATCGCCGTGATCAGCGTGCCCGCCGGCATCTCCGCCGCGGCCGCCGCCGCGCCCGCCGGCTGGCGATACCCCTCGGCATACCCGGCCGCGAAGTCGCGCTGATAGGCGGCATCGCCGTGGACATACACGTCGAACTTGCGCGCGTTCGGCGGCGCGCCCGCGCGCGCATCCGCCGCCCCCGCAGCGGCTCCGGCCGCATAGGCAGCGCTTGGGGTTTGCTGGGCCGCGGCGGCGGCGACCACCAGCAACAGCAGGCCGAGGACAAGCGCGAAGCGGCAACGCATCGTATCGGCCTCTAGCGGACGCGCCCGAAGGTATAGCCCAGCGAGACGGCGAAGCGGGCGGGGCGGTACAGATTGAACCGCCGCCCAATGTACTGGTGGTACTCGAAGCGCAAAAAGGTGCGCGCGCTGACGTAGTGCTGCAGGCTCACGCCCACATGCGCGCCGTAGAAATTGGGCTGCACGGGGCACGCCGGCGGCGGCGGAAATCCAGGACCGAAAACGCCGACGCAGCCGGGGCTGGTCTGGTGGCCCTCAAGCGCAGCCCCGAAGTCGAATTCGGGCGTCCAGCTGGTCGCATGCGGCCGGAATGCGAGATTCAAGCTGGCCAGGTACGGATGCGAGGTGTCCACGCCAAAGCTCTTGGCGTCCGCCCGCATCGCGAAGTCGGTCTCCAGCCCGACGTTGGGCCAGAACATCACCGTCGCGCTGCCGCTCGGCCAAATCCCGCCGCTGATGCGGCCCCCGGCGGCGGTGCCCAGACCGGCCGCCACATCGAGCGTCTGCGCTGCGCCCGCCAGCGCCAGCAGACCAACCGCCAGCGTCACTCGCCTGAGCCAATGCATCTATCTGCTCCTCCCGAACGAAATGCCGATCTCGAGGTCAAAGCGCGAAGCATCGTCCAATTGCCGACCGAAATACAAATCGTAGCTCGGCCGCAAGAACCAGCGCGGAGACAGGAGCAGAATCATGCCCGCTCCCAGGTGCGCGTCCGCGTTGGCGCCGACAAAGCGGAACGGCATGATCGTCGCGCTCAGGCTGGGCCAGTCGCCGCCGCCGACGCCGTTGCCGCTCGCCACGCCTCCCAGCCCGGCCGCCAAGTCCACCGTCTGCCCCGCGCCGGCCACGGCCAGCGCCAGCAGCAGAAGGAGGAGATGGGCGCGCTTCATCGTTGACCCGCCGGCGCGGCCGCCGTGATGCCCGCCACCTTGTGCTGCCCGAGCGCGGTGTTCAGCGCGGCGACGTCGGTCGCGATGATCTGCCCGAGTTCACCGCGGTAATCGGTCAGCCGCTTGGCCAAGAGCCCGTTCACCTCAACCTCCTGGCTCGTGGGCGGATAATCGGCGCTGGTCACGTCCTGGAACAAGTGGTCAATCGCATCGCCCAGCGCCGGCGCCTGCCGGTCCTCGTCCTCGCCCTGGCCGGTGATCTGGTTCTTGTAGAGCTTGGTTTCGAGCGCGACCAGCTTGGCATCCACGCCGTCGGCCTGCTGCCGCAGCCCGGCGCCATCGTGGTTCAATTGCAGCGTGGTGTCGAGCGTCCGCAGTTGCACCCGCAGCGATTCGGCTTGGTTGAGCAAATCGGCGAATTGGTTCATCTCGTCGCGGAGCGCGGAAGCCAGCTTGAATTGCGCGGCGAAATCCGCCGCCGTGGCCGGCGAATGCGGATCCTTCAGCACCGTCAGCGGCTGCGAGAACTCCTGGCCGTTGACGGCGAGCTTCACGGTGTAGCTGCCGGGCGGATAGCTCAGCGTCAGCGGCGTGGCCGAAGGCGCGTTGCGCCAGCCCTGCGCATTGAGCGTGACCGAGCTCATGTTCGCCGGCGTGGTGTAGACGCGCACCGGCTGCGACGGATCGCCGCGCAAATCCCACCACGTGCGGTGGAAGCCCGCCCCCGCTTCGCCGGGCAGCGTGCGGATCGTCTGCCCGGCGGCGTCCACGATGCTGATCCGCACCCGCCCCTCCGCCGCCTCCGGCAGATAGTAGTTGATGTCGGCGCCTGACGGCGGATTGTTGCCGGTGGTGTTGTCGTTTCCGCCGCCCCCGCCGAAGCCGCCCGCGCCGCGGAACTCATACGTCGTCCGCAGCGGGAATAGCGTGGCCGCCGCCGAGGCCGTGCCGGCTGCGAACTTCTCGAGCGGAGTGATGTCGTCCAGGATCCAGAACCCGCGCCCGTAGGTGGCGATGTCGAGGTCGTGCCAGGTGGTCTGCACCGTCAGCCCGTACACCGGCACGTGCGGCAGGTTCATCTGCAGCGGCTGCCATTGGTCGCCGTTGTTGAAGGAGACGTAGATCCCGCCTTCGGTGCCGAGGAACAGCAGCCCTTGCCGGCTGGGGTCCTCGATCACGTCGTGCGCGTAGCCGTTGGCCGCGATCGGCAGGCCGTTGGTGATCTTCGTCCAGCTCGCGCCGAAGTCGGTGGTGCGGTAGACGTAGGGATCGCGGTTGTCCACCAGGTGGCCGTCCACCGCCACATAGGCCGTGCCCGCGTCAAAATGCGAGGGCTCGATGGCGCTGATGGTCGCGTACGCCGGCAGGTCGGGCAGGTTCTTGCTGAGGTTGGCCCAGCTCTTGCCGCCGTCCCGGGTCAGTTGCACTTGGCCGTCGTTGGTCCCCGCCCAGATCAAGCCGCGCTGCTTGGGCGACTCGGCGATCGAGAAGACGGTGTCGAAGTACTCGACCCCGATGTTGTCCTGCGTCAGCCCGCCCGAGCCCGTCTGCTTCGACTTGTCGTTCAGCGTCAGGTCCGGGCTGATGATCTGCCAGCTCTGGCCGCCATCGTGGGTGACATGCACGAATTGGCTGCCGGCGTAGAGCGTGTTGTGGTCGAAGGGCGAGAACATCAGCGGGAATTCCCACATGAAGCGGTACTTCACCTCGCCGGCGTTCGCTCCCAGCGTGTCATCCGGCCAGATCTCGACGTTGCGGATCTGCCCGCTGCGCAGGTCCATGCGCGTCACGATGCCGCCCATGCTGCCGTCGCCCGAGCCGCTCGACCACACGATGTTCGGATCCACCGGGTCGGGCTGCGCCCAGCCGCTCTCTCCCCCGCCCACCGAGTGCCAGGCCGAGCTCGGAATCGGTCCGCCCAACTGCGCCGCGCCCCCGCGCCCGCCGCGGCCTCCGCGCCCGCCGGCGCCCGTCTGGCTGGGGCCCATGTAGCTGCTGCCGTCTTGCTTGTTGCCGAACAGATGGTAGGGAATTTCGTTGTCGGTGGTGACGTGATAGATCTGCGCGATCGGGAGCTGGATGTGGTTCCACACCGCCCCGCGGTCGTGCGTGATGCTCACCCCGCTGTCGTTCGCCACCGCCATGTTGGCGGCGTTGGTGGGGTCAATCCACATGTCGTGGTTGTCGCCGCCGGGCGAGGCCATCGGCGCCAAGTCGCGCCCGCCGTCGAGCGAATGGAAGAAGGTGTTGCCCAGGAAGTAAATCTCGTTCGGGTTGTCGCTCGAGACCGCCGCCCGGTTGTAATAGTGCGTGCGGCTCTGCAGCCCCGGGTTGGTGCTCATCATCGTCCAGGTGCCGCCGTCGTCGCTGGACATCCACAGCACGCCCGGCTGCGTCGCCTGGCCGTCAATCGGGAAGCCATCGCCGGTCTCGATCATGGCGTAGACCCGGCTCGGCTCCGAGGGCGCGATGGCCACGTTGATCTTGCCCAGCGGCGAGTGCGGCAGCCCGTGGCCGGTGAGCCGCGTCCACGTCAGGCCTTCGTCGGTGGACTTGAACACGCCGCTCGAGGGCCCGCCCGATTTCTGCCCCCAGGTCTTCTGCTCGAACTGCCACATGCCCGCGAACAGGATGCGCGGATTGGAGCGGTCCATGTCGAGGCCGCTGCAGCCGGTGCCCTCGTCCACGAACAGCGTCTTGGTCCAGTTCGCCCCGCCGTCGGCCGAGCGGAACACCCCGCGGTCGGGCTGCGGCCCGTAGGTGGTGCCGATGGCGCAGGCCAAGACAATCTCCGGGTTCTTCGGGTCGACCACGATGCGCGTGATGCGCCCGGTCTTCTCCAGGCCCATCAGCTTCCAGGTCTCGCCCGCGTCGGTGGATTTGTATATGCCCGCGCCGATCGAGACGTGGCTGCGCAAAAAGGATTCGCCCGTGCCCGCCCACACCACGTTGTGGTCCGAGGGATCCACCGCCAGCGCGCCAATCGACATCACCGGCTCGTTGTCGAAGATCGGCCGCCAATGCAGCCCGCCGTCGGTGGTCTTGAAGATGCCGCCCGATGCCGCGCCCGAATAGTAGGTCATCGGATCGCCCGGCACGCCGCTCACCGCATCCGTGCGGTTCCCCGGCGGCCCGACATAGCGCCAGCGCAGTTGGGAATAGGACGCCACGCCCGGCGCTTGCCCCGCCGCCGCCACGATGAACGCCCCCAGGATGCCCAAACACCAGACCCTCATGGACCGCATAGTTCTCCCTCCAAAACGGCTCACTGCGCAATATACTCCTACTTCGGTCCACATACCAATGCCTATACTGGGGTCATGAGGAAAACCGCTGCCGCCGTTGCCCTTCTGGCGCTCTCCTTATCGGCTCAGAAGCTGCAAAACTGGACCCAGTTCGGCGCCGACCTCCAGCGATCGAGCGCCCCGGCCGGAGCCACCGGCATCACCGCCGCCAACGTGGCCAGCTTGCAGCGGCGCCAGGTGAACCTCCCCGGCGAGGTGGACGCCAGCGCCATCTATCTCCATGGCGTCCAGGTGAAGGGATCGGCGCACAACGTCATCTTGCTGACGGCGATCTACGGCAAGACCATGGCGGTTGACGCCGACTCGGGCTCGGTGCTGTGGGTGAACACCCCGCCCAGCTTCAGCCAGCTCTCGGGCACGGCGCAGGTGACCAACACCACCCCCATCGCCGACCCCGACCGCCAGGCCCTCTACACCATGACGCCCGACGGCAAGGTCGAGAAGCTGGCCATCAGCGACGGACACACGCTCTGGAGCACCGCCGTCACGCTGCTTCCGCGCCGCGAGAAAATGGATTCGCCGCTCAACCTCTATCAGGGGCACTTGGTGGCGGTCACGGCCGGCTACATCGGCGATCGCCCCCCCTACCAAGGACACGTCGCCATCCTCGATGCGGCCAGCGGGAAGCTCGAGCACATCTGGAACTCGCTCTGCAGCGACCGCGCCGGATTGATTGAACCCAGTTCCTGCCCGGAGAGCGACTCGGCCATCTGGGGCCGCGCGGGAGCGGTGCTCGACCCGGCGAACGGCGACATTTTCGTTGCCACCGGCAACGCCCGCTGGGACGGCAAGACCTATTGGGGCGATGCGCTGATCGAGCTCGATCCCGAGGCCGCGCGCATGCTCGGCAACTACACCCCCGCCAACACCGACCAGCTCAACGACGAGGACCTCGACATCGGCTCGACCTCGCCCGCGCTGCTGGGCGGCGATCTCATCGCCCAGGGCGGAAAGGACGGCCACATCTACTTGATCAGCCGCCAAGCCATCGCAGGCACCGAGCCCCACAAGGACCACGAGCTGCAGATCGTCTCCACCCCGTCGGGAACCGATTTGTTCACCGCGCTGGCGGTGTCGCACAGCGGCGGCCAGACCTGGCTCTTTGCCGCCGACAACGGCGGCACGCAGGCCTGGCGGCTCGAGGGCGGCAAATTGGTTTCGGCCTGGAAGAACACGACCGGCGGCACCAGCCCGGTGGTCGCCGGCGGCTTGCTGTTTGTCTATGCGCCTGCTGGCGGGCTGCACGTCTACCAACCGGCCACCGGCGAGCAAGTCGCGGTGCTCGATTGCGGCCCCGGCCACTGGAACAGCCCGATTGTCGCGGACGGCAAGATCATCCTGCCCGAGGGCAGCTACCGCCGCCATCCCTCGACCGGCCTCCTCGACATCTGGAGCGTCCGCTAGGCGTCGTCGCGTGCGCTGTAGACGGTGAGGCCGACGGCGGAGGCCAGGGCGGCGCACTTCGGCTCCAGCGTCCAGAAATTGCCGGAGCGCAGCTCCAGCGCGCTGGCCACGTGCAGCGAATCCGCGCTGCTGGCGCCGGTCTTGGGGTGCTTCTTGGCCAGGCTCATCGAGCTGGTCATCGCCGTGTCGGGAATCGCCACCTCGCGCCAGCGCCCATTGGCGCAGTCGCGCTCGAAATGCGCGATCACCTGCCGCGCCTCGTCGGCGCTGATCTTGTTCGACGAGACGTGGGCGTAGACGGCGTGGCTCAGTTCGGCCCGATGCAGCGGCGTGAAGAAGAACCGAGGATGGAACTCGGCCAGCAGCTTCGCGACTCCATTGGCGTGGCGATCGGGCAAATACAGCGCGATGAAAACGCTGGTGTCGGCGTACGCGCTCACGCCCGCACTCCACACCGCAGCCTAGGGGGGAAAGGCATGTGCCGATTGTGACATGGGCGGGGCAACTTTCGGCGCGGCGATGGGTTAACCACAATGGGTCTTTTCTGATATGCAAATCCTGGATTCGCTGGCCGCGGTGCGAGCCGAACGGACGCCGAGCGGCACCATGCGGCTGGTCGCCGCGGAGGCCTTCGCCGCAGGCGAGGCGGTGATGGAGCTCGAAGGCACCGTGGTGGCGCAGCCCTCGCGCTACACCCTCCAAATCGGCCGCCAGAGCCATTTGGCGCCGCGCGCGGACGGCGACGATCTTTGGCGCTTCCTCAACCATTCCTGCCGCCCCAATGCCTGGGTCAACGGCGGCAGGCTGATCGCGCTGGCGCCCATCGCCGCCGGCGAGGAGATCACCTTCGATTACAATTGCACTGAGTATGAGATGGCCGAGCCCTTCGGCTGCCGCTGCGGTCATTGCGACGGGGCGGAAATCCGCGGTTTCCGGCATTTGAATGACGACCAGCGCCGCGCACGCAGCGGACGCATCGCTGCCTACCTCCTGCACTAGCGCGCTCCTGCTCGACCTGTTCGCCGCCGCGGCCGCCCGCAGCCGCGATCGGGTTGCGATCCAGGCGCCCCACGCGCGCCTCAGCTACGGTGATCTGAGTTGCCGCGCGGCGGGCTTTGCCGCCGCGCTTGGGCAGCTTGCCCCCGAAGCCGTGGTCGCCGTCTTGCTGCCGCGCGAGCAGCCTGATCTCTATGCCGCGCAGTTGGGCGTTCTGGCCGCCGGCGGCGCGTTCGCCTGCCTGGATGCCAAATTCCCCGACGGCTTCTTGGCGCAGGCGCTGCGTTGCGCGGCCGGGGTCGTCACCGATGCGGCCGGCGCCGCGCGCCTGCGCGATCTCCGGCCCGGCCTGGCGCTGCTGCGCGCGGAGCAAGTCGCGAGCGCCGCCGCGCCGCTCGCTCCGCCCCGCCTGGCGCCGCAGCGGCTGGCCTACGTCATCCACACCTCCGGCACCACGGGCGCGCCCAAGGGCGTCGCCGTCGAGCACGGCGCCATCGCCAACCTGGTGCGCGCCGACCTCGAATACTTCGGCCTGGACCGCGAGGCCCGCGTCGCGCAATGCTCCTCGCCCGCCTACGATTCCTCGATCGAAGAGGCCTGGCTGGCTTTCGCGGCGGGCGCGACCCTGGTGCTCATGGACGACGCCACGCTGCGGCTGGGTCCCGACCTCGTCCCCTGGCTGCGTCGGGAGCGCATCAGCGTCTTCTGCCCGCCACCAACGCTGCTGCGCGCTGCCGCTTGCGACCATCCCGAACTCGAGCTGCCCGACCTCAAGCTGCTCTACGTCGGCGGCGAGGCCCTGCCGCAAGACCTCGCCGATCGCTGGTCGAGCGGACGCTGGATGGAGAACGGCTACGGCCCCACCGAATGCGCGGTCACCTGCGTGCGCGGCCGGGTGCGCCCCGGCGAGCCGGTCACGATTGGCCGTCCAGTGGCGGGGTGCACCGCGCAGGTGATCGAGGGCGAGCTCTGCATCGGCGGTGCGGGCCTCGCCTGCGGCTACTTGAACGAACCCGCGCTCACCGCCGAGCGCTTCATCGAACACCCCCGGTTCGGCCGCCTGTACCGCACAGGCGACGGCGCTCGCTTCAATGCATCAGGCGATCTGGAATGCCTCGGGCGTCTGGATGCCCAAGTCAAGCTGCGCGGTTATCGCATCGAGCTCGAGGCGATCGAGTCGGCGCTAGCGGCCTGCGGCGGCGTGCGCGCCGCCGCCTGCCGCGTCCAAGGGCACGGCAGCACCGCCATCTTGACCGCGCACATTGTGCCCGGATCCGAACACGCCCGGCCCGCGCCGGAAGCGCTTCAGGCCGCGCTGCGCCAGCAATTGCCCGCCTACATGGTGCCCGCGCGCTTCAGCTTCCTGGAGGCGCTTCCGGTCTCGCCCTCGGGCAAGCTCGACCGCGCGCGCCTGCCCGACCTGGCTGCAGCCGCGGCGGCGGGGCGCGTGGCGCCGCGTGATCCAGCGGAAGCTGCCGTGGCTGCGGCCTTCGCCGCCGCCCTCGGGCTGGACGAGCCGCCTTCGGCGGACGCGGATTTTTTCGCCGACCTCGGCGGCGACTCCCTCGCGGTGACGGATGCGGTGGTGCGGCTCCGCCAGCAAGGCTGGAGCGTGGGCGCGCGCGATCTCTACGAGGCGCCCACTCCCGCCGCTCTCGCACCGCGGCTGGTTCGGGCGTCACCCAGCGCGGCCGTTTCAGCACGGCAGCGGCAAGGACATCCCCGGCTCTGCACCGCCGCGCAAGCGGCCTGGCTCTCGCTGGAATGGATGCTCGCGGGCGCGGCGGTGTATTTCGCCGGCTTCCGGCTGCTGCCGTGGCTCTTCTCGAATTTTCCCGCCGGGCAGGCCATGCTGCTCGCGATGGCCCTGATGCTGGCCGGCGGGCTGCTCTTGGCTCCGCTGAGCCTGGCATGGGCGCTGCTGCTGAAACGAACGTTGATCGGCGAATACCGGGAAGGCCGCTGGCCCATCTGGGGGTCCTATTATCTGCGGCATTGGATCGTCACCCACTCCGCCCGCCATGTGCGCTGGGCGCTGCTGCAGGGCTGCGAGTGGCACTGCGCCGCCTTGCGCGCTCTCGGCGCAAAAGTCGGCAGCCGAGTCCATATTCATCGCGGCGCGGATCTCAGCCACGGCGGCTGGGACCTGCTCACGCTCGGCGATGACGTCACCCTGGCGCAGGAGGCGGCGGTGCGCACGGTGGATTTCGAGCGCGGGGAATGGGTCTGCGGGCCGGTCCGCGTGGGCGACGGCGCGACCCTCGCCACCCGCGCCGGCATGGAAGCCGGCAGCACGCTGAATGCCGGCGCGACGCTGGGCCCGCTGAGCTGGCTGCCCGCAGGCGCTTCCGTTCCCGCCGGCGAGCGCTGGGAAGGCGTGCCCGCCGCCCGCTGCGGCCCTGCCGCGGATGTCCCCCGCGCCACCCGCGGCCGCGAGCTCGCGCCGAACGTCCATGCCGCCATGCTCGTCGGCGCGCGATCGGTGCAGTCGCTGCTGGCGTGGCTGCCTTGGGTGGCCGCCGCCATGTTGGCTCCGGGCGCGGCTGCCGAGGGCGTGTCCTGGTGGGAGCGGCATTGGTCCTCGCCGGCGGGCATGGTGCTGGCAGGTTCGGCGGCTGCGGTCGCCATTGGCTTGCAGTTGGCCGTCCAGGCATGGACCGTGCGTCGCCTGGGCCGCGCCGCGCCGGGCGTGATTCCACTGCGAAGCTGGGAGGCGATCCGGCTGGGGCTGGCCGGCGAAGGCCTCGAAGCCGCCGGGCGCTGGCTGGCCGGCACGCTGCTGTGGCCGATGTGGCTGCGCGCAGCCGGCATGCGGGTCGGCCGCAATTGCGAGATCAGCACCATCCTCGATGTGCTGCCCGGGCTGGTCGCGCTCAGCGACGAGTCGTTCCTCGCCGACGGCCTCTACCTCGCCCCGCCGTGGCGCCAGCATGGACGCATGGTGCTCGCTCCCACCCGGCTGGGCCGCGACACCTTCGTCGGCAACCATGCGGTGATTCCGAGCGGCCACGATTGGCCCGAGGGCCTGTTCGTCGGCGTGGCCACCGTGCCGCCCGTGACGACCCACGCCGCCAGCTCCTGGTTTGGCGCGCCGCCCATGGCGTTGCCGCGGCGCCGCGAATCGTACGATCGCCGCCTCACCCACGACCCCGACCTCGCCCGGCGCGCGACGCGCTGGTTCTGGGAGCTGGCCCGCTTCGGGTTGCCGACCCTGCCGGCCGCGCTCGCCATCTATTGGTGGACCGCGATGGATCTTGCTTCGCGGCACTGGGGCGATACGGCGTTGGCGCTGCTGGCCGCGCCCATGCTCCTTCTGGCCGCGGCCGCTGCCTCCTGCGCGGCGGCCATCGCGGCCAAGTGGATGCTGCTCGGCCGCGTGCGCCCGCGCATGCACGCCTTTTGGTCGTGCTGGTGCGGACGCTGGGACTGGAACTACGTCGCCTGGGAGACCTGGGCCGCGCCGCTGCTGGAGCGCCTGGATGGCACCCTGTTCCTCAACGCCGTCTTGCGCCTCACCGGCATGCACATCGGACGCCGGGTGGTTCTCGGCCCGGGCTTTGCGCAGATCGTGGATCCGGACATGCTCTGGCTCGGCGACGAGGCTACCGTCTGCTGCCACATCCTGGCGCATACCTTCGAGGACCGCATGCTCAAGCTTGGGGTGATCGAGGTTGGCGCTGGCGCCTCGGTCGGCGATGCCGCGGTCGTGCTCTACAGCACCGGAATCGCCGCGGGCGCCGAACTCGATCCGCAGAGTGTGCTGATGAAAGGCGACCAGGTGCCGGCGGGCGAGCGCTTCGCGGGTGCGCCCGCGCGTAGCGCCGCGCCGAATGTCGCCGAGGCCGCGGCGCGATGAAACGCATCTTGATCGCCGGCACCGGCCTCATCGGCGCTTCGGTCGGCTTAGCGCTGCGGGCCAATGGCTTCGGCGGCGAGATTCTGGGCTGGGACCGCGACTCCGCCGAAGCCGCGCTCGCCCTCGAGCGCGGAGCCCTCACCTCGCAGGTCAGCGACCCGCTGGCGGCAGCCCCGTCGTGCGACATCATCGTGCTGGCCCTGCCGGTGCTGGCGATCTTGGATTGGATGGAGCGCCTGGCGCCGCGCCTCCGCGCCGGCCAGCTCGTCACCGACGTGGGCAGCACCAAGGCCCGCATCTGCGAGCGCGCGCAGGCATTGTTCCCTCGCGGCGGCGCAACCTTCCTGCCTGGACACCCAATGGCCGGCAAAGAAGTCTCGGGCGCGGCCGCGGCCGACGCGGACCTGTTCCGCGGCGCGGTGTGGCTGTTCACGCCGCTGCCCGGAGGCGGCGCCGAGCTCGCCGCCGAATGGAACGCCTGGGTGGCGCGCTTCGGCAGCCGGACGGTGGACCTCGATCCGGCGCGCCACGATTACCTCTGCGCTTGGGCCAGCCACCTGCCGCAAATGCTCGGCACCGCGCTTGCCGCCTCGTTCGAGGATGAATTCGGATCCAGCGCCGCCGCCCACGCCGAGCTCCGCGCCGTGGGCGGCCGCGCCATGCGCGAGATGACCCGGCTCGGGGCCAGCCCCTACTCGATGTGGCGCGACATCGCCCACACCAACCCCGAAGCCATCGCGCAGTGCCTCGACACGCTCGAGCAGCGCTTGGCCCACCTGCGCCGCTCGTTGACCCAGCCCGAACTGAAGGCCGAATTTCGCCTCGCCCACCAATTCCGGAAGCGCTTCGACCCGAAGCCGTAGAATTTTAGTTGGACGCGACTGTCGAAATCGTCCCCGCCGCGCGACGTGCTTTCGGAGGACCTTCACGATGCGATTCATGATGCTGATGATGCCCAAGGGCTACGAAACCGCCCAGCACGGCTTCGTGCCGGATGCCAAAGCGGTCGCCGCCATGTCGGAGTACAACCGCAAGCTCAAGCAGGCGGGCGTGCTGCTCTCGCTCGACGGCCTGCATCCGCCCTCGGAGGGCGCGCGGGTCACGTTCGCCGGCGGCGAGCCGGTCGTCCACGACGGCCCCTTCGCCGAGGCCAAGGAGGTCGTCGGCGGCTACTGGATGATCGAGGCCAAGTCCAGAGCCGAGGCCATCGCCTGGGCCAAGCAGGTGCCGGGCTCGCCCAACGAAACCGTCGAGGTGCGCCAGGTCTTCGAGCTGGAGGAGTTTCCGGCCGAGGTTCGGGCCGCGGCCAAGCTATAGGCGGTATAGTTGCGTCATGGTGCGACGCAACCTAGCCCGCTTCCGCCCCCGCTTCCTCGCCGTGGCCTGCGGGCTGGCGCTGGCAGCCAGCTTCGCGCGGCCCGCCAGCGCGCAGGAGAAGGACAAGCAGCACGCCATCACCAGCGCGCAGCGCATGATGGCGGGCTCGATGCTCGAGAGCCTGCGCGACGCGGTCAAGAAGGACTACTACGATCCCGCCCTGCACGGCGTGAACCTCGACGCCCGCTACGAGGCCTACAAGGCGCAACTGGAGAAGGCCCCGACGCTCGGCGACGCCTTCCGCGTGCTGGCGGCGTTCCTCTCCGGCCTCAACGATTCGCACACCTTCTTCGATCCGCCTCCCCGCTCCTACGACGTGCATTACGGCTACCGAATGCGCATCGAGGGCGACCGCGCCTTCGTGGTCGCCGTGCGTCCCGGCTCGGACGCCGCGGCCAAACTCCATCCCGGCGATGAGATCGTCAAGCTCGAAGGCTACACCGTCAACCGCAAGGACGCCTGGCAGCTGGAGTATTTCCTGAACGCCCTCGCCCCCCGCGGCGGCTTGCACTTCTCGCTGCGCGCCCCGGACGGCACCGCCCGCGACGAGGTGGTCAAGACCAAGTTCATCGAGCACGCCGGCCTGGTCAGCGGCCTCAACGACCTCTACGACTTCTCGGTGGATCAGGAGGATCTCGACGCCAAGATCTTCAAGCAGCGCTGGACCACCATTGGCGACAAGGTCTTCGTCTGGAAGATGCCCAACTTCGAGTTCGATCCCAGCGAGGCCGACAGCATCATGCGCCGCGCCAAGGATTATCCCAGCCTGGTGCTCGACCTGCGCGGCAACCCCGGCGGCTTGGTGGACGACTGCACGTACCTGCTCGGCTACTTCGTCACCCGCAAGATCACCGTCGCCACCCCGCAAGGACGCAAGCATCAAGACCCCACCGAAGCCAAGCCCAACGGGGATCATTATCCGGGCAAGCTATTCGTCGTGGTGGATTCGGGCTCCGCCTCGGCGGCGGAGATCTTCGCGCGCACGGTCCAGCTCGAGCATTTAGGCACGGTCGTCGGCGACACCAGCGCCGGCGCGGTGATGGAGTCCGAAGTCGAGCCCATGAACTACGGCCTGATGGACGCGGGCTCGGCCGTGCTCTACGGCGCCAGCATCACCGTCGCCGACATGATCATGCCCGACGGCAAGAGCCTGGAGAAGGTCGGCGTCACCCCCGACGTCGCCGTCCTGCCCGCGCCCGCCGACCTGGCCGCGGGGCGTGACACCGTCCTCGCCAAAGCCGTCGCCCTCGCCGGCGGCGCCCCCGACCCCGCCGCCCTCGCCAAAGCCTTCCCGGTGATCTGGGCGCCCTACGGGAACAACTAGCGAACGGTTGACAGTTGACGGTCCACAGTTCACCGCACCCGGAGCACTGCAGCGGCATCTAGAGCTTTTGCCCGCTGGCGGCTTGGCCTTTGAGCAAAAAAGTCTTGGGCAGGCTGCCGCGGCCGCACAGCTTGAAACTGTCGAAATCTTTGTACCCGTCGCCGGCAGGCACTTCCGGCGCTGATTGGGCCCAGTGCATCAGCCTGGCGAGATCGTCGGCGCTGATCGAGCGGTCGCGCATCCGCTCCACCAGGTGACCGCGCACCGGTTCCGGCATCTCTCCCCAGCGAGCCAGCCGCGGCCTCAGTCTCCGAAGATCATGCGCCCGAGCGCGTGGCCCAGGCGATTGGCCTCGGCCGGCTCCTGGGCTGAACGGAACCGCTCGGCGAGAGTGCGAAAGCGCTCGATCCGGTTCTGCTCAGACTCCAGTCCTTGTTCGACCAATCGGGCGAGCACGCGGCTGGCGCTGGTTCCACGCTCGCGCGCCAACGCCTTCACGCGTCGTGCCGCCGCAGCCGATAGTGTCACTGTCTGCCGATGCGCCGCAGTCGCCATCGCTCCAGTATGCACCGCCCTGCACCACGTTGGGGCAGGCGCCTCCGCCCACTTCGGGCGGCAAGTCGCCTCAATTGATTGGACCGCAGCGGGCGCGGCTCGCGGTCGCGACTCGTGGTCGCGACAAGCCATCAGCCTGCTCCCGTAGAGTGGAGGCTCGGAGCTTCGCGGGGCCATAGCTCAACGGTCAGAGCAGCGGACTCATAATCGAGGAACGCGATGTATCACCGTGTGCTAAGTAGAGTCATTGCGTGCTCGGCGGTCGGCGCGCTGCGCGTGCTGGCACCCTGTAGCGCGTGGTAGTCCCCACAAAAGTCCCCACAGTCCGAGCTGCATGTCGGCGCGCCGCCAAGTGCATTTCTACCTCGCAGCATCGGCGCGGGATTGGCGCAGTGCGCAGGATGCGATATGAGCGGACCGGGAACCGGCCGCAGGCACTCACACTGCCTGCGCGCGCCCCGACCGCGCCACGGCCAACCCTGCGCGCCTGCGGGCCATTGCAGCGGCGCACCGCGCGCGAATGAGCCTCCTTTGGGCAGCCATTCCAGACTGGGGGGCAGGGGGCCTCCGGGGGTGTCGCGCGCCAGCATTACTACGGCGCAAATTTGGGTTGCGTGCGGCACGGGCGCAACCAGTGCGGCCCACGCCCGCACTGAGGGAGCGCAGTGGTACCGCTGCAACGGTGGTGGCCATGCTTGCGTGCGCGACCGGCGCAACTGGCGCGGGGCACGCCTCGCAGCCGCAGGGCACCGCGCGCAGCTTGGGTCCCCTTTGCGAACCCGCGCCAGATGCCGGGGGAGGGGAGCTTCCCGGAGTCCCGCCCGCGAGCGTACTACGGGGCAAAGTTCGGTTGCGTGCGCCACTGGTGCAACTCGCACGCTGCGTAGGCACGGTGCGGGTGCCGGGTGTTCAGTGCGGGGGTGCCGTGCGCACGTTGCCTGCGCCGCCGTGACCATCCAGGCGGGCTTGGGCAGCGCCGCTTCCTTGCGCACGCCAAGCGTGCAGCGTTGGAACGAGCGCAGGCTGCGAGCGACCGCGCAGAAGTACACCGCCTCCGCCTCGGTCGCGAACTCGGCGACGGTTTGGCCCACGCGTACCGGCGAATCCGGCTGCGCGGACACCACTTGCACAACGAAGTACGCCATGGTCCTGCCTCGCTCCTCGGGGGCTGCAATGACAGTACGCACGCGGCCAGCCCGAATCAACCCGCCGAGGTGGGCGCGCCTGCGCGGAGGGAGCACAGTGCAACCGCTGGAGGGGCGGTGCCGGTCATGCTTGACGGCGCGCCTCCGCCAGCCCCAGTTGCATTTGGGCGTGCATACCTCCAAACTGTAGAGCGCGCCGCAGCGCAAGCAGGTACGCAATGGGTTGGACGGTCGTACTCGCGTGGGTTTTGGGTGCCGTGATCGCCGGAGTCGGTGCGTACGTCGGTGCCTACCTACGCCAGAAGGGGCAGAACTTTGCGCGAAGGGAAGACCTCGAAAGCCTTGTGCAAGAAGTCAAGCGCGTAACGCAAACCGCTGAGGACATCAAGCAAGAAGTCTCACACGGGTACTGGGAGCGACAACGGCAATGGGAGATTAAGCGCGATGTTTTGAACCAAGTGGCAAAATCCGTGAAGTCGCTTAACGTCACGCTAATGGGACTTGCGGCAGTGTCGAGCTACTTTCACATGGAGACGCTTAGCCTCGAACGGCAACTGGCTAGCGAAAAGGCTGGTGCATGGGGCGAAGCGTTCGATGAATTTGATCGGGTAGCGACGCTCGTGGCAGTCTCGTGCGAAGGCCCCACGATTAATGCGTGCAATGCCCTCTACGTTTATGCGCAACAGATCGCTCGCCGATTGACCGCTGGCGATGAAAAGGCTTATGAGGAGCAGTACCACGAATTCGCGCGCTTGCGTTGGGCGATTACCCATGCATTCCGCAAGGAACTCGGCATCGGAGAAACCGCTCGTGCTGCATCCCCGTAAAGCGTATGCAGTGGCCCCGACTTTGCTGTTGCGGCCCACCCATCCGTGCGGATGTGCAAAACTTCGAAACGGGCTACGCTCGGGGCATGAAGCACCCTCAACAGCAGGCGAGCCTCAGCAAGCAAGAGGCGGGGTTCGCAGCCCTCACGGCACGCATCCTGCACCGCCAGCCAGTCACGGCGGGGCATGTGGGCGAAGTTGGCAGCTTGGCGTCGGTGCTCGCGGTAGTCAGGCGGGCGCGCCTGGTCCGGGGCAAGTTGATCGAGTTCCTGCGCGCCGGCCCCGTCGGCGTGCCAGCCGGAAACCGGAGGCACGCTCGCGCAACTGGCCCTTGCGGAGTTGGACGGCCAGTTCTCTCCGCCGAGCGCATGACTGTCACTAATGAGCGCGTGACCCCGCGTTCGCGTACGCCTCGGACTCAGGCGGCAGCGGCGCGGCAGCCTCCGCCAGTTCCGCCGCGAGCGCCTCAATGGCGCGGTCCACCAAGGCAAGCCGTGCGGCGGGCGACTCGTTCACAGGTTCGCCGCGCAGTGTGCGGCTGGCGGGCTCGCCCGGCTCGGCGCTAAGCCGGTCGCGCAGCGCGTGCAGATTGCGGAGCAGTTCGGGGGCAGTCATTGCGCGAGTATGCGCGGCAGCCATGCGGGGCACAATCCCCCGCTTGGGTTCACCCGAACGGCTTGCGCTGGGCTATACTTGCCGCGATGGTGCCAGAAACCGTTGCGATTGCAAAAACCGCCAGCAAAGCAATCGAGGCCCCGGCGCAAGGATTCCTGCGCGCCGTGCTCGGCGAGCCGCTTGTGGAACTCGGCGGCATTCTCGGCGACAAGATGCGCGAGCGGCGGCATGCGAACCTCATCAACATTTCGGAACGCGCCAAGCAAAGGTTGGACCGAGCGGGCGTTTCCCCACGCCAAGTGCCATTGAGCGTCATCCACCCACTGATTGCAGCCGCCGCGAACGAGAGTGACCCGACGCTACAGGAGCACTGGGCAAACCTGCTTGCCAACGCTGCCGATCCTCGTGGGCACAGTGCAGTGCTACCCGCCTTTCCATTTATCCTTCGCGAACTCAACGGCGACCATGCGCGATTCGCCGAAGCGCTTTACGATGCGCGGTCCGAATTAGACTACGAAGACGCACTGGCGGGGTTCGACATCCAGTCACTAGCTGGCATTTACGGCAGAGCAAACGGAATCGGAAGTGACGAGACTGAATGGAAGGACGGCCAGTACCATCAGTTTCGGATTGCAGTTGACCAGCTAATCCGCGCACAAGTGCTTGGAGCAGTTGATAACGTGTACGACGCGAACGCCCAGAATGGTGGCAGCCCGGAAGTACATGCGTACTCGACTGTGCGGCGTTACCAAACAACTCCGCTTGGGCATGCGTTCCTCAATGCTGTCCGCGCGCCCTCGAAAAGCTAGCACTTTGTCGCCGCGCTACTTCGCCGCCCGGCCCGCGCCCGTCGCCCGCAGCCCCGCGTCGTACTGCTTCGATGCCGCGCGCCGTGCCCGCTCGGTATCGCGTTGCAGCAGATCGCGGCGCGCTTCATCGGTCAGACTCGCGTAACCCGGCGACAGCACCACGGCGTTGGCGGCGCGGCGGATCGCAGCGCCCACCGCTTGCTGCCGGGCCTGCGCCTGCGCAGGGGTCAGTCGGACGCGCTGATTGCCGAGCACCACGGTCCCGCCTTCCGGTCCGGGGTACACGCCCAACCGGGCAAGCTCGGCATCCACTAGCCCGAGCGGCGCGGTGCTGCTCACCGGCGAAGGCAGAACCGCATTGGCCACGCCCGCCGCGCCCCGGTTCGCCTCAGTGCGCCCCAACGGGTCCACGCGAGCGGGCAGCGACTCCTGCGCGAACGGCAGGCCGGAGACGATCCGCTGGTACACGCCTTGCGCATCGCGCTCAGTCGGGTCTTGCAGCCTCGCAGCCGCGCGCAGCCCGGCGCTGAACGGCACAAACCCGGTCGCCACATTCGCTACGAACTGCTGGCCGAACCGCGCGGGGTCAGCGAGCGCCTGCGACAGTGCGTTGATGCCCTCCACCATGGGCAGGTGCTCGAACATTTGGCCAAGTTCGAATGCGGCACGGTGATGGCGTCGGGTGCGGCACTCACGCCTTGGTGGTCGAACCGATCCTTGAACGCTGCGCCCGCTGCGAGCGGCAGCCCGAGCACGCCAAAGTTGCGTTCGTAGCTGACCCAATGGTCCCCGATCCGCACTGAATAGGGTTGCTTGCCCTCGGCGTAGAACGCGGCCCGGTCAGCGGGCGACTGCGGCGCTGCGCCAGTGAGGTAGCCGTTGGTAGCCAAGTGCGCAGAATAGCCCAGCAGCGCGCTGCCAATCAGCCCGCGTGTCATCAAGTCCGCATCGCCTTTCGCTACGCCGACCGCCAGCCCGGCTGGCGTCAACTCCAGCCCGCGCGCAGCGATGTTGTACGGCACGCGAAGGAACGGCACGATGAAGCGCAGCGGCTTCAGCCCGGACACGTCGGGGTGGTCCAGTGCGGTTTGCACTTTCGAGAGGAACGCGCTGCCATTCGTGAACGTCTGGAGGCGCGCGAACTCCGCCGCACCCGCAACGAGCGGTTCAGGCGGACTGGCTAGCGTGGCTGCCGCGTCCGCCCGCGCATCGGAACCGCGCAAGCCTTTCTGCATCGCCATGCGCAGCGCCCCTGCCTCAAGCTCGGCCTGCGATGCTACCGATTCCATTCCTGCAGTGGCAGCGCGCAGGAACCGTGGCCCCCAGTTCATCGGGTTGGCGCCCCCGCCGAACAGTTCGCGCGGCGGCGTCTCCACCTCCGCGCCGACTTCGCGCCCCGGTGCGGCGTTCAACCCGGTACGCAGCACAAACAGGAACTTGCCCAGCCCTTCGCCCATGCCGTGCAGCGTGCCGGTCAGTGCGGGCACGGCCTCGCTCGCATAGTACTGCCGGGGCCGGTCGGAGTTCAGCGCGGACAGCACCGCGTCGGTGCCGCCGCGCGCAAGCCGCACCGGGGCATCGAGCGCCGCCATCGTAGCATCGCCTACCAGCTTGGCCACCATGGTCCGGGGCGAACTGAGCAACGATGCAGTCCACCACGCCTGCACCTTCTGCGGGAACGTCCAGCGGTCCTGCGAGCGGAGGAACTTGGCCAGACCTTCCGTATCGCCCTCGGGAATCGCAGCCAGATCGGCAGCGGCCTTCGCGCCAAGCTCCCGCCCACCCAGGGCGTTCAGCGCAGTCTCGAAGTTGGAGCGGGACCGCACGGCGCGTGCGGCGATGCGCAGGCTGCCGAGTGCGCGCCCGGCCTCCGCCGTCAGCCCGGACACCGACTTTTGCACTGCTCCGAATCGGTTGATTGCTGCCTGCACCTCGGCCAAGTTCGCATCGCTCGGGTCCGACTGGTACGCCTCTGCTGCGCGCTTCGCCACATTGCCCGCGCTGAGCATGGATGCGCTGCTTAGCTGTTTGGCGCTGTTTCGCCAAGCGAAATTGGCCCTAGGATTCGATTACAGCCCTCCGCGCCGCCTTGGCCATATCGCAGCACCCCCTGAAACGCCGGGCGGGCGTCACTGCGGCTCGCACATGCGCAAGGCTGCGCGCCGTGCCGCTGTCGGCGTTCGCAGCCCGCACCGCCAGCCATGCCCAGCGGGGCACTCCCAGAAGCATCGCCCGCGCCGACATTGCAGCCCACCGCTACCCGCGCCATAATCGCACCGTGCGAGCGCGGCAGCCAATCCGGGTTCCGGTGACGGGTAGCGATGTACCGGCAGCGCCCCGACTCCGGCATGACGAAACTGCGCAGATTGCAGCCGAGTCCCCACAAATTTCCCCACAGCGGGGGTGGATGGGCAGCGGGTGGTTGTACGTAAGCCATTGTTTTGCAACGAGTTGGGGCCATAGCTCAACGGTCAGAGCAGCGGACTCATAATCCGTTGGTTCCTGGTTCGAATCCAGGTGGCCCCACCAGCTTGGGAATTGGGACGCGCGGAATGTTCTCCTATTCGGCCGCCGATATCGCCTTGATTCTGATCGCGCTGGGCGCGGTGGCGCTGGTGCCGCTGCTGGCACCCGGGGTGCTGGCGCTGCTGCTGGCGCGGCTGGCGTGGTCGTATTTGTGGCGGCGCGGCATTGACCGAGCCATCGCGCGCGGCGCGGTGGCCACCGCCGAGGCCAAACTGCGGCGGGCGCAGCTCATCGCCAAGTGGCTGGTGCTGCCGGCGCTGCGGCGCGCCGCCGCCTTGCAGCTTGGCAACCTGCTGCGCCAGCAAGAGCGGTTCGATGCCGCGGTCGCGGTGTACCAGCAGGCGCTGGCGAGGCCAGGGCGGGGGCGGGGGGCGGCCATCCAGCGGGCGGTGCTGCGCAACAACCTGGGCCTCGCGCTGCAAGCGCAATCGAAACTCGAGGATGCCGAGTGCGAATTCCTCGCCGCCGGCGCGATCTGGACGGAGCGCGACCCGCGCCAGGCCTCGCGTGCGGTCACGCTCGAGAACCTGGCCGAATTGCGGCTCGAGCGCGGCGAACGTGCCAAGGCGATCGAGGCGCTGCGCCAGGCGGCGGCGGTGCGCAAGGATTTGCCCGAACGAAGCCGGCCGAAGGAAATCGAAGTCGCCACTCGCTTGGCGCGCGTGCTCGAGGGCACCGGCGAGGACGCCGAACTGGAACGCCTGTGGCGCGAGGTGCTGGAATTTCACACCGAGACCAAAGGCGTCGCCAGCCCGGCGCGCATCGAATCTTTGGCGGGGCTGCTGCGCCTGTGCGACCGCGGGAAGCGCGAGGACGAGTACCACGAACTCTTCGAGGAATGGATCGCCTGCCGCAAGGCCGCGCCCCGGGCCGATGCGCTCGAACTCGCGGGCGAGCGGCTGCGGCACTGCGAGCGGCGCCTCGCCTTGGGGTTCAGCCAGGAAGCCGAAGCGGCCGCGCGCCAATTGCTGATGGCATTGCCGGCCAGCGCCGCGGACGAGCGCGTCTGGGCGCATCAAGTCTGCGGCAAGGCGCGGGCTGCGGGACGCGATTGGAGCGAGGCCGAGGCGGCCTACCTGCGCGCGCTCGAGGCCGAGCACGGCGGGCAGAACCTGAGCGGCGGCCGCCACGTCGAGGTGCTGATCGGCCTCGCCGAGGCCCGCGCCCAGCGCCGGCAGCTCTTGGCTGCGCAGGAGACCTACGAGCAGGCCTTGGCTTTCCTCAAGGCCAACGCTCCGCCGGATCATCCCTGGATCGGCTGGACCGAGGCGCAACTGCAGCGCCTCTGGATGCCCGGCGTGGAAGAGCGGCCCAATTAGCCATGCGCCGCCTTGCGCTCGGGCTCGCATTCGTGGCCGTTTCGCTGACGGCGCAGACCTCGCCGTTCTCGGGGACTTGGCAGCGCGTTCCGGGCGAGATCGCGGACACCTTCGTCTTCAACGTGGCCGGCGACCGACTCACCGGCGTGATGGTGACCAGCAACGACCGCCGCATGCTGCTCGCCGGCCAGGTGATCGGCGCGGACGTCGCCTTCGAGGCGCGAAACCCGCTTTCGCCCGACGCGCCCTTCCGGCGCTACCGGGGGAGGCTCACGCCCGCGGGCCTGGATCTGACGCTCGCGCAATTGATCGCGCAGCCGGCGTTTCCTTACGCGGTTCCGCCGGATTGGAAACCCGGGCCGCCGCTGCGGCTCCGGAAAGCCTCGAGCGACACCGAGCTGCGCCTTCCCGCCACGCTCCAGCACACGCCGCTGCCGCCGTTCCGCAAGCTGCCGACGAATGGTCTGGCGCGCACGCCGCCGATGGGCTGGAACAGCTGGAACAAGTTTGCCGACGCCGTCAACGATGTCGACGTCCGCGCCATGGCCGATGCCCTGGTGGCGACCGGCTTGCGCGATGCCGGCTACACCTACATCAACATTGACGACACCTGGGAAGGCAGGCGCGACGCCCAAGGCAACATTCGCGCCAATGCGAAATTCCCCGACATGCATGCCCTTGCCGACTATGTGCATGCTAAGGGCTTGAAACTCGGCATCTACTCCTCGCCCGGCCCCAAGACCTGCGCCGGCTACGAAGGCAGCTACCTGCATGAGGCGCAAGACGCCCGCACCTACGCTGCTTGGGGCGTGGATTACCTCAAGTACGACTGGTGCAGCGGCGGGCTGGTCTATGCCGCCAAGGAAATGCCGCAGGCCTACGAGAAGATGGCCCTCGCCCTGCGCGCCACCGGACGCCCCATCGTCTTCAGCATCTGCCAATACGGCGAGCTCGACGTGCAGTCCTGGGGCGCCGCCGCGGGTGGCAACTTGTGGCGCACGACCGGCGACATCAGCGATCACTATGACGCCATGGCGCGCAATGGCTTCAGTCAATTTGCGCTTCACGGAATTGCCGGCCCCGGCCACTGGACCGATCCCGACATGCTCGAGGTCGGCAACGGCGGCATGACCGCGGCCGAGTACCGCACCCACATGAGCCTGTGGGCGATGCTGGCCGCGCCGCTGCTCGCCGGCAACGATCTCCGCGCCATGACGCCGGAGGTGCACGACATTTTGGCCAACCGCGAGGTGATCGCGGTGGACCAGGACAAGCTCGGAACCCAGGGCTGGCGCGTCTGGCAATCGGGTCCGCTCGAAATCTGGAAGCGGCCCCTGGCCGGCGGTTCCTACGCCGTGGCCGTGTTCAACCAAGGAACCACTGCGGCCAAGGTCGCCGTGCGCTGGAGCGATCTGCGCATGCTGCACCCGCGCAGCCTCCGCGATTTGTGGGCCCACCGCGACCTCGGCTCCGCCACGCAGGAATGCCTCGCCAGCGTCGAACCCCGCGGCGTGGTCCTCCTCCGCGCCAGCTTCGGCGTGGAGGAGGATCCGCAATAGGCACCGGCGCTCGTGATCAGATCCGTTTTCGCTGCGTCCCTTGCGGGCCCTGGCGTCTTGGCGTGAACGGGGTTGCTTACGGCTCGATCTGAACTTCCGCGCGCCAGATGGCGGCTTGCTGGGTGGCGGGGTCGAGGACGGTGACTTGGCAGGTGTAGCGGCCGGGGGCGAGGGTCGAGGCGGGCACGGTGAAATTGATCGGGACCGAGCCGGCGCGGCCTTGCGGGGCGTAGTGCTGGTCTTCCGGGGCGGATTCCCAAGACTTGGTCCAGACTTGGTCCTTACCCTGGAAGAACGAAATGTAGGAGACCAGCGGCGAGCCCGTGGCGGGCGGATGCTCGTAGGCCTGCAGGTACACGTACATCGGCGCGGCCCGATGGAAGACGCGGGTGACGCTCGGCATCAGTTCCGAGCCCGCGGTCACCAGCGGGTTGGTGGCCTGGGCGGCATCGTTGGCGGTGTCTTTCTTGGCGTTGAACAGAGCCGTGGCCAAGGGCACGCGCTGGGCGCTAAGGACCACGGTCGAAATCGGCAAATGATCGCTGACGCGCTGCAGGTTGGGGATGGTGAAGTGCGTCAAGTACGTTCCGATGCGCCCGGTCTCGTCGTCGCGCGCCAGCAGCTTGATCGTGTACTTGCCGGGCAGCAGGGTGAATCCAGCGGTGTACTCGATCGGAACCTTGGCCAGCTGCGCGGCGGTCTCGCCGGTGAGCTTGAGCTCGACCTTGTCGCGCAGGTTGGTGATGGTGGTGCCGTAGTCGTCCTTGACCTCGCCGATGATGTCAATCAGCGAGCGCTGCGCCCCGCCGTTCTTGGCCAGCGCCAGCTCGCGGCCGGGGATCTTGGCCGCGATGGGGACGAAGTACTCGGCCGAGTTCAACTGGAAGTAGTTGAGCTCGAGATCAATCGTCAGCTCGGTGATGGGATCGCCGAGCATGAGGGCGTCCTCGAGCTGGCGCTCCTTGTCGGCGACGGTGAACTTGGCGAAGGCCTTGCCGGCGTAGTAGCCGGTGCGGAAGGCGAGCTTGGCGTTGGGGCGGCTGGCGAGGGCGACCTTGACCTTGCGGTACTTGCCGTCGAGGGCGTCGTTGGAGGTGTAGTAGCCGAGGATGTAATAGCTGGTGATGGCGTTGCGCACGTCGGCGATGCCCTTGCCCAGGTCGTTGGTGTCGAGCAGCGCCTTGCCGCCGGTGTCCGAGCCCAGCGCGTAGAGGGTGTCCTGCGAGGTCTGCAGGCGCATGTTCATCGCATTGGCCGCGCCGCCGTTGTACATGGCCACGCCGCCGGGCGAGCCCTGGGTGGCGTCGCCGAGCGGGGCGTAGGCGACCAGGCCGCGGGCGTCAATCGGGAACATGGCGACGTTGGCGCGGATGGCGGCGTTGGTGGTGGCCTCGAGCTGCGCCTGGTTGTCCACGCCGTTCAGGTTGAGGCCGCTGGCGAAGTACACCAGCGACTTCTTTTCGCTCAGCGGCTCGAGCATCTTGACCGCGGTCTGCAGCGCGGCCAGTTGGCGGTTGGTGTTGAAGATGTTGAACTCGCTGTCGTCCTGGCCGAAGGCGCTGCCGTAGTCGGAGCTGGCGGCGTCGTTGCCGTTCTCGTCGAGGCCAAGGCCCACGCCCAGCACCATCTTCCCAATGGTCGAATCGATCGTTTCCTTGTCGGAGGTGAAGTCGAGCTTCACCTTCACCCCCGCGCCCTCGTAGCTCATGATGGCCAGCATGTCGGCGGGATGCATCTGGGTGGCGACGAAGCGCCGGGCGGAGTCGAGCGCACGCAACTGGTCCGCCACCGGCATGGCGGTCATGTCGAAGTACAGCGCGATCAGCCGCCGGTCGGCGTACTGCGAGTTGCCCGGCGTCTCGGGCTTGATCTGGATCGTGGTCGAGCCGGGAGCGGGCGCGTTGGCGGCAGCCCCTGGCGGTGGAGGCGGCGCGGCGGATGCTTTGGCCACGGCGGCGCTGTCGTCCACGTTCTGGAACTCGGCGAAGGCCACCTTCTGCGGCACGCCGTCCTCGGTGATCGAGAAGTCGTTGGCGGTGAGGCCGGTGACCGGCTTGCCCCCCGAGTCGGTCACGGCCACCGTTTCGACCACCAGCCAGGAATGGGTGGAGAAGGTGAACTGCGGCCGGGCGGAAGGGGCCTGCGGAGTTGGGGGTTTAGCGGACTGGGATTGCTGGGCGGGGGCGGAGAGCAGAAAGCTTGCAGCTAGCAACGGGCAGCTTAGGAGGGGAGAACGGAGGAAGCGGAAACATCGCTGAGGGGGGGCGGGCGGGACGCCCGCGGTCCCGGCGGGCAGGCAGGACGCCTGGGGTCCCAGCGCACGCACCGTCCTAGAGTTGGCAAGACGTGGGGGCATTAGAAGGTCACCCGGAAGGTGGTTTGGAGCGAGCGCATGGGCTGGAACGCCGAGGGCAAGCCGAACTGCGGGCTGCCGACCAGCGTGTTGTAGGCGGTGTAGGCGACGTGGTTGAGCACGTTGGTGGCGTCGAAGCGCAGGTTGCCGGTCATATGGGCGGGCAGGTCGAAGCTGCGCTGCATGGAGGCATTCATGGCGAATTGGCTCGGGCCCTCGATCGAGTCGCGTCCGGCTGTGCCAAATTGCCCGGGGGTGGGCGCGGCGAAGGCGGCGGGGTTGATGAAAAGTCCCGGCGGCGCGGCGTTGGGGTCGGCGCCAGTGAGGTTCGGCCGGATGCCGGTGAAGCCGGTGCCCGGCACCGTGATCAACGTGGTCGGGGTCAGCGGCAGGCCGCTGCCGGCGGTGATCTGCGAAGTCAGCGTCCAGCCCTTGAGCAGCGGGCCGAGCCAGCCGCGCATCAGCGCCCCGCCGCGGATGCCGCTGCCGGTCGAGTACTGCGCGGTCACGCTGAGATTGTGGCGCTGATCGAAGCTCGAGCGGGCGCGCTCGGCATCAAGCGCCAGCCAGTTCTGCGCCACCACCTGCCCGCTCGAGTTCGCGCCGCCGAGCGAGGAGTCGTCAATGGCATGCGCATACGTATAGGCGACGGTGGCGGCCAAGCCGTTGTGGAAACGCCGCTGCAGTTGCGCCTTGCCTGATTCATAGGTCGCGCTGCCGTTCGAGGTCTCAAAGAGAAAGCCCACCGGGCACGAGGGACAGGGGTTGGCGGCGCCTGGCGCGTACGTGTTCGGATAGAACCGCTGCGCCCCGCGCGTGCCCTTGGTCCCGAGGTAGCTCAGCGTCATCACCATGCCGTCGGGCAGGTCGCGCTGCATCGAGGCATTCCACGACTGCGCGTAGCCGATGCGGAAATTGGGGTCAATGCCGAACAAGTCCGGGGTCGGCCCCGGCGGCGACTGCAGCCCGGTGGCCAAGCTCAGCGGAGCGCTCGGCGTCGCCGCCACGCTCAGGCTGGTCGAGAGCGGGGCTTGCTGCGACATCTCGAGGGCAATGCTTTGGTAGACCGACGTGTCGCGGTAGAGGCCGTAGCCGGCGCGGATCAGCAGCGACGAAGCTGGCAGCGGCCGCCATGCCAGCCCCAGCCGCGGCTCGATGCCGCTGCGGTCGGGCGCGACCAGCGCGTTCGAGGGCGTGCCCAGCACCGGCGCAGCGGAGGTGAAGCCGGGCGTGACCCCGAGGTTCACCAGTCGGCCGTAGCGCTCGACCATCGGCGAGGCGTACTCCCAGCGTCCGCCCAGGTTCAGCGAGAGGCTGTCGGTGGCACGCCAGTCATCGGCGAAGAAGAGGTCGTCGTTGTTCTCGCGGAAATACTTGTCGGCGTTGCCGAAGGCGAGGTTGGCGGTGTCGGGCAGGCCCTCGAGGAAATCCTGGAAGGCGTTGCCGGTGGCAGCGCCGTTGAAGGTGAAGCCGCCGCGCGGGTTCTGCTGCGCGAAGTAGTTGTATTCTTGCCGGCGCAGATCGCCGCCGAAGGTGATGTTGTGATCCTGGTGGTTCCAATACACCGAGGCCGACACCGCCGCGGTCTGGTTGCGGTTGTGCGAGGGCAGACCGTCGTTGAGCGAGGCGAAGCCATCGGCGAAGGCAAGCGACGGCGGCCCCCAGGTCGTGGGCGTGGTGTCGCCGCCGAGGATGCCAGCGTTGCCGGCCACGTTGATGCGGTTGGCGAAGAACGGCGCTGCACGCGAGGCCAGACGGCTGAAATCCAAGCCGAAGGTGCCGTAGATGCCCTGGCTGAAGCTATGCCGCCATTGCAGTTGGTTGTCGGTGCCGAGCGACGAACTGCCGTCGAGGAAGCCGAACAGGTTGGCGTTGCTGCCGCGGGTCGAGGTCAGGCTCATGTTCCAGGAGAACTGGTTGCGGAAGCTGAGCGACTTCGCGATCCGCGCCTGCACCCGGTCCTGGTGCTGCAAGGAGTCGAGCGAGGCCTGGTAGTCGTACTGCGCGTTATTGGCGTTGGGAAGCGGATACAGCGCCAGCAGCGCGGTCGCCTGCGAGCTGATCGCCCCCGGCGCGAGCACCGGCCCGCCGAGCGCGGTCAGGTCGCCGCCGCGTTCGGCCACGGTCGGCACGAGCGCGGAGGTGGTCACGGCGTTGAGCCGGGTGGATTTCTGGTATCCGACGAAGAACACCGGCGCCGAGCCGGCATGGGTGAGGTGGGGGATCAGCAGCGGCCCGCCGAACTGGAACAGCCCGGTGAGGTTGTTGTAGCTGGGCTTGGGGGTGTCTTGTCCGTTCTGCGAAAAGCTGCGCGCATCGAGGGCCGAGGTGCCATACACCAAGCCGAACGCGCCGTTGAACAGCGCACCCACCCGCGGCCGCGCATTGCCGAAGGCGGGCGAGATGCCGAACTGCGACGAGGCTCCGTTATCCACGCTGCCGTTGACGGCCAAGGCGTCGGGCGCGCTGGGCGGGGGCGTGCTCGGGGCGCCGGGGTTCTGGCGGTTCTGGAGCTTCGGGGCTGGCGCGGCAGGCGCCGCGGGCGGCGGCGGCGCGGCGGTGAGCGCCGGGCCTCCGTAGGGAGCGATCGAAAGCGCCACCGTCACCGGACCGTTGGCCGGAATCGTCACCTGCTGTTCGCTGGCGGTGAAGCCGGTCATGGCGACCTTCAGCGTCCAAACGCCGGGAGCGAGATCGGCGAACGCAAAGCTGCCGTCGGCCGCTGTGATGGCCGTCTGGGCCGTCGTGCCTTGGGTGGCGGTCACGGTCGCGCCCGCCAGCGCAATGCCGCCGCCCCGCACCACGCCATTGAGCGGAGCCGCCAGGGCCACGCAGGCAAGAAAAAACAGCGAGAGGAAGACCTTCATGATCGCGTTCAGTTCACTGGCCGCCGAGCGGAGCCTTCGAGGCACTATCGATCACCAGCACATCCACCGGGGCCTTGCGAGCATCCAGTTTCAACCCCAACTTCTGCGGCAGCACGGTGAAGATCGAGGGCGTCGGCTCGCTCGCCTGCACCGGAGCTTCGGTCTTGGGCGCGTCTCCAGTTCCCGAAGCCGACCCCGGCGGAGGAGGTGGCGGGCCGCCACGCGCGGTGCGCATCATCATCATGGTTCCGGCTGCGGCGGGCATCATGCCGCCCATGGCGTTGGTCGGCACCGAATAGGTGATATTGATTCCGTAGTCGCCCGTGATCTTCGACTCATCCACCACCGGCTTGCCGAGCTGTCGCGACAGGGTGCTGGCGAGGCCGGCCATGGTCAGGTCGCCGACCAGGGTGGTTGAAGCGATGCCCCCCTGGTCCATGCGCATCATCATCATGGGCTGGTCCTTGGTGAGCGGGCGCTCGGGCATGCCTTGAACCTTGAAGGGCAGGTCCATCTTCACCCCATCCGGACCCGGCGGCTGC
>Ga0134126_10000133_pt1 | contig 97842 bp, 62 predicted proteins | sample KB31752_FD_96881 | JGI IMG/M metagenome (GOLD analysis project Ga0134126, IMG submission 96881) | Terrestrial soil microbial communities with excess Nitrogen fertilizer from Kellogg Biological Station, Michigan, USA - KB3-175-2 | ecosystem: Environmental > Terrestrial > Soil > Unclassified ...
CAATTGGACGTCCAATTGCTTGATAATTTGGGTAAAGCCCCCCTTAAGTATCCCCCTGAGGATGCCCAACCACCAGCCAAGTTCACTATCTCATCAGTCTCATAATCGGCAGGGTGCTGGCAAAGAAGGCCATTAGGCTATCCAAGGGGGAGCATTACACGAGTAAAATCCAAATGGGGGGGCTCATTGCCCAATCCGAGCCTATGTATCAGGTACTCCGGCCCCCCCCCTCCGAGTTGCCCAGCAAGTGGGGAAGTTTAGTTTAGTTTATCCTTAACATAGAAGGATGAAAGAAAGGGGCAAAGAACGGAAGCAATCCATAGAACAAGACCGAAGGCAGATAAGCGGGCCGTAGGGGTAGCCCCCGTTAGAGTGGATAGTAGAATCAAGAACATCACCGAATGATTAACACATTAACCAGCTTCACTGTATCAGGGCAGCTAAAGGATTCGGTGGCAAAGCGGAAACCTGGACCAAACTTGGACTATCCTATGGTCTAAATAGAACAGAACAGGTTTAGGGGAATTTGAAGTAAGAAATTCTAAAGCTAAGGGGAAAAGCATGAAACTGCAAAGCAAGCAAGGTTAAGGAAAAGCAAACCAAAGGAAAACAACGCAAACGAGGTGACTTAAGTCACCGGGAGCTTTAGCTCCCCGAAGCTAAGGGAAGGCAAGCTAATCAAGGGTAAATGAAAGAAAGAAGGTTATCAAGCAGAAATAGTAACCTGAGAAAGAAGGCAACGATGAAACTAGATGCAACTAAAGGCAAGGGGGGCGGGGGGCTAGCCTACGGCCCGGGGGTTCTCTGAACCCCCCTAAAGCCCGGGCTTATCTGAAGGGCCCGCCCTAATGGGCCCGGTCAGTGCGTATCGCTTATGTTTGCTCCAAAGCTGAATAGATGTGGCCCCAGGCTCTGTCACCATCTCAAGGAACTGCTCAAGTGTATAAGGGCCTTGTGGTGTCGTGTTATTCTCTGGACTAGTGCGATATAGCTTGTTGGGTTGGGATGAAATAGCGAAGTTAAGAACCGAATAAATATCAGAGCAATCAGAAGGGAAATGAATTGTTAAGCCTGGGATAAAATCAGGCCAACAAGCGGCCAATAAAGATCAAGCAGAATACCCATGGCTTGTTGAATCCAATCATTCAGCTAACTTCTTGGTTACAGAGGGTAATTTCGGTTTAAACCTAGTATGCTTCTGAGCAAATTCAATTATCAAGTAATTAGCAACATACTAAAAAGACTCTCTAAGAGATACTTTCCCCTAGTAGGCGGCCCGTAGGCCCGGGGGCCAAAGCCCCGGGCATCAGGGGGGAATTTTAAGGTAAGATATCAAAGGCTACTAAAATAGAAGGAACAAGAATGACTAATCCAAAAAGAATAGGTATTAAGCCAGCCCAGCAGAGATACATGAGCTGATCGAACCGAACCCGTGGGAATGATGCGCGGATCCAAATTAAAAGGAACAATAAGAAACAACTCTTGACACCTAGGACCAAAGATTCTAACACAGGGGAAGTGGATATGTCACCAGGAAGAAGGTAACCTCCTAAGAAAAGAATAGAACTTAAGACAGAGATCAGAATCATGGAACCGTATTCCGCAAGGAAAAAGTAGGCGAAGGGTAGAGCCGAATGCTCTGTGAAAAATCCCGCGACCAATTCTGACTCAGACTCAGGGAGATCAAATGGCGCTCTATTCGTTTCTGCAACAACAACCATTACCCATAATACCCAGATAGGTAATAGTGGCACAAGATACCACACCGGTTCCTGAGCCTCGATGATGTGAGATAAGGATAGACTCCCGGGAATAATCACTACTATTAATATCAGCAAGGCAAATGGTAGCTCATAGCTAACAAGCTGAGCAGTGGATCTTAAGGAACCTATGAAAGCGTATTTTGAGTTAGCAGACCAACCGGCTAGCAGGACTCCATAGACTCCTAAAGAGGATAGGGCCATAAGGTAAAGGAGTCCAAGGCTCATATCGGCAAGGGGAGATGCTTTTGCAAAAGGGATTGGTATCCAACCCAACAAGCTAAGGGTCAAGGTGATGAAGGGTGCCAAATAGAATAGCCCCTTGTTGGCCTGGCTCGGTAATACAGATTCCTTTACTAATAGCTTCAGGCCGTCGGATAAAGGTTGGAGAAGCCCGTAGCTCCCCACTTGGTTAGGTCCAAGGCGACGCTGCATTGACCCCATCACCTTACGCTCAGCAAGAGTTAAGTAAGCAATACTCCCTAGAAGAGGAATTACTAAGATTAAAGAATCAAGGAAGGATAAGGTCAAGTAAGGAAATGATAGGTAACTTCTTGGATATCACAGGGTTGAATGAAATTCACAGGGTAGCACAGGTAGAGTCTTATGCCGGCTTGCTGATTCATTACTCATTTAGCCACCTAAGGAATAATAGTACGTCGATAGCAACGGGACTCAAGAGTCCCACTGGACCACGCAAGTGGCCCTGAGGCATAAAGAAGGGATAGGAGGTCAGAGGGGTGGGTTAACCCGGGGCTCTAGGGGGATCCTTTGGGGGGGAACCCGGTAGACCCCCGGGCCGTAGGATCCCCCTAAGGCCCCTCTAAGCCCATGAAGACAAAGATACTCCCCCCGTTTTATACGCAGAGAAACGCACGTGGGCTAATCTCAAGTAATTTACCGGCCTTGCTAGCATGAGTACCCGATAGCAAAACACTTGAGGGTTGCTATGGTTGCAACCATACCAACCATACCAAGCATGAAGAAGAATAGGGAGTCCCTCAGAGAACTCGGTATAAGTATATAAGCTTTGCATTGGCGGCCGCTCGACCTATCTTACCGCCGCCCCTAAGCTATTTTAGCCTTGGTTTCCTCCGTATGGGTCTTACCAAAGAACGCGTTCTTAGCCCCCTGTTGAGCTCTGCTCATCTTGGTACGACTCTCCTCTGAATGGTGAAACCCTAGAGAAGCAGTAAGAAGAATGTTGTATATGGGCCGTAAGGAATTAAGGGCGGGCCTACGGCCCCCGGCCAACACGTATCTCCTCTGTTAGTGTTACCGGGTCATAAGACAAGAGAGGCCCTATTTCTCTCTTGTCCCTCTTTAGGTTCTTAGGTTATTCATTCATTAGGGAAAGGCAAAAGGCCAAAGGCAGAAGGCAGAGTCGATCTAATTAGAACCCAGGTTTTATCCAAGCTATGGTAAGGGTAGAAATATTGGATTGATCATCTGGACATGTGTAATATAGGGCTGGGGGCCTATAGGGGGATCCTACGGCCCGGGAAGACTATACCAGCCATTCCAAATCATAAACCGTTCTTGATTAGGTGGCTCAGGTGCCGATATGACCGAGACCTATATAATAGGTTTGGACGAAGTCCAGCATTCCTCCGTCCCACGAGGTGGAAACGTGAGCTACTTGACAGTCTCTGTCTTATGATGACTGACATAAATTCCCAAGTTACTGTTTAGTAACATACCCAACGAAGTTAGACTTGTTCCTATAGTTTCTTTATTGGGATGTAGACTACATCCTGGGGCAGTTGATCCTTCGATCCCTTGTTTGTCTTCGATCCCTAAGGATGGTAGAATCAGGGGTATTGCTTGAGAATCCCATTATTATGTTGTCTGCGTATCTTAATCTTAGGTACACTGACAGAAGTCATTTGGCATTAGAGTTCTCGAAGAAGAATCAATACACCAGGCAGAGGGTTTGTATCAGATGTGCCGCGTATTAGTTCAGTGGGAGTTAGGTTTTAGGGGGCACCTTAGGGCGGGGCCTTCAGATAACCCCCCTAAAGCCCGGCCTTCTCTGAAGCCCCTAAGCCCCCCCAGCCGCCCTTCTCTGAAGCCCCCCCTATACACCCTCCATATTCTAGTGAAGTAGACGATTTAACTACCGTTATACGATACTCAGTATCAGCTTGCAAACTTTGCAGAACCATGTTGGTATTTTGAGGTGAACGATCTTCTCGATGATGCCCTAGATGTGCGAGATTATCTAAGAGATAACGTCCATGTTTAAGCAACCCTTTCCCCTAGAATTTCTAGGTTACTTCCCCTTCATCGAGGTTTTATTGCTCCTTGCTTTTCCTCTTCTAACTTGCTAGGGGCTAAAGCCCCGGGGCCTACCCCTAACCTAGAACCAATCTAACAATTCCCCCCCTTAATTAACCCCAAGGGGTATAAAATCTGGGCAGGTGACTGAGTTTGGTTAAAGGTGCCTCTCTTGAAAAGAGGCAATGCTCAACGCATTCCTGGGTTCAAATCCCAGTCTGCCCGGTATTTATCACTCAAGCCCTTGAATCTTAAGTAACTAAGAAGTTAGAAGGCATCCAATCCCTCTTCCATCCTGAACTCTTTACTAAGGAGTCTTAAAGGTGTTCAATTTGATAGCAATTTGATCCTTACTAGTTCCTTGCAGAAGGATTAACTTCCCTCTTAGGAATTAAGTGCACACAACTTGCTTTAGAAAGTGTGAATTCCCTTGTGGTTACAGACCCTGGCGGGGGCTAAAGCCCGGCTTCAGAATAAGCCCGCCCTTTACCCATAGAAAGAATCTCAAATTCCCCCCTTAAGTATTCCCTTAGGTTCTTAAGAAGAGAAGGAGAAGAGACCCAGGAAGGCCCTTTCGTCTAGGAGGTCAAGGACAAGGCAACTTCACTGCCTAAACGCCAGTTCGAACCTGGCAAGGGTCATCCCCAGGTTTAACCTGCCATCCCGCTACCTTTGATTTCTTCTACCTCCCTTTAACTACCTTAACTGAGTCTCCTCTTTACGTTCACCATGCAGTAAATATACTGCATTACCAATCTGGGAGGAAATGAAGAGGCTACTTAAGTAGTTGGTTTGGTTCACTATTCCTTCTTCACACCTTATCCCTTCTTAATAATGGAACTCTTCCCTTCTTATCTGGAGTCTTATCTCGTGATACACTTCATTCTTCTTCTTTACTAAGTAGCTACTTAAAATAACCCCATTAGATAGATTCTGAAGTTAAATAAGGGTGCAGGCTTAGTTCTAACTAATTTACTAAGGGCATCTATATAAACTGGGTTTAACCATCCTCCTAGGGGCGCCTTAGGGGTGACTAAAGAGGCTGATACCATTTCTTCTACTTCATGAGAGGAATGGGTTGATAGACTCAGGGTGGATATGATTCATGAGAATGTTAAGATGTAGTTACCAAAGGGGATAAGCAACCAAAATGAAATCATCGCTATCATTAGCTCGACTCCTTCTCATATCCTCTCACCTTGATTTACCCTTGCTTCAAATGTAATTACAAGGATTCATCATATCCTATCCTTTATATCCCATCCCTACCTGATGTGACCATTTTGGTCATCTTAATGGTAACCATGTTAATCGTAGCTAAATAACGTATAGTAGAATATACCAGAAGGGGTAGAGAAGAGTCCATAATTGAAGATTAGGGTGTTCCCTTTGCCTTGGGGCAGTTTATCCAAGGAGGCGTTGGTTGTCTTCGTCTCAATGGGGTTGACGCCCACTTTAGAACTTGTATGAAGGACAAGCACTTTGTGTGCCAGATATGGCAAGGTTAAATTCCATTGGAATAGTAGGAGCTCCGCCTTATTGTTCAACTTTTACAAGCGAGCGAATTGGTAACAGCCATCAGTCTTACCAATTCGGAACGTTTACTCTGCCTCATTTCACTAGTCTACACAAGCTCTGGTATAAACAGGTCGATGGGAAAAACATCCAAGTTCTACCGGATAATGTTGCTTACCTACTCACTCCTATTGCTATTGGTTACTGGCTTGCCTCCGATGGGTCATACTCCCAACGTGACGCTGTAGTTACTATCTATACTGATTCGTTTAGCCCTGATGAGGTAGTTTACCCCGAGGGATTTTGCTTGAGCGGTATGGCATCCTTTCTACACGATACTCGAATGGTCACGCTAAGGAGCAGTTCGTGACACGAATCCGTAAGGCTTCTATGTCGGAGCTTCAACGTCTTGTCGCCCTCCGTCAAATGAAGGGTCGTATTGGAATGTAGCCCTCTTCTCTTCGTCTTATTCCTCCTATTTTGGGTGTTCTTTCTCTTCTTTTGGTTCTTTCGTTTTCTTCTTGCCGGGCCCAGAGGCGGCCCTAAAGGGCCCCTAAGCCCCGGGATCCGTAGGATCCCCCGCAGGCCTTAATTTCCCCCCGGCAATATAGTGTTCTGGGGAATTCAGCAATGGAATTGGCTCAAGGGAAGACCATAAGCTAATAAGAGACCCGCTTAGCTTAAAGGCAGAGCAAGCTACTTCTAATAGCAAGGTACAGGTTCGAATCCTGTAGCGGGTAGCTACTTATCCAAGAGGGAGTCCCTCTCTCACTTAACGGGTGAGTTTATCCTAAACACGGGATAAGGAAGTTAAGAGTTTGATTCATTTAGAATCAAACATTCTTTGGACGATAGCAGATGGAATCAGAGGGCTGGCTTAAGCCAGCGGGTGGTTTACCAGCCCGGCTTCAAAGGATACACGGCATTTCTTACCGTGAAATGAAAACACAGTCCCCCTGTTGATAAACAGTGAGATGCAACGTGCCGCAAGGAACTGCCCCCCCTGATATGTGCTATGCAAAGGAGCAAGCAAATGAGTGAATAAGTATAGCCCCCTTACTTGTAAGCTCGACTCAATACCCCTTTCACTGCCTATGCTTGGTATGCTAGGGGGTAGCCGTAGGCCCGGGGCTTATATGAACCCCTCCAAAGGATCCCGGGCCGTAGGCTAGCCCCCCCGGCTTTAGGCCCGGCCCCCCCCGTATGATCCCCCCGCATAACTCGGTTCAGGTGGACAAATCTCTGGATGTTAAGCCGTCGACAATCTCTCGGCGTATAAAACATGGGACTATCTTTGAATTCAACGGAAGACGTTGGCGCTTGTCCTATGAGTCTCTGTAGTATGTTATCGACGTAGCATTATTTAGCAGCTGGCTAAATGAGTCATGAGTCAGCACGGCTAGCAGGCGGCATAAAGACTCTATCTGGGCTACCCTGGAGGTGACAATGCAGCGAACTCGAGGCAGGGGATATAGGTTAATCAGCAGGTAACCAGTCATCTAGGTATCGCGAGTTAAAGCGAGATTACCGGGAACCTCGGAGGCTATACGAGATTAACCAGGTATCAATAGATGCTATCTTAATAGATATGAGCCAGGTAACCCATGTAATGGATCTGAAAGTAGCAAGCCACTTCTCCTCGGAACTAACCAGATCCTCCCCTTATCTTATCCTGTATTAGGGAGTTCTATTTCAGAACGAAAGAAGGCAAAGATAAGAGGTACTCCAGTTCTTAACCAAGAAATATGGTTGCTATGCTTGCTAGCAACCATACCAAGAGGAAACGAAGCATAAACAGGGGGGCTCTGAATCCAATGTTTGGTAAACCTGCCCTAATGGCAAAGGGGCTTTACCTCTATGAGCTTAGTGATGCTGTGGTTCTTCATGGTTGCTGGGGGTGGTTACCATACCAAGCCGCAACTCTTTTCCTACCGCACTTAAGGCCGCAGAATTTCTTACGGTTTCCCGAGTTGTGTGTCTATCCGCATCAAACGGGGCACTGTTTTTCCATTCTATGGTAGGGGCTAAAGCCCCTTTGCATACCAACCATGCCAACGAGAAAGAATGCCGTGTATCTTTTGATGGTAGCAAGCTAGCTAGGGGGGGGAACCGGAGGATCGCCGGGGTTAAGAGAAGCCCGGTAAAGCGCCTAGGCCACCTATCTGATTTCCTCGGCTACTGTCGTTGCCTCATTTCTAATGTTGTTTGCTCTCATTTGCCTTATTGACTTGTTTAAGAAAACCAATTCTGAGGAATCGGGAGTAACGGTAATCTGAGTAGTGGTAATAGGGACTTTTCCGGCTGGTGATGAGCCTATCGAGCAATAGGCTGTAGGATACGACACACCATAGGGTGGAGGTAACGGCCTACCAAGTCGATGATGCTAAGTTGGTTGTGTAGTAACCCAATTATCCAGCCTATCGAAGGGCCTTGGGTAAGGCGTCAGAAGTGAAAGGGATATGGAGAAAACCAGCTGGGCCTCCTCAATAGGGAGCCAGTGATGTATCACAGTGAAGAAAGGTGTTAGTGTTCCCTAACGTTTATCAATCTATTGCTTTGATTATGCAGCTAACTAAGGCCCGCTCAGGGTCTATATTTGGACCAATACGGTTCATTTGAAGAACTACGTAGGGAGTTCAAGTAATCTGTAGCGGTGTACTTTAATCTGAGAGGGGGCTTCTCTGAACCCCCCCCATTCGTCATAGCTTGCTCATCTTCACTCGCTCTTCAAGCCCTTTTGTATCTCACAAGGAGACACTTCCTCACTTAAAGGCAAGTCACATGGGCGGGTTTTATTTCATACTCGAACTCTTGCTATATTTAACGTCTCTTTCATTCTCTTTTCTATTAGAGTCGTACCTCAAAACATTGGGGAGCTTATTACTCCACGTTCTCTTGCTTATTGGAGCATGGATGATGGGTAAAACCCCAAATCGGGCTTTGTAGTCTGTACTCCTTTTTTACTAGGGAGGAGTCCAACTGCTGCAATCTGTCCTTGAGGCTTGAGGCTTGAGGAGACATTTTCACTGGAAGTGGGATAGAGGTAACCACGTATATGCATTTAAAGGTTCCATGGCAACCTTCCGTTCTTTGGTGGTTCCTTATTTTCATGAGTCTATGCTATATCAATTGTCTTAAATAGACTATCACCTAGTCCCTCTTTGCTATAAAACCCGTAAGGGTGGGGGGGGGCTAAAGCCCCCCGGCTTTAGGCCCGGGGGCACGCTACGCTAAAACTTGTAGATCAATCCTGTGTATTCCCGTGCTAAGGATGCACAAATAAGTAAGAGCTTGGACGTGGCTCTGGATGAACGGTATCTAGTGGCGTCACACATGCGAGTCCAATGACCAGTTGGTCATGGCGTACGGGTGAGTAGAGGAAGGAACCTGCCTTCAGCTTCGGTTTAATGCCGTAAAAGGAAAGGATTTCGACTGAAGATGGGCCTTTATTGGAATAGATAGTTGGTGGAGGTAACGGCCTACCAAGTCGATGAACCATAGCTGGCCTGAAAGGGTAATCAGTCACAGTGGCACTGAAACAAGGGCCACCCGACCGAGGGTCGGCAGCAGTGGGGAATATTGGACAATGAGGGCAACCTTGATCCAGCCAACTAGATGGGAGATTCCTATTAAGGTTCTATCCCTAAGGTAGAGGAGCATGATGAGATCTCTCTGCTATCAGTCCCGACCAAACCTCGTGCCAGCAGTCGCGGTAATACGAGGGGGGTTTCCGTTATCCGTCATAAATGGGCCTAAAGAGTCTCTAGGCAGCCCGGTAAGCTTGAGAAAATTGGATGAAGAGATCTGCAGTCTTATCACAGGATATTAACGGAACTATACCCCTTGAGCCAGTTCTATTTAACGGAATCATTTAACTCCTTCTCCCCCCTCTCTCCCTCCCATTCCCCTTAATCTCTTATAGAAGGATCTTGAACTATTTCACTCTGAAGCAATAATCTTCAGAAGCCTTCTTCCCTCTTTAGTACTGTGAAGGTAGAGAGGAGTCTTCAAAACCCCCGGGGTAGTCTAAGACTACCCACCGGACTATTGGCCTTAGAGCTGGCATAAGAACTTCAAGGCCTATTGAGTCGAGTTACCTTTCAACCTTCGCCCTAAGGCCGGGGGGAGGTGGAAGCAGATCCCTGGCTGCTCATGAAACTCACCTAGATTAGCCTGATAATTTCAGAATATGAAGCTGCTTAAAGCTCATCCACTGCTTGTATTAGCAAATAGCTATCTGATAGACTCCCCAGCTCCTAGTAACATTACCTATATATGGAACTTCGGATCTCTCTTAGGTAGCTGCCTAGTTCTACAGATCATAACAGGGGTCACTCTAGCGATGCACTACTTACCATCGATAGATGCAGCCTTCTGCAGCGTTGAACACATCATGAGAGATGTAAACAACGGCTGGTTAATACGATACCTACACGCTAATGTAGCCTCATTTTTCTTCCTATTTGTTTACCTCCATATTGGTAAAGCCTTGTATTATGGCTCGTTCAGAGCTCCTAGAACCCTCCTTTGGTCTATTGGTGTAGTTATCTTCTTAGTGATGGTCATTACTGCTTTCCTCGGATATGTCCTACCATTTGGACAAATGTCACTTTGGGGTGGCCATGAAAGCCCCACATGTATGTCTCTGCCTTTCATTATGCCACGTACTAAGGCTACAAACCGTATTGGTCCGCACAATCTTGACGTTTTATCTGTTATCTTCGGGTCTCTACTAGGTGATTCTCATGCGGAGAGGCATGGGAATGGGGTTCGTATATCTTTCCAGCAGGAGAGTTCCAATGTTGAGTATCTTATGATGTTATGGCGTTTTCTCTCTGATAGAGGGTATTGCTCCACTAAAAAGCCAAAGTTACTGATTCGCACCGCAAAGGCCGGTCAACTTAGGTTCTATTTTAAGGTACACTCTTGGACTTTCTCTAGCTTTATTTGGATTCACTCAATCTTCTACAAGGATGGTGTGAAGATTGTCCCAGATTGTATTGGAGACTATTTCACTCCCTTGGCTCTTGCTGTCTGGATTAAAGATGCTATGTCTTACGGATTGAAGCTGGCTACCCACAATTTCAGCTATAACGATGTCCTTTTTCTCTGCACCGTTCTTAAGGATAAATACGATATTGTAGCTACTCCTAATAGAAATCGTGACCAGTGGACTATTTACATCCATTCTGAGTCTATGCCTATTCTTCGTGGTATTGTTAAGGATTTTGTAGTCCCTAGTATGTTGCGTAAGCAAGCTTAGTGATATATGTAGTGTATTCTCTTAGAGACTGGTGCAACTTACACTAGAAAATCAGTTTTGAGGATATGCGATATCGGCGTTAACGGTCAATACCGCCTCTCTTTGCGCCAAGACCGTCAGTTAAGTGTATGACTGCTACAGACTAGCTCGCCGATAGGTGCCTGCGATGGTGCTTAATGTATAGTCGGGGTTTCTTACTGATTTTCAGTATCTAGGGCTTTAGGTAAATCCTCACTTTAGGTTTTAAAGTACAGTCGATTAGATCAAAGAGAATTCTCTTAGCTAGAGAAAAGGTCTGATTGAGAAACCTGGCGACTGTGATTACTAACCTTTTATCGGCTATACCTTGGCTTGGTACAGACTTAGTCGAATTTATATGGGGGGGTTACTCTGTAGGCAATGCTACCTTAAACCGATTCTACTCTCTGCATTTCCTCTTACCTTTTGTCCTGCTAATGTTAGTAATCATGCACCTGATTGCACTCCACCAAAATGGTTCCAACAATCCGATGGGAATTAGTAGTTCCCTTGATCGTGTTCCACTTCACCCGTACTATACGTTTAAAGACTTGGTAGGTTTCTTCGTCTTTTTCCTTGTGTTATCTATTTTCGTTTTCTTCTTGCCTAATACTCTAGGCCACCCTGATAACTACATTCCGGCTAATCCAATGCAGACACCAGCTTCTATCGTACCAGAATGGTACCTGCTCCCCTACTACGCAATCCTGCGCGCCATACCTTCGAAATTACTAGGGGTAATAGCTATGATAGGGTCCATCTTGATTCTCTTCACCATGCCCCTTCTGGACACTTCACGTGTCCGATCTTGTGCCTTCCGTCCTTTTATGCGTTTACTATTCTGGGGTTTTGTGGTTAACTTCCTTATTCTTACGTGGATCGGGTCACAACACCCAGAGCCCCCTTTTATCACTATTGGTCAAGCGTGTTCTACATTCTACTTCTCCTACTTCTTACTGTTCGTACCTCTCATTGGCTTAATTGAAAATACCCTCTCAGATTTAGCTACTCTTGGTTCTGACCATTCGTCTTATAAGACTTAAAAAGCTACGTGAATATAGAGGATAAGGTTCTACTAAAGGCAAGGCGGTATTAAAAGGAGATATGGTTGGTATGGTAAACCACCCCCAGCAACCATAGCAAGGCAGGAGCTGGTGTAGGGATAGGGATGGTAGGTTTAATGTGTTCATTTTCGCGCCACATCAGTTTTATTGGCACTATTGCTAGTTGATCTCTTGGTCTTATGATGAGAATGCTTTTCATTCTCTTCGATTCCCTTTAACTGTGCCTTTTCTTACACCCCTCTTTACCTCTCTTGTATTCCTTTCAGATCAGAAGTAAGTCCCTTCTTTCGTCTGCCTATCGTCCTGGAGTTGGTTACTTCTATCTGGTAGCTACTAGGCTTTAGTTGGGCTGCTTTTAAGGCATCCCCTGGTTTGTTATCTACTCCTGGGTTAACCCCTTCTTTATGTTACTTACTAATTCACTTCTCCCCTCGGTTGTGTCGTTTCCCTAACTGTTCCTTGGATAGCTGTTATTGGTTACTAGTTACCTATCCCTAGATGGTAGATACCCGGTTATATCTATCCCATGCCTCCTTGCCTCCTTGTTGGGATGAAACTAAGCCTTAATGGCTTCCTGATTTCTTATAGCCTATCTGTTCCCATTCACTGTCCTTTGCTTCACTTGCTTACCTGTTTGGTCTCTTTGGAATACTGATTTAACTCTTGTGCCTGCACTAGGCGGGTTAATTGGAACCTGGTTAAACCCTTGTCACTACCTTAGCCAGCTTAGGGGATGTAGCCAAGACATGGGTAAGGTGGTTAAAGACTTGGTAGATACCTTCCTTTGTGTCTCGTCACTGTTTAAACTCTCTCTTACTAGGATCGAACATGGTAGCGGGGCCCCTAAGGCCCGGGAGCCGTAGATCCCCCCTACCTTGCTTTAACCTGGCTAACTGGTAGGGTGTTGGGGGGGGCCGTAGGCCCCCCTACTACCGGCCTGTACAAGGTTCCCTTGTAAGCTGGCTTACCGCTTAAACCCGTAAGGGTGGTTACTCTGCCTCTCCCTTCCCTTGCCTTAGCCTTCCGTTTCCTAGCCTAATGGCCTCCCTTATCACCTGCTTGAATTCAGAATCAGGCCTTGTTGCCTTTAATCACTTTAAGGGAGGTAACTCTGACCTGTGGTGAGCAGGAGTTAGCAGTTACCCGGGCGGGGGGGCTTTAGCCCCCCCCCCACCCTAAGTGTCTAACTTACTCGATGAAGTAAGTAATCTCTTTAGTAACCTTCCTTATTTCTCTTAATAAAGAGAAGAAATTCATATGTAACCTAAATTGAATGATAATTCTCTTATGACAAATAGCCTGGTGCTTTACCTTCTTGGCCTCCTTGGTTTCCTTATTAACCGAAGAAGCTTCATAAACTTACTCCTAAGTATAGAGCTAATGCTCCTGGCTACCACCCTGGTATTCTTGGAGAGCTCTTATTTCTTTGATGACTTAATAGGCCTCCCATTTGGTTTATTCATTATAGCGATTGCGGCTGCCGAGAGTGCGATAGGATTAGGAGTACTGGTAGCCTACTATAGGCTCAGAGGAAGTATCACTTTAGAACAGTTCTAAGGATGCACCCTCTATTCTTTTATTGGTATCTGCCTTAGCCCCGTGGGGGAGTTCCAAGGTAACCTCCTTCCTGTTATAACAGGAATGAGGGGGGGTTTGGAGAAGTTTCTTTCCAATATCAAAGATAGAAGTTCATTCTTACGTTTATATTCGTAGAAAGAAGGCCAACGAGTGGAATCAGAGGGGCCTAAAGCCGGGGGGCTAAAGCGGGCCTACGGCCCCTTTGCCGGGGTTATCTGAAGCCGTAGGGGGGCCCCCCAATAGTAAGCAAGTCTTAAGGTGGCATATGAGACTCATGAGCTAATGGAGGGAGGGGCTTAAAGCCTTGGACAGGGATTGTCTTTTAGACAGAGCCTTAGGTTTCTAGGGCAGGATTCAAATCATGAATAAGTTGTCAGGGGGCAGAGTAGCTGGATCTTATCATTAAGATGATTATTCAACCTCACCCTTACCATCTAGTAGAACCTTCCCCTTGGCCCTTAGGGGCATCCTTCGCCCTTCTTACTACTACTTTCTCTGGGGTGATGAGCTTCCATGGGGTAGCCAACGCTGGACTCTTTTTAACCTTAGGAGTTATCGGCACCCTCACTACTATGGGGCTATGGTGGCGGGATTGCATAGCGGAAGGCACATTCCAGGGTCACCATACGAAGCCAGTGCAACGAGGGCTATCATTGGGAATCATTCTATTTATCGTGAGCGAAGTCTTCTTCTTTTTATCCATCTTCTGGGCATTCTTTGATTCTGCCTTAGCTCCTACTGTGGAGCTTGGTTGTGCTTGGCCACCCGCAGGTATCGAGCCTATTTACCCTTTTGAGTTGCCTCTTCTTAACACTATTCTGCTTTTATCTTCGGGGGCTTCTGTAACTTGGTCTCACCATGCTCTTATTGCTGGGGACCGTAAAGGGTCGATACTTGGTCTGGTAGTTACTCTTATCTTTGCTTTGATTTTTACAGGAATTCAAGCATATGAGTATTATCAAGCAGGGTTCACGATTAGCGATGGTGCATTTGGCACATGCTTCTTCTTTTCTACTGGCTTCCACGGCGCGCACGTGATAATTGGTTCTATCTTCCTTACTGTTGCTTTATTTCGGTTAATGAACTATCATTTGACAAACCACCATCACGTTGGTTATGAAGGGGCTATACTTTACTGGCAAACTTAAATGCCGTTCTAGCTCACTCCTAAGAGCTTGAATTCAAATTAACTGTATGCAGGAATCTCCTGACTCCTTTAGCTAGGGTAAGCCTAAAAAGGCTAAAGATTGGAGTTGGACAACCCGCAGGTTACCCTTAAACCAGTGTGTAAGGAATCCTCAGAGACTATACGTTAATTAAGGCGGGCTGCTATAAGATATAGTCCACCCTTTTCCCAAAAGGAAAAGCCATGGTGATTTCGTTGATATCGTATGGGTATTCCTTTTCATATTCGTTTATTATTGGGGGGGTGGTGAACCCCCTGTTATCCAAAATTCCCCTTTGGGGTTGCCTTTTTTTCTTGTCCTATCTGATTGAAATTGTTTCAATCCCCTGCTACCCAATGTACAGCTCTAGTTATTGATTGTTCTAACCTATCTTCAACCATTGGGTATTCAATAACCAAGTGGCTCAACTCCTTGGATTCATCAGCAAAGGTAAAATAAGGGTAGGGGCTAAAGCGGGCTTATATGAAGCCAGGGGCTAAAGCCCCGGGGGGCTTTGCACAACAAAAGACGGCTACTACTCTAGCTAAGAGGAAGGGAATAGCCCTCTGTGACTGCCGTTTACACTGCTAAAGAGAGAAGGCATGTGGAGATTAAGGAGCAACTTGGTTAAATCAACGAGTTAACCATCACCTTCAACCTTTCACTCCTCTCTTAATCTTAAACAAGGTGATTCTTTCCTTACATTGGAAGAAGAAAGGATAGTTAAGACCAGGTATGGTTAAAGGCTCTTTTAATCCAAAAGAAAGAGTTGCCTTAGTAAAGACTACTTTCAGGCAGGAGATAGGACAGATTCTACTTAAAAGGGGAGGGCAAGATTCTTGTTATCGAAATAGGTAAGGAGCAGATGGCCTTTTAGTTAGAAGGAAATGAAAAGAGGAATCTCCACCTAACCCGTGGAGGTAGGATTCCCTTAACACCCTTTAAGGGAAAGAAAGACCAGATCAATTTAGAAGGCACTTGGGATGGAAGGGGAGTCTTAAGAGGTCAATTAGATAAGCAGGTATTAGAAAGGGGAGATAGACCACTCGCTTAAGGATACCGATTAAGCTGGTTACGGTGGGATTCGAACCCACACGCACTTGGCACTGTTGTTTAAAAACAGCAGGGCTACCATTTTCCTCACGTAACCTTCCCTTAATCAATCTAATTCACTCCTTCTATCCCTCCCAATTCCCCGGACCAAAACCCTTCTACCGCTTCCACCTCCCTTTTTTACTACGCGATAAGGGAAGGGCATGGTAGCAAGGCGTGGGTTATCAAACGATTTCCTCCGGCGATAAGCTTTGAACCTCTTGCTAGCAACCCTTCAGAAACTACTCCCATTCGTTGAGTCCCTTAAACCAATTTACCACGACTAGTCATCAAGCCAGTGTTGGTGGGTCTCGTAGTCAAGGGCCTTCCCCTGCTATGGTTGGTTGCTATGGTTGCTATGCTACCAACCATACCAACCATACCAAGCATAAACAGGGGGAACTTCATTATGTTTAAGGCATACGGGGGGATCAATCAATCATCCCCAACCATACCAAAGGCAAAAATTGGCGCAGCTAGGAAGGGGTCAAAGGCTCTTGCTTTTTCATGCTATGGAAGCCGGGGTGGTAGCCTACGGCCCGGGGGTTATATGAATCCCCCTAAAGCCCCGGCTTAAGCCACCCCTCTGATTACATCTGCTATCGCCGTTGCCTCTTTCTCGAAATGAACGTTTATGTTCTTCTACTTTTCCTTGATTATCCCTTCCTTACCTTTAATTTGCTACCTATTGCTTTTGCTTGTGTTAGAGTTGTTCCTTCTATTCTACTTGCCTTTGATATCTCAGCTTCCAAATTCCTCCCTATAAGCTCGACTTCAACTAACACGACATTAAAGTTAGCGAACGTAAAAAATCCCGTGTACAGTTACTAAAGAGGGAAGGTTCACCGGCTCCTTAGCCTTGGCTGAAGAGGTAAGGGCATCTTGGATAAGGGTCATAGTAACCGAAGGAATCAGAGGCAAGGTGGAATCGAACCACCAACCTGACCGTTATGAGCGGAATGCTCTTCCGTTTGAGCTATTGCCTCCCTTCTGGGCAAGGTAGAGTATCATACCGGCATGCTGATTCATTACTCCATTTAGCCAGCTGTAGAAATGGACCACGTCAATAACGAGCTAAAGAGGTACGAAGGACAATCGGTAACGTTTACCATTGAATAGAAAGACAGTGTTCAATTTCATACTGCATACCAATACCACGGGCCTTACTTGCCTTGCTAGCATGCAAAATAATAGGGTTCGCTTCATATCCATCAGGAAAAAGGAACACCTTTGTATCTAACCCTTAGATTCAGCCCCTTTAGAAGAAGTAGAGGTATGCATCTTGACTATAGCAATTAGAAGATGAAGTAACATAATAAGATTCAATAGCATAAGAGGATGGAGGTATCATGGAGGCTTACTCATGGTAAAGCCTTGGAAAATCAGGTTCAAAGATAGCAAGGATAACAGGGAGATTAACCCCTTGAAGTAAGCAATAGATTTGGTATTAGCAAAACCAGCGATAAGGGCAAGAGGTGTAAAGATCAAAGGAAGATTAACAGAGCACAACTCAATTCCCCTAGGATAATAAGATGAACAAAACATCTGTTCAATCAATCCTAACATCAGTTAGGAATAAGACTCACTATTAATCACTCTCACCTTTAAGAATCCCTATTTAGATAGGGAAAAGGGAGCAATCTAACCGCAAGTCCATTCAAGGGAGGGAGGAACCCATAATTAAAGGACATTTTTATCCAGGGGATGCTTTAATAACTAGAAGGGATAGTGACAGTTAAGGGAGTTAAGCCTTGAAGCTACTCCTAAGTAACTTGGCAATTCATATTGGGGTGATCCATTTGTTACCCTTTAACTTGAATTACCTTATTCATAACGGGCTTGGTTGGTCTCGATCCAACATCTTCCAACTTGACAAGTTGAAGCTTTCCCATTAAGCTACAGGCCCAATGACTTAAGCAAAAAACACCTTTGTAGCTTTTAACCTGATTTTACCCTTATTTTAACCCAGCAAGGAGGTAAGTTTACTCTATAACAAGGAGGACAGCTTATATGAAAGGTAAGGGTAAAGAAGAAGGCATTCTACCTATCTATCTCTGCTAAAGTTGGGTTAGGGTAAAGTAGGTTAATCTATTGTATAGTTTTGGGTCAAATGTGGCTACTCTTTACTAGAGGAGGCAAGTTTAGTTACTCTCTTAAGAAGGAATAAGGGTGGGGGCTTCAGAGAAGCCCGGCCTTTACCCCACACGCTTGCTAGGAACAAAGAGGGAATCTTTCATAGAAGGAGCTTACTTACTAATAACAAGGGTTACTCTTCTAAAATAAGGAACTACTATTTCCTAGAAAGAAGGAGGGAGTGTGATACATGGAAGGAACCTGTAGGCTAACCAAAGCTGGAGCCGGTATCAATAAGGAAAGAATCACTGAATCATTTAGCCACTCTTCACCTTTGAAGTAACCAATAAAATGACGTTAGCTTTACAGCCGCGATTAAGGCCAAAGGAGTAAAGATCAAAGGAAGATTAACAGAGCGCAGGTAAAATCCCCTAGGAGAATCAATAGGAATATGAACTTTGAAATGTAGTTAAGGATAACTTCTTGGATACCTCGATTAAGAGGGTTTCTTACATTATCTTGTATGGTTTAAATAAGAATCTCTTTCAGTCGAGGGGAGTTAGCTCATTTAAATTGGTGGCTCATAATAATCTAGTGAGCCATGAACCCATTTGAGGAGCCACTTCAGATTCTTCTATCTGCCAGCTTATGGCATACCTAGATAGGACAAAACACAGGCTGTTAGGGGAATTTTATGACACACAGATATCTGTTAGATCAGGGTGCTCTAAAGACATAAGACTATAGGGCCGATGATTGCTAGCAGTAGAATAAGCCCAACTATAATGAGCAATAAGGGGAAAGCAACATATAAGGCCAAACCCAAAACATGGAGATGCTCAATTAGGTGAAAGGTAGAAGACCAAGATAAGGTAGAAGAGAGAGAGGGAATAAGGTGGATCAGATTAAGAGAGTCAAACCAAAAGGGTATGTTGCACTGGTTGAGAAGAGAAATCAAGGAGGCTAAAAGGGAAGAGGCTAAGATAGCGGCTACAGGGAAAGAGACCGAGGGAAGCTCACTTAGGTCTAGGAGGTTTAAGTCCATCATCATGACCACGAACAGGAATAGAATGGCTATAGCCCCTACGTATATGATGAGGTAAGTTAAGGCAAGAAAGGTAAGTCCAATAAGAGCAAGGTAACCGGATACGGTTAAGAAGACTCCAATGAGGAATAGGACACCTAGGATTGGGTTATCCGCCGTAATAACAAAGATAGCAGATACCAGAGCCAGAAATGGCAACAATTCAAGTAGGAATAACCTCAAGTAAGTAACATTATTAGGTAACTTCTTGGATATCTGATGAATCAAAGATTTGATTTGCCTGTAACTGGGTGATTTCTCAAATTGTGAAAGCAATAGCTATGCATTCTAAAATAAGGCTCTAAAGCTAGGCTTCAACTAAGGCGGGGGGGTTCAGAGAAGCCCGTGCTTTACCACCCCTAGGAACTTTAGTCAATTAAAGAAGGATAAAGAACGGAATCTTGGAGTAGGTTAGGGGCAATCCTTAAAATGAAGGTAAGTAGAGCCAAAGGAAGAACGAGATAAATTAGATGGTAATTACCAAGAAGGATATACCCAAGGAAACGGAAATAGGAGGGCCTAAGGGGGCCTCGGCTTTACCCCCCTCATAACAAGTAGAATTCGGACCGGTTTTGCTCAAGATTATATGGACTCCATGATTATTCCATAAACAGGCATCTCTTAGTCTTTGCTATGCTACCATGCTATTTACCTCACTACCTTTAGGCAGAACCCTAGCGCCGATTACGGCTAGGGTTGATACCAATCAAAGCTATTTCGCATTATAGGGCTCGTCTGAACACTAATCGAAGCTCGTCTAACCAAGAGTCGAGTTTTGGTAGGTAGGCATGGTTGGTAGCATACAAAAAGAATTGGTGATTAAATTAGCCTATTTGAACTTCTTGTGGTTAGGTTCAAGGGAGGGATAGGGGGAATTTTGAAAGAGAAATGCCGTACTAAGTACCATATAGAAGAAGAAAGCCCATCATCAGGCTGAAGAGTGCGATGGCCTCTGTGAGGGCGAATCCTAAAATGGCCGTGGAAAATAGCTGACCTCTTAGGGAAGGGTTTCTTGCAGTAGCACTAATAAGCGCCCCGAATATGACCCCTATCCCTACACCAGCTCCTGCCATTGCAATCGTAGCTAACCCCGCAGCAATTAATTTAGCGCTTCCTATCAATTGATTGAAATGGGAGATTCTAAGGTGGCCGATGACCCTATCTCAACCCTTCTAACATAATGAATGAATCAAACTGATGGGAATGATTTAGACTCTTGCGAGTAGATAGGTACGATAGTACCTGATTACGACCCCTCCGTACCACCTCCTCTTCGATTCGGTTGAAAGTAGGCATCCTTACACTTAATTACTTCAGACCCTTTCTATAGCGATAAAAGCAGGCTTCTTCCTTTAGAAGCCAAGGAAGGTAAGGCAATCATTAAGCAGCTGAAAGTAGGATGGTGCAACTTCCAGCTTCCCCGGGCTTTAGGGGGGGCTAAAGGCCCCCCGGCCGCCGGCAAAAAGTAGTCTACTTCCCGGTTACTAAAGACGGTACTTCAAGAGAGCCAACTTCTATCAGAAAGTAAGGTAAAACCTTAAAGGATAACCCATAAAACCTTTAGGTTTTAAGTCAAATCATTATTGAGTAAGTTGCCTCTGCAACTAGCGGACGCTACTCAAGAGAGAGACTACTCAAGAGGGAAGTAAGACACAAGATTTGATAAGAATTGATAAGAATCGAATAAGATAGGAAAAAGACTTGCCTTAAGGCAAGAATAGAAGAAGGGAGTGTTAAGTAGTAGTTTCAGACCTTCGGTGTAAAGTGAATCTTCTTAAGAAGATTCACTTTTGCTGTTCTTAACCAACCCTTACCCTTCTTTCCTCTTACTTAAGAGTGGTAGCTTTCAGCTCCTTCCCCTCTTTGCTTGCACCGAAGCCTACTTTAAGAGGAGGAAGACCAACCCAACGGTAAGATTCAGCAGAAAAGAGTAATGATATTTGGTTAAAGGCTAGTAGCTGCCTTTTTAAGGAGTGGAAGAAGGCTCAAACGAGAGTATCCTCTTGGTTCTCCCCTCTGTGCTTTCCTTTTAGAAGAGATGCAAAGGTAGGAAAGCCTGCTTTCTTTCTTGTGGAAAAGGGTTACTACTCTTAATACCTATTTCCTCTATCTCCCTAATTTGAAGAAAGGCTCTCTAGAAGATAGGGATCTCTTACTAGCTTACTTTACTCCCTATACCTATTTTACTCTTCCCTACCACTACTTACAAGTAACCCTTACCTACAATGAATCACCGGACAAGTGGCCCTTTAGCTTAGTCTGGGCCCTTTAGGGGGCTTCAGATAACCCCGGGCTTTAGGGGGGGCTTTAGGCCCCCCGCCCCTATAACTTCTTATATCTCCCCCCCTTTACTTCCTTTTATAGACTTGTTTTAACCAATCCAGAACCCCAGTTAACTCGATCCGGTGGCCGACAATGAAGTTAATCTAGGGACGATCAATCGGAACCACTACTTGGGTTACCTATAAAGGGTCATTATATTCAGGTCACTTGTGAAGGTAATAAAATGGGAGGTCCAGGTGTATGGTAGCAAGGGAAGTAACCTGCCCAAGAGTCAAGATAAGGCAGAGGAGCGACTCGAACGCTCATTCAAGGAATTGCAGTCCTACTCATTCACCATTATGTTACCCTGCCTTCAGCTTGGACCCCATTCCCTTCTGAACCATCTTATGGATTGGATACCTCCTTACTCTTACCTTGATCAGTAGTAGTTCCACTACCTTTAAGACGTCCTAAAGGGGATAATTAGGGGGGAAATATCAAACTTAGAAGTTGATCAATATTAGGGAATAAGGCAGCGCCGATAGCATCGGTATCAGAGGGGGGGTAAAGGGCCCTTTAGGCCAGCCCTCTGATTCCATCTAGTTCTTCCTTCTTTCTTTGGTTCAAATCCCCTTTTCTGTCAAACTCTCTTTCTTCTCTTGAATTTGCTTGATTACCTTTCTGAATTTGGCTTACTTTTCCTTTGGTTTGCTTTCCCTTAATTATGTGCTTCTACTTCGGTTATGAACTTCAAATTCCCCCCTATAACCAACGGTTTGGTTAACAAGAAGGGAAAGGGTTAGCTGCTTTATAGAAGGGTGCCACAGAAAGGCTCCCGACAGTTAAACGCAGGTATGGAGGTAATGAGACTTGAACTCATAATACAAGGTTGCAAACCCTGCGTAATACCTGTTTTACTATACCCCCGAATTCACAAGTAACAGGGAGGTCTACTTGGCTTAAGACACCTCTCTTGCCTCTTGCTACCATGCCTCATACCTGCTAACCTTCCCTTGTAAATAGCTTAACTACCAAGCTGTGAAGCTTCAGTAATAAGAACATAGCTTAACTAGGCTTCAAAGCCAAGAAAGAAGGGTACTTCTAATATAAGGATTTATATCCTATATTAGGTTCATATGAGTTAATACACATTAAATAGTTCGGACATCCCCCCCTTGCTAGCAAGCCTAATTTTTACTTCAGTACATTTAACCTAAGGGGTTACTACCACTGGAGAGAGGAGACTTCTACCTACTAGGTATAACTCTCCTGTAAAGCATAAGGTTCACTTGATAGTGGTAAAATCTCCAGTAGTTTTAGAATCTGTTAATGGTAGTAGGGTAACTACTAGAGTATGGTTTACTCCAGACCCCAAGGGTCTAACCCTCTAGGAAATAGTAGCCATACTAGCCCTGGGTTAAATGTATCAACAGATACTTAAGCTTACCCACCCATAACTGGCAATTAGGTAGACCCTTACCACTAAAGCCACATAATTGGTGACATTGTTAACCATTATTACTAGCCTGTGGTTAAGCTACTACCTTTACCTCTCTTGCTAGCATGGCTAACTTACTAGGGGCTACGGAGGCCCCGGGGCTAAAGCCCCGCCCCCACCTGTCATGAGCATTACTACCACCCTTATTCACCCTGGTTCTTCTCTCCCCTTACTAGGTAACTAGTGGAGTAATAGCAACCTGCCAGCACCATTGCAGGTTAAAAGAGAACAATTTCCCCAGCGGGTTCACACGTCAATTCACCCCGGGGCCGATACAATACGTTTTATCCGCGCACTTTAAGTATCCTTCACCTTTTTCTTAAGATAAATAGGGGTAGGCCCCGGGGCTTTAGCCCCGCCCTCGAGTCAATGGTGATGTTTTACCACTGATGTGGTCTAGCATCAGAGGTTTCGTACTTACCCTGAAGGGTCAAAAGGCTTAGTAAAATACCCAGTAAAGGTTAAAGATTGTTATTGGCTATTTTACCGTCAATTTTTTCCCAGTCCCGGTTCCACCTAGTTGCTTCTACCTTCTTGATGCCAGGGTTTCCACAGTATAAGGATTTTGATCCCTCCTTGGTTAACCGTTTACCATACCCTCTATTCTAATGGTGGGGTCTTTTCCTTCCTCCTCTATATAGGATAATCCAGGGGCAATGAAGAATCTTGAAGATTTAAGGTTAGCCATCTCCGCATTAACATACTTTAAATCAAAAGGTATTCTGTTACTAGAGATTCTGTAAGCTACGATATCTTTCAATCGACCCTTGATTAGCCTCGCGTTAGCAGTAATCGCAGCTGCAATACTCACGTTAGTGTGCATACCATAACCCTCAGCATTAACCGAATCAGGCACCTGGGAATTTCTTCTATCATAAGTCACAAGTGCCGGGGGTGCCAAACCACCCCCGACTCAAACTTAAGATTCATTGAGATAGAATGGTGAATAGAAATAGCGGTGATATCTTCTACTATCGCGGATTGGTTAAATATGTCCTTCATACCTAATCGGCCATACAAGGAGTTCATTAAGAGCTTAGCCTGGGGCCTAAAGCCGGGGGGCTAAAGCGGGCCTTTCCCGCTTGCTTTGATATGATAAAGAGTCTTAATGTAATCAGTAAAAAGCCTTCACCTCTCTGGAACTCGATACCCATGGTAATCAGCCTTATGAACCTTGTAACCATATTCCAAGGCAAAGTTTAGTTCCCCTGAGTACCATATCCCTCGGAAAGCCGGGCAAATTAGCCGTTCATTGTGCTTCATAGGGCGCCCTTAGAGAGACGGCGCCCAACTTATCCTTTTTGGGCCGTAGGCTCAGACACACGAATTGTTAGGGAGTTGACGCTGAAGTTGGTTCATAGATTCCTTACACTTTCATAGATTACTCGCAGTATTTACCTCTTAGCAGTGAATTCCTATGTAGAGGAGTTTGAAGTCTTTTATTTCATTGTATATTGGAATGAATGAGGTGGTAGCATAATGGTCAAATGCATCTGACTTTTAATCAGAAGGGGTCCGTAAAGTCATTTATTGATTCCAATCTAGGTTCGAGTCCTAGGCACCTCATGGGGAAGGGGTTGGTGAACAAATCTTATGACTTTAGATATTCATGGATTTTTGCAATTCATATGTAACTTAATTGAAATCTGAATATTATGATTACTAATAGTATAAGATTAGTTCTTCGGGGAAACCTGTTATTTTCTCTTGATTTTAGTCATCCAAGATGTTTGATGACATCAAGTCAGTTATTTAGAAGCTATGAGTGTTGGAGTAAGAAGGTAGTAGAATGTGGCTTTACCCCTGAGGAAGTATTGGAACTTGACAATGGAAACTCCTATATCGTAATAGACCCTAATGATCATACTCTATTGTTAGCTTTACACCCCCAAGACTACGTTTCGTTACTCAAAGTGGTTATCAGTAATGAGGGGCATCTAACGGTTTTACTAACCCCATCGGATGCTCGCTACCCTACTCGTAAGCCGGAAACCACTGATAAACAAAATTCCCCATTATCTGCCTTAAATTCCTCTATGTGGACGCAATTCTTACCAGTTGTTCAGGTTACTTTATTGGGTTAATAGTTCGTTTTTATCGTGTTCTGAAGCAACTTGTGATTATGACTCTTCTTGTGCAGAAGTTTAGCTATTCCGTCTTGTAGTTTCCTTATTTGTAAGGTTGAAGTTGTTTGAATCGCTCCTTTTTTCCTTGATATTCGGATATATCTTGCCTTCTATTGTTGGTCCTTGATTTTCTGACTATATTTCTTGCCTATTTGTCTTCTAATAGTGAAAATATCTCTTAACAGTTTTTTAGTCTTGAAAGTCCTTTCAAATCTGATATGACATTTTAGATGTAATGTACTCTATCGTTCCTCTTGATCTTCGAGGCTCTTGGGTAATGACATCTTTTCATGTCCTCTTAAGATTAACGGTGATTGATATCCTCTGATAAAGATGATCATTTTGCCAGTGTCAATTGGAATGACTGCAGCATTGCAGTTTATTTCTGGCATGATTGTAGCTTATCATGATATCCTTCATATGCCTTCTTGTTAGAATTCCTTTGATCGTATATTTACACCGTTCTTTGTGATCATCTTGGTGTAAGTTGCCTCTGGGGGTGAAGTCCGGCTTTAGCCCCCCCTGAGTTGGGCTACAAAACCTTTATACTTGTAACAACCGGGGGTCCTAAAGGATGCCTAAACATACTTGGCCTGTACTCAGTTGCCAAAGAAGTCGGGTATTCGTAGACCGTCTTCCTGATAGGTTCATCGATAATGTATGACTTTACTATCCTGGTAGGTTTATTGCTACCGTAGTAGAGATAGGTATGGTGTAGCCTATTTCGATATCTCAAGATATTGAGTTATGCGTTTGGAGAATGACTATGCTGTCACAATCTGACTGCACAGGTGCAATAGGGTAACGTTCTCAGATAACCTTTCTGGGTTATGATCGCCTGGAAGTAATGTCGCTACATAGCAAACCATCACACACCCGGTGTCATCTCTTCCTTTATCAGTTGAGCCAAAATTGATCATGTTCTCTTAAGGGTTCAGCATTTCCCTTTGAGGAAAAGTCCCTTCGTCATGCAATCGCTGTGCGAGGATTAAGATGATATTGCCCTCATCGGGCAGGGACCTAGAGCATAATCTCCTAATAATATTGCCTCTGACTACTATGAAGCTTTTTAGGCTGGTTATCGCGGTTGGCTGCTTAGCTTGGAACTTGTCCCGATGATGCATGCATCCTTCCTCAGCCTTTCCTGTCTTTGTAAAGACAAAATCTGTATTCATCAGTGCTCTTGCATTCCGTCTCTTTGACTTATAACCTTTCTTCTTGGGCCTTATCCCCCCGTAACTCTAAAGTGTTTCTTATACTCCTTTCTCTTATTCTAACCCCTTTTTCCAAATGGTTGGGTTAGAAGTTATCTATATTGACTTCCTCGAAACATCCTCTCTCAAGTTTAGATTCCCTAAGATAAATTCTATCATATTGAAGCTCGCCTGCTTCTATGCCTGTTCGTGACTCAAATCCTCTATATTGAGAAATCTTCCCTTCAATTATAGACAGTCTAATAAGACGTTTTCCCGTAAAACGTCTTATCTCTGCTGCTTCGTAGTATCGAACTGATTTTGCTGATACTGTTCTTCGTGATTCTTTTCTTCTAGGTTAATGACTTCTGGGCTTTCCCAAAATTGGCTGAAGTCCTCGTGGGAATCTCTTTTGTCGATCGTTCCCAAATGTTTCTTTCTTTGGTCATTTCGGGCCAATTTCCCTTAAAAGTCTTATGATTTCCTTATCTTCCGTAAGACCAGCCTTTTTCTATATCGGGTTGTTTCCCTATTCTAGACGATAGTCCTTGAAAATCCTTCCTCTTTGTTCCTGTTAATTCAGAGTCTGGTTAAGAATCTTCGGATGTCCTTCTTCCAAATTCTAGGCTTCTTCCATTCCTAGTTCCAAATTCTCAGACTCCTAGTATTTAATGACAGACAATTCTTGAGGCGACAGCTCACTTGTCGATTTCAGTATCTCACAATACCCAAAGTTTCTCTTTCCTCTTCAAAGACTCCAAAGACTCCTCGTAAACCCTGTTTCCTTAACTACTTTCCTTCTGATGGCGCTGAAGAATTCCTGATTCGTGAGCGATATCAAGCAAATGATCGTTATGCCCTCTTCAAGAAAAGGAGTCTCAGCTCAAAGCTACTAAGGCTCAATTGGAAGTGGCTTCCTCCTTTCTCGTTTTCCTGTGGAATTCCTTAGGGAAGACTTCTTCTTATCCTTTCAAAACTCTCCCTCTTTATCCCAAGAGGTTGCAAACAACTGGTGCTCTATTGAGGAAGTAGAATCGATCAGTTCTTCTCTCAAAGTTCCTCAAGAATCCTGCGATTCCTGTCCTGACTGGTCTCTATCTTGTGAAGTCATTGAAATCTCTTCTGATGCATGGTTTAGCGATAGCGACAGCTATCTTAGTAATGGCGATAGCCACTTTAGTGATAGTCATTCCATCCTTGAGGTTTATTACGACTATCACTATTTTAGCGAATTACTGACGCAATCTTATTGTATTGATTGATGTAATCTTGTTATTCCCACATGTATTAACTTAGATATACTTAATAAGTCGACGACTTTGGCTTAAGCTTATCTTTCTTTGTGATAGGGAAGCATCCTTGAGTAACGTCATACTCTTCTTGAGAACACTTCATTACTTCCACTCGGTTAAAAAGAACGATACTTCCAGTATGGGAAGAGGAAAGAGAGGAAGAGCTGAATCTAGGTAAGCCAAAGAGGGATTAACTCATAAGGTAGAGTGGCATCCTTACAAGATGTAAGTAATAGGTTCGAGTCCTATATCCCTCTTAATGTGCCTCACCTATAGCAGAGTAAAATCCCCCCGGATTACCCTTTCCTTTCGCCTTCTTCTTCCTTCTGCATGACGACTAGGCTTACTGTTTCCTCTTCCCGAGTAAAGTGGGACAGCTGGAGAGTGAGTAGTAAAATTGTTGTGATATGGTTTCCTCTGAGCTTCTTGATTGATTCTGCTACATCTTCAATATAGGAGGGATGGAGAGCAATTATGGTTCGTCAATCATCGTCATAAATAGATGATAAGAAATGATGCCTTTTGTGTTCCAAAACTAATCGTGCTTCTTTTCTTTGCTTACCCTGTCGAACGCCTTCTTGACTACTGAATAGGGAAATACTCGTCTCCAGGCCAGGAACTGATTTTATCAGAACAAAAGATCCCTTCTTCATAAGAAGGGATAATATCGCTTGAAAGCGCGAGATTAGGCTCTCACCACACATAGATTAGATGGCAAAAATGGTTCGTAAAGAGGAAAATGGCGACTTCTTTCTGCTTCATCCTTAGCATGTCGTGCTAGCAGGACACCCTATACCGCTAAAGTGTTTAGCTTGTTCAAGCTAATTGCTGACACAATTCAGGCCGGAGAGCTTATGGGGGTTGGTAATAAGCCAACAGACTATCAGTTACCACGTGAAAAAGGGCACTGTGTTTGTCTTGGTAGTTGCTCCTTTGCATAGCAAGCCCAAGAGGTGAGGCACGACCTATTAGAGCTGCGGACAATTTAGTTCTCTACGGTATCGATTCTAGTCAGAATGAGAACGGTCAGTTCTTCCTTCCCTCAATCCTTGGTTATTTTCTGCACCTTTATGGTTACTAAGCCGCTAGCTACTGGCTACTTGCTAGCTTATTAACGTTTCTGTAACCTGAGTGTTAATCACTTGTTTTAGTCCCTTACGAGTAAAATAGTGATAGTCCGCCCGCTTAGCGGCTATTATACTTGGTTACTGTTGCTCTTGGTTACTCTGCCCTTTAGCACTTCCCCACCCGAGGAAGTGGTTTCTCCTAACTGTACTAACTTAGTATCTACCCTTGCTGATGATAATCTCCTGGTATATACTTGCTTCCAAAGTTAGCAACTAGACTATTTATTAAGAGTTGGAAGATGGGCTACAGTTGATAGGATTAGGTCCTACTAAGAACGCTTACCTTATTTAGTAAGGGTGTATTTTGAGGCCTTCAATTAGCTACAGGATTGGGTGGGGGGAACATTGTCATTGAGCCATAGTTAGAAGGATTACATACAATGGACATTAAATCCACCAGCTACTTAAGCTTCTACGGCGCTCTATCTATTTAAGAGGGGGAATTTTGGGTATCATCTAAAGAAGGGGAATATGGCAATATTAAGGTAAAACCAAGGATAAGTATAAGGGCTTTAGGGTCTGGCATACTTACAACAAAGTAGATGAAGCCTATCAGGCCTAAAAGAATCAAAATAGCATAGTGGGGAATGTAACCCGTGTCAAGAGAAGCAATACGTAAAGAGAAGGATGTTACCATCTTACTTAAACCAAAAGGTCCCAGAAGCTCTAGTACTCCCTTGTCAATGGATTTCCCTGTAATGTAACCCAAGGCTATTATCTTATATCCTATAAAGGAGTAAAGAGAATCAAAATGGTAACGCTGGTTGAAAAAGACGTATAAACCCCTCCACAGGTCCTTGAGCCACGTGGCGTAGTGAGAAAAGTAAGTGTAGAAGAGTATGAGTAGTGAAGAAGATAAGATAGTGGCTATTAGAGGAAATAGCTTATAGGCCAAAGGCACAGTAAATTCCGCTTCAATAACATGATTAGGGTGCTGAAATAGGGCATTAGTGAAGAAGCCTGAGCCGACCCCTATAAAAGCTTCTTGACCTATAAACCCGAAGAAGAGGCTAAAGACAGCCAAGATGAACAATGGTAGAGCCATAACTAGAGAAGGCTCGTGAGTACCCATGTAATTAACCTTAGGTCCATTGGGTTTGGTTAAAAAGCTTAAGTATAGTGAGCGAATAGAGTAACCCGCTGTAAATGCAGCTGCTACAGTAGAGAGCCAGTATGCTCCAGCCCCGCTGAATGAGTAGTGTCCATAAGTTGAGGAAAGAATCAACTCCTTTGAGTAAAATCCTGTGAGGAATGGAAGAGCCATTAAGCTAAATGACCCAATTAACATCAGAATATAACAGAAAGGTAAGAGTGAGAGCAATCCCCCATATTTACGTAGGTCCTGCTCATCTTGAAGAGCATGAATAACAGCCCCAGCGGATAGAAAGAGCAACGCCTTGAAGAAGGCATGATTAACCAAATGAAAGAGAGCCGAATTGTATTGAGAAAGCTAAACATTAATCACTAAACAACTTATCAAGTTCAGTAAATATACCTTTACGGATTGGCAAGCAACTTATAACCCAATTCGATAGTGGAATATCGGGTGTAGATGAGGCTTTCCAATATTGTGGTATTTAGGGAAATCTGGGGGCTTTAGCCCCCTCTAGGTATTGCTATTCTATACTGATTATCCTTGCCCTTCTTAGGAATAGGTTCGTACACTGAACTTGTCCAATAGGATAGGAATAAGCTTATTAACTTCATCTAAAGTAAAGTTGTCTGTACATAAGCTTATTCTTCCACCCTTAGATTATCATAGGATACCATCACCAGCAACCCAATACACTAGAGCAATAGGAGTAAGTAACTCCTAAATGAGTATCTGGTAGGATTTTCTCAGTTTTCCGACCTTTATCACCAACTTTTACCAAATGTTGTAGAGTTTAGTAACAAAAAGGTAGAGTGAAGGTTTGGAAATAGGCCATCTGTGTAGTCGTATTTGTACGTATGTCCAATCTAGTCAATACTTCCCACATTTTTGTGACTATCTGATATCCCTTACAGATATCCCATAAATAAGCTACGAATTCTTGATGCTTCTGCTGTACGGATAATAAGGCGTGATTACCATGCATTCTAAGAGAACCATCTCCAACCATTAACCCAGTCATAATCTCTGTAAATGAACCAGGCAAGTTCTCAGGAATCTCTATCTTCGCACTGGGTGATACGTAAGATCTGAAAAGGGAAATGGGTACTTGGAACATATATAGAGCGTTGCTCCTATCCATATCAAGATAATCCAGGTAATAACCTATTTAGTGATTAATCCGGACTATCTCTTCATTCTGACTTGGATATAATCAGAATACACCACGTATAGTCTCTGAGGTAGCCTACTAACTCATGTTGGTTTCCTGCTGATTGTTCCTATTATAGGACTTTTCAGCATATAGTGGTGTTATCTTTAATACTTAGACTAAAGACTGAGGCCTTTCTGACCACAAGCCACCATAAGCATTCCTAATTGGCTACATGTTGAGTAAGCAATAACTCGTTTAAGATCGTTTTGGAATAGGCCGGTGCTACCCGCCATAAGAGCCGTTACAGATCCGATCCAAATAAGAAGGAGGAGAGCCGAGTCAGATAACTCTAACAAGGGAGAGACCCGGAGAAATAAGAAGACTCCTGCTACTACCATCGTTGCTGCATGGAGAAGGGCAGAAACAGGAGTAGGCAAAATGAAGTTACCATGGATCTTGCGATCTATGAATCCCCTAATTAGTTAGAGGTTTGGACTATATCATCAGAGGAGTCTCTCTGGATTGCGTGTAGTCTCTGAGGAGGTAGAAGGGATCTCCTATCTATATCCTGCTGGTTTGCTTGCGGGGGGTCATACGGGGGGGCCGGGGGGTTTGGGGCCCTTGGGCCGCCCGATCCTACGGATCGCCCGGCCCCTTGGGGCCCGCATCACTCAAGGATTTTTACCTTACAAAGTACCTTAAGGCGGTTAAGCAGTTCCAACATATAGCAATCTGTTCGAGGGTTTAACGCTCCTCTGGAGGGCCCTTAGGTTCCTGCCAAGTTCACTCTTATATTCTAGTCGGTGGGGGATCTATAGATCCCGGGCCGTAGGCCCGCCCCCGGTCTACCCTAATTTGTACACCATCTCAGGAAACGGAAGAACGAGTGATCGAAGGCGCTCCAGGTTTGCAGTTACTAAATCGGATACGATTGATAACAGAGCAATCCCCCGGAAGATAACCGACGCTGAGGTGTAGCCATTAGCCCAAATTGCTCTTGAAGTACAAGAATCAAGAGCAATACCTCTTCGTGAGTTATCGGTGCAGATAACAACCGTGCCCCCCAGCGCTATCCCAATACCCGTCTCCCATTTAACTAAACAGAATAGAACCGGTAGTAGGGAAGATTGTCAATAATTACAAGCCTAGTTTATAAGCCATAGAAGGGTGCATATAAGGGTTTACCAATTCACGTAGACGGGGCCACACTCTTAGAGTTGATTCTATACTGGCGTTTTTTTGCTTTGTGGTGAAGATTGCTATCCAAACTTAAACCTTAGAACATTACATAGTATTCATCGGTACATAGGAGAAGCCCCCTCGATAAAAAGAACCATCATTGCAAATCCAATGAGCAAGGCCAACAACATTAAGAAGATAATCCCAAACAAGTTGAAAAGGTACTAGCTTTACACCATTTACATTTATGTGACCTTAAATAGTCATGTATGAAAGGGTAAGCACGAGTCCTAAACCGTATATTGTCCCCGTAGCATGAAAATGAAGTTTTGGCATGCGGCTTGGTATGGTAGGGGCTAAAGCCCCGGGGGATGTATGGCTGCTCCTTTGCATACCAAGCAAAAGATTGACAGAAGTGACATAGGAGAGAGAACACTTGCCAAAAATAAGGGAACCTTTTTAATGAGAGTTGAAAAGGAAATATGGCGTTCCAAGTGGGACGGGTTCTGCCTATATAACCATCCCCTAGAATAAGACCGATTAGCCTACCCAGAAGCTGAGGAGCCATTGCTGTTGAGGCACGCATGACACTAGTAAAAACTAGCCCCTATCGGGGGGTAAAGGGGGGGGCCGGCCTCTGAAGCCGGGGGCTCCTTGGAGGCCCGGGGGCCAAACCCCCAAATAAGAGCCCATCTGACAAGGGCTGTAGTTCGAACATCAGAAACGGCTAACCTCTGTTGATTTTCATCGTGAAGTGATATACCGAGTATCACTGGCAACCCAAACATGGTAGGGGCTGCTAACTTGACACAATACCCTTTCTCTACTATGATTCATCAACTAATTAGTCATGCTAGCAACACAAGATGAATCGGGGAAACAATTCATACCTAACACTCTAATTTGAACCCTTATCCCCTGAGCATCAGCCAATGGACTAAACCTCCAGGAGTCAATCACTCAGCAATGTTAGCCGGAACGAACTTGATGAATCGCCCATCCACCAGCTTATACCACTGGTATGGAGATTGGTCAAGGCCAGAAGAGGTAGGCCAATATTGAGTAGGAGCTTACCGGTCTTATCAGGCTTAGGGGCCCCCCGGCTTCTTGCTCCCGCGCGAAAAGGGAAGAATCGCACATAGAATCGACCGATAATACCTAAAAACAAGAGTGACCCAGAAAAGAATACATAAGAGAACTTGCCCTTTCTCACCCTCCATGGCCTGAGGAAGCCAAGTGTGCAAGCCAATTTGAGCACTTTTCGCCATAGCTCCGACCAGTAACCCAATTCCTATTAGAGAAATGACACCTGGATCAATTAAAGGTGCAATGGTGAACAGAGTTGAAAACTCTAGAGAACCAGTGACCCAGAATATACCGAATAAGGCTAACATTAATCCCCAATCCCCAATTCGATTCATTATTATGGCTTGGAGAGCCGATTTAGTAGCTTGAACTCGGGTAAACCAATAGCTTATAAGTAAATAAGAACAGACTCCAACCCCCTCCCACAACCTTATTAACTGGGGCCTCTTATTCATGCTAGGGGCTAAAGGTGGCCTTACGGGCCCCAAGGCCTGCCTTGTCTAATAACGGGGGGGTTCAGAGAAGCCCGTGCTTTACCACCCCGCAACCTATTGAATTGGGCTTACCCTCACAATCTTGTGGCTTATAAGCCATCGAAGGGGGCATATAGGATGCTAAGCTCCCGCACTTTGGGTAGCTCTCGCTTAGCTATGAAGATAGCCCACTGATTACCGCGTCGGCTCTCTAACCGAGATTCTATACCGAACTTCGCCTTTAGAACCCTAATTCACACCTCCACCTCTTCCTTCGTGAACGCGTTGGTGTGAATGAGCAAGCCACCCTGGGTCGCCAATCCAATATGCTAGACCTACACCCATGAGAAGATCGGCTATGTTACCCGGAACAATCTTAAGCCCATCTAAATAGAAGAGCTCCATCAAGTAACAAAAAGCAAGGAAAGCATAGTGTTTTAATTGTTAAGCTATTATCAACCTTACCAGTTCGTTTATCTGGCTTCCAATCAGTGGCTCGAGTGGGCTACCAACAAAGGCAAAGAATAGATCATATAAAAGGTAAAGATAATCTGAGTGTCCCTCAGACTGGTCAAATATGACCCTAGTATTCTGTTCAGAGTTCGCTCTATCTGCTCTGAGAACTCCTAGCATGAGTCCAATTGGAGTTCATAATGAAGAGACTTGCATGTCTTGCTTATAAGCCTTGGGGTTTGTTTATGCTTGGTATGGTTGCTACCATAGCAACCATAGCAAGGGGGCATGCTACCTAACTTTAAAGCCCTATTTTATAAGCATACTTGGGTGCATAGAGTCCTTGAGTAAGGATCTGAACCTCTCTACATCCGAAACAGGTATATACTCTAAACCGCTTTAACTTATCACCTTGACCTTGTACTCTAGTATTAAATCCCAAAGTAGAATTGAACTTCAATCCGAAACTAACAGGCTCGACTACCTTTAATGTAAAGGATTCTGTGTGAAGCCTACTAAAGAGCCGAAGAGCCCCACCCAGTAATTACCATCGCACATTATCCAGTATGCCAAAGCAACCGGGTTAAAAGCTCAACTATCTGTTAGAATCTTCTTTCCGAGAAATCAGTTGCTATAGAAAGCAAAGCAAGGGAATCTAAGGGTTGAGAACTCACAAATATTCAATTCAATTCTTGTGTATTGATTTCTTCGCCCTTATGAAGGGGGGCTACAACGAAAGGCTTCAAATAAAGAGTACAAGTGTGCTGCTCCTTTGCACAACAAAAGAGTATTGGTTTAAGGAGTGACTGTTAAGCAAAACCACAAACAGTGGTAGGTTTAACCTAACCGTCACCTAAAATGAGCCCGATAATAACCTCGTGTAAAAAGGGGAAAAGAAAAGGGGTTACAGTTATACTGTCCCTAAAGGCCCGTGTGTACTTTGGATTTACCCTTATCACGCTTACGCTTGCCATTGGATTGCTTAGTAGCATCCTTCGGAGGGCCGAACAGCTACGGCGTGGAGACGGGTCGCTAACGAATCGGCGTGAAGAGCCCCGTTTGGATGGCTTCGGAGCTTCTGAAGTAGACCCAGCTTTACCTCTTCGGGCTCTAAAGGATTAAAGAAGACGCATTCGAGCAGGATTGCAATCAAGCGGGAGTAGAGTTCAACAGAAATGAAGATCAAAGAGAAGAGAAAAGCAGAGCAGAGCAAGGCCACAAAGGATGTTCCAAAGAGAAATAACGGCATAATACAGACAGACCCCAATAGCAATAGGTTACTCCGCAAGAGTTAAGAAGGGTAACCAGTAAAGGTTGGACTATCTCTTAGGGTGTATAAGCCTAACCACTTATAGTCTCTGAGGTAGCCTACTACACTAGAAGGTGATAAGATTACCCGCGGGTTGTCCTGATTTCACCTACTTACGTTATTACCGCCAGGGTAGCTACTAGGCTCAAAGGACTTCCCCGCATATAGTGGTTTTGCACTAGCTAGCATAAACTGCAAGGCCGCTTATTCTAACGCAGTTAGTGGGCCAGAGTCGACCTATGAACATAACAAGAAAGTTGTCCCCAGAAACTAAGAGCTCCATGAACAAGGTGAACAAGGAAAGGTAGGCAAAGAACCGCTGTTGGTGGGGTTCGGCGGCCATATACCCTACTGAATACAAGTGGACAAGGGCTGAAACAAATAGGACGGGTATAAGCATCGAAACCGTCAAGGTATCGAACAGGAACCCCCAAGTAACCTGTAAGTTCTCGGAGTCTACCCAACTACCTAATGTTACTGAAACAGGAGAACCAGCTAGAGCAACCTCATATAAACAAAGGAGTGCCCCAGCCGTGCTCACCACCATAGCTAAACAGCTAATTAAATGGGAACCCGATGAGCCTACCTTTCTCCCGAGTACCCCAGATGCAATGGAAGCTAGAAGAGGTAATGCGATAATGGCTAGGTACATAACATGTCTTATACAGGCTACCTGCATCTCTTAGTCTTGCTTTTCAACGTAATCTGTGAGAGCTAAAAGCTCTAGCCATGACCCCCCAGCCAAGGGCAGATTTTAGGGACTACCTAGGAAGGAAGAAGAGACTGAGAATATCTGAATACTAGAGCCCCATCCAACGCTCTAGACCCCGTCCTAGACATCTACTAGGTCCACCATGGAGAAGAAAGTAAAGGAGTAATTAACACGATAACGTTCATAGAACAAATGGACAAGGGGAGAAACCACAATAGGGTGTAATCAAAGGGACTACCTATTACACAGAATTTTGAAAGAAAGAAAGAAGTTCACTCCTATATCTTCGAGAACGAATTGTTGGGAGACGAAAAGGCTATTAATCTACTATAAAATTGGGAAAGAGGTTTAATCTTGAAAGCAAGAGGAATCAAAGTGGCAGAAATAGGAGGGCCTAAGGGGGCCTCATACGGGGGGGCCCCAAGGTAAGAGAATAGGGTTCAAACAACGCGAAAGAGGAGGTAAACAGAAGTTCAGCTAAGATGAAATATCAGAGTAACTTAAGAGTCAGGTAAGAGGGAGTTAATAGGAGAGGTTTGAATAAGAATAGAGTTTGGTTCTAACGGAATTAAAGATGGGATAACTTCCTCCTCTGATACTTCCCCTTGATTAGGGTAAAGCTAGGGACAACTTCTCTAAAATAGATCCCATCAATTTGGGATAGTTTAATGATTATGTTGCCCTTGTCTTCCTCTCCAATCTGTTAAGTTCCCATACCTTAAACGATTAATTCTCTCGAATCTGGAGGAAAATGATATGTCGAAAAAAGGAAGCCTACTTACAGCACCTGGTTGACCATTGTCATACTGGAAGAGAGCCGGGTCATTATCCGCTCCGATCTGCTTCTAGTCCCACCGTTGAGTCGAGGGATGGCTGGAAGGTGGCGTATCCAGGTAGGGTAATAGCCAAGTGTAAAATGAAAGGATTATGTCCTAATCCATCAATGTGGGAAATACTGAATTCCTCTTGGTATGCAAAGGAGCAGCCATACATCTCCCGGGGCTTTAGCCCCTACCATGACCCGAAGAACACCAAAAGAAGCTCTCTCGAAATACAAGGCAAAATCAGCCATTAGGCGATGGTGAGCTTAAATGAGCCGCCCTTGCTTGCGGCTCCCTTGCTATGGATGCTAGCTTACCAACCATACCATGCCAGCGAGTTCCGGTCTCATTCTACCGGGTAATTGACGAGGAACGATAGTTCGGCTAAGGACTCCCAGTTGGGAAAACCTTCACGTCTTTTTATACCCTTTTGTTGGGTAGGCGCTAAGGCGCCGGTAGGCGGGGGCTACGGCTCCTTAGCCTCCGTAGCCCCCGAGGCAACTAGTAAAGAATTCATTGGATTGTTAAGGGTAGGGGCTAAAGCCCGGGGCCTTTAGGGGGGTTCATATAACCCCCGGGCCGCAGGGTAGGGGGTTCCAAAGAACCCGCTTAGGCCCGGCCACTACTAAAGAGGCAAAGAGGTCGGCTTAGCTTAATTGGTAAAGCGTTCGTTTTGTAAGCGATAACTTGGGGGTTCAACTCCTCTAGCCGGCTTGTTTCATGGATAAGGAACATCTTACCCCGTAATCAATTGACCCTTCTGAATCTTACATGGTTTCTAAAGAAAGAACTACCCATAAAGGGTATAGCCGTGTAGAGGGGGTAGTTAAGAGTGGATTCTTAACTGTTGAGGTGGTTAAGAGGAGGGGTGAAAGTTCGTTCTCTTTAGAAGAGGCAACCAATGAATTCTAACCTTTGTGGTTCACTACTCCTTGCTTATCCTTATTTCACCTCTTTAGGAGGGGGGGGAAATTGTAGTTGATTCTAGGGGTAAAGGGCGGGCTTATCTGAAGCCGGGGGCTCCTTGGAGGCCCCCCCAAAGTAGAATTCTAAAGGCAGATAGCGATAGAAGATGGGATTAGATAGGCTTAAAGGATACACGACATCGTTTGCCTTGGTACTTGCTAGGGGGGCCTTTAGGGGCCCCCCCCCGCCGGGTTGGTATGGTTGGTGGGGGTGGTTTACCACCCCCACCAACCACGCCTGGTTAGCAAATGAATGCATAAAGCTAGCCCCTCATTACTAACCTCGTACAACAAAACAACAATCTTGGCATTATAGGCAGGACGAGCTGCCTTAGCGGCCAACTGCTCTACTTTCCTCGGTCATCTTTTTCCCTTTGAAGAACTGAATTTTGCCCGAGTTTCCTCGCTCTTTGGGTTGCCTTTGTGGCATCTGTTTCAGTTCAAAGTTTGCAAGCCATGGTAGCAAGCCGAGAAGCGGCTACTTTTATGCTAGCAAGGGAAGTAGCGAATTCGGAGGTAAGGGAGTAGAATCTCCCAATTGCCATTGAAGCTCTGGAGGTAGAGCATGCCACTGTTAATGGCAAGGACCAGGGATCGACTCCCTGCAATGGCTTCCCTTGGCGATCGCCTTGGAAGGGTTAAAAGAGGAGTAGCTGCAAATCAGCACCCTGGAACCCAGTTTTAAGGAAAGGGGATAAACGCCATTGTTTTGCTTGCTAGGGGGGGGGCTAAAGCGGGCCTACGGCCCCCCCCCAACTTGGAAGTTGCCAACAAGAGATGTCAAAGCAGTAGTCAATACTTCGTGTATTACATCCCTTTTAAGGGACTTAAGAGTCTCTACTTTGGCAGGGTTAGCTTGAGTATTGTACTCCTCGGAAGGATTTCCCTTCACTAATATTTGATATCGGGACTAGTCCAACGTAGTCTACCGTTTCAGGCGTCATAAACCCGTAAGGAAAAGACTGCTTAAGTAGTGTAGCTAGCCTATATGCTTTACAGGTCTAGGGAAGAAGCTAAATCAAGATGGAATCACAGTAAAGAGTGCTGTAAAATATCCCCTTGTATTTTACCCACTGTTTAGGTAATTAAACGAGAGTTGTGCACCAGGGGAACACGAAGAGTGGGTCTAGTGCCTGTAAGGCAAAGAGAGCATCAAAGCGTGCGCATAACTGCGCGTTCACGCATGTCTTATCTTGGGCATGGCCGCCTACGGAACCCCCGCCCCATTGAATCTGATTAAACCGGGTATGGTTCACTTGGGTAATTGGGATTAACTTACTCTTTCTATCGGGTAGAGGTATCGATCCTCTATCTGAGGCTTTGGTAGGGTAGCAGTATCCGGAGGAGGGGTTGAACCTCCAATTCGTGGTCATGACCCACGCGTACTGCCATTATACTATCCGGACTTAGGTCAAAGGGTTACTTTGACTCGTATAGCGAAGGCTACTTCGCTTGTAATTGAGAAAGCTACTTATGGGCGTTGCCTAGCCCTTTAAAGCCAAAGGGTATTCCACTAGGGGGACTAGGTATAATGAAGAGAGCGGGGAAATTAAAGGGTGTATACGACCACCATTATTATAGCCCGACAGGTGGCGCATCGAAGCAGGAATATGTGCTTCCACGAGATGCTATACCTTAGGTACTTCTCTTTTAGGTATGCGAATAACATACTGCCCCCTTAGCTCTAACGCCAGTCATAGTGGGATGACTCAATGAGAAAATTGACTTTAAAGAATAGAACGTAGTTGCTTCATCTAAGGGGTGACTCTCTCTTTCTTGAGAGTCTTGCCATTTTTCTACGTATTTTCTAAGAAGTTCTGTTCCTGTAAGAGTAGGCTTCCTTCTTTTGTTCCTTCGTGTTTTCTTGGACTGTTTCTTAGAGGCTTTGGATAGTCTCACTAGCTTTCTTTCCTCGATTTTCGAGGTTGGATTCTGCCTCCTGGCATGCGTTCTTATTGTCGTTGAATAACGAGTATAGCTTGTTCTAATTCCTCTGACTTTGTTTGCATAACTCTCTGGGTTTCTTCGTGTCTTTTCTGCTCTTCATTGATGTCTCCCCATTCTTGCATGTCGAGGTTCTATCCGTCAATTCCTTCGATGAATCCTTTGGCCGTTAATTTCCTTAGTGAATTCCTCGATTTCAGTGTTCTTGCTTGGCTACTTAGTTGCCTAGAACTTTTGGAGTATTCCTCATGGTATACTCCTTTCTTCGAAATTCGGGCTATTCTCTAAAGGGTTCTTTCTTCCTTGGAAGAAACCTCCTTTTATTGTCTATACATAAAGTATGCCTTTTCCCTAGGCCTTCGCTATTTACTATACTATATAGTCCTTGATATTGCACTCTGTGCTTTTTTACCTACTCTTTTCCTGAGAAGTTATCTACTTGATTTTAAGGCAAGAGTTAATGTTGCCAGCCACAGTCCCGTGGGTGGCTCTAAATCTTCGCTTGCTAGGTTAAGCTTCCATTCTTTCCTTCCTCTAATCTCCCCAGCCTTCAGCTCTAGTTAATACTTAGAATCTCTTATTCAAGATTATCTTAAAGGATACCCCTCGATTCCTTTCTTAAATAGGAATTCCCCATGGCCCCCTTTTTAGTAAACTCCTGTTGCCATTAGACGATTTCCCGTCAATAATCGTATCTTGGCATCAAGTTCTTGCTTTTCTCTGGAGGACCTAGGGTTCGTGCTTAGGATTGAAGGTAATTCCTGGGTGACTCTCGAGAGAGCGATGGTTCTCTGTAGTTAGGATAGAAACTAAACTACCAGAGGGCCCTAAAGGCCCCGGGCTTTAGGGGGGGCTTCAGATAACCCCGGGCTTTAGGGGGCCACCCTTAACAGAACTGTTTGGTTAAGATGGCTTCAAGCGTGGGGTTTGATTTTTGGCAATCCGTTATCCCATTAAGTACTCCTAGCGGTTTACTTGGACGGAAATGAAAGAAAGCGTGGTTGGGGGTTTCTGGCTTCCCTTGTAGGGAGTTGTCTTCCTTTGTCTGACCTCCTTTTTGGTTGACAGGCTTGATATATGGTCAAGATGGTTCTGGGCGTTGGATTGGAGCCCAGTTCTGGTAGGGGAGTACATCCGGGGATACCCCCCTGGGTAAACAATTCAGATACTCTTCTGAATAGCGCTGATATGAACCGTGGTTGGGTTGGGGGTACTTGCATCACGTTTGTGTCGAACTAAGTATTGTTCAATCTTACACACTCTTTCTTACAGATTACGTTGAAAAGCAAGACTAAGAGATGCAGGTAGCCTGTATAAGACATGTTATGATGAACCTTCTTTATGTATGGCTATATAGCTTTGTTACTTCCCCTATTATTCTTGATATAGGAGAATTATCTCCTTAGGTGTTGGGTAAGCGGGGTTCTTCTGAATTGTCAGATGTTTATCATCGACCGGGAGTTGGCAACTGGTCTACTTTCCTCGGTTTCAATGGTGGCATAAAGGATTTCACCTCTTACCATTTAGGCTTACCCATGGAGAAAAGCTTAAGAGCTACTGCGCACAGTTATCCTGTTTCTTTCATCTCATGGAGAAGTTTGTCTTTCTCTATATCCTATTGGATAATGCAATTTGGCTGGCCCCCGCCCCTTTAGGCCCCCCCCTCAGACCACGGTGAAATTTGCCGTTTATCCTTCGACCGAAGGGGGTTTAGTTTATTGGCCATTCTTGCTCTTCTGGGTTTACTGTGGAATTTGCCTCATGGGTTATTGCTTACGTGCTGTTTCTAACTAACAGTACCTTCTTAATCTACTTCTCTCCCCTCGAAACCAATCAGCAAAAGAATTGGCTCAAACGAGAGCCTTGGTAGCTTTCTAAAGAGTAGAGGGAATCGATTCAATGGGTTAAATTGAACCGGTGATTACTGGCAATACTCCTCTTGATTGACAAGTATCCTATGTGAATTGGATTCATGGTTCCTCGCTGGCTTTATTCAACCAATGCTAAGGATATCGGGACTCTTTATCTTATATTCGCCCTGTTTGCAGGTATGATTGGGACAGCCTTTTCTATGGCCATTCGGCTAGAGTTAGCAGGGGCAGGGATACAATTCCTTCAGGGGGAACATCAGTTATACAACGTAATCATAACGGCCCATGCCTTCCTAATGATATTCTTCCTTGTAATGCCGGCGTTAATAGGGGGCTTCGGTAACCTGTTTGTTCCTATTCTAATCGGGGCTCCAGACATGGCAGCCCATTCTTAAGAAGTCTACCCTTATCTCTATTCAGGTTTACTGAACTACTCTTCCGACCCATTAAACGGCTCTTTCCTGAGAAGCTGGGACAAAAGTTAGATGAGCTCTTAGAGGGAGAGTTAGGTTACTACTTACCCGGGCTTTTCGAGGCTGCATATTTTGCTGCGTCTTCAGGGTCGCCCCAATTCTGTATCACTTGTCTGACCTCCCACTAGCAGAGAAACTTTGGCGCTCATTGATTGTGGTTTCCGTATTAAAGTTGAAGGGTTGTGTTTTAGGTGTTTATAGCATAAATGCCTTCTTAGGGGTAGGGGCGCCGGGCGGTTCAACTTATCAACGGTAAACTTAGAACCCCTAAGATTCACCAATGAAACAATCTTATCAACTGGTTAACCCCTCATGTTAAAGTGCCTCTTATCCATCTTCCCTTAGATACCGCTCCTCTAGGTTGTAACGGTTGGTGGGGGCTAAACCCCGGCTTCATCGCCTTCGATGGTGGCTTCCAAGTGCGCTTCACGGACGGGAGCCTGCTACCTCTCCAGGGAAAAACCGTAAAGGCCGGATAAGTAGCAAATATACCTTACATCAGCGTCAGGTAGACCCTAAGACCGGGAGAACTTATGAACCTTTACTAACCTGTATTGCTAATTTGCTAACTTGTGGATTGTACTACGTGACTCATCATAATAACCCACCTGTTAATTGCTATTGCGTTGAAACTAGCAGCGTTGCCTCAAACCAGCTTCTGGTTGAGTATATGTCACGATTCCCTATAATGAGCTCTAAGCGTCTGAACTTTGAGGATTGGGCTAAAGTACACCAAATGAACCTATCTAAGGAGCACCTTGCTGCTGAAGGCAAGGCAATCATTAAGCAGCTGAAAGCTGGGATGAACACAGGCCGGAGTAGCTTTACATGGGAGCATGCTTTTATTCGGAAGAAGTCTAGTTGAGTTTCCCATGATAGTAATGATATTAGGGTAGACTTTCTTTGAAATGCCATTCCGGTAAGCAATTACCGGTTAATATACTCCTATATGCTTGGAAACTTTACCCTTTGATAGTACTTTACAAGTCATAATCACCCAAAGGATGATGAGATAAGGTTACCAGCAGGGAACTTCTGGGATTGAGGCAAGAACCCTCAGAGACTATAAGGGTATATCCCGGGCTTCAGATAACCCCGGGCTTTAGGGGGCTTCAGATAACCCCCGCTTTAGCCCCCCGCCTTTAGCCCCCCCCCCGAGCCTAAAGGGTCGGCGGCCTTGAGGCGGGAGTTGGCCCTGGGATGAAGGTATAGTCCAACCTCAAATAGGATTTTGAGTCTTACTGATTTCCCCGCCTTAATAACATAAGCTTTTGGTTACTGCCACCAGCCTTAGCCCTTCTGCTAGCCAGCAGCTTAGTAGAGCAAGGTAGTTCTTCACTGCCCGGGATCCTTTGGATCCCCTGAACATCGCTATATGCTGGGAAACCTTAGAGCCCCTGATGCCTGTCATCACCTCCACGAGGCCTTTTCGCAATAAGGCGACTGTGTTTTACTTCGGTAGGTTGGAGAGCCTTGGGGTGCTCATAGCCTATTGCACATGTTATAGCCATTGCACCATCGGTGACGGTATCAACCTAGTGGGTTGGTTACGGGTAATCAGCAGGAAACCAAACCTTGTAACCCCAAGGGAGTAGGAACCCTCAGAGACTACACGCGATGCACCAAATTACGGTGAAGAGATAGTCCAAGTACGGCCTCTTAAGATTAGAGGCAGTGCAGATAACCTTTTGTCACTCTGAATCCCCACTACGCCTGAAATAGGCTTTATTAGGAGGTTATTTGGCTTGGTAGTTGGTAGCAAGGCCTCATGGATGCCCATTGTAGTCCCCGAAAACGGGTTCCTAAGACTAAGAAAGGTAATTTTATTGCCGGCAATAAATTGAGCTGTCACAAAGATGACTTACCATTGGCTTGCTAGTTGCTGCATAATAAGCTCAATGAGTTAATAGGGGGTGGTAGAATTTCACATACTAAAGCTAACTACGTAATTCTTGCTTGAGAAGACGTCAAATCCATACACCGAATCCTCTCTCTCATCAATGGTGACATGTTTACTTAAGGTCCTAAGATAGAAGGCCTACACCGGGCCATATGCTGGCTAAATGAAGCCACTACTTACTCTCTGCCTTTATTACCCTTGGACACTTCCCCTATTCTTAGGTTGGGTGTCAGGTTTTATAGACGCTGACGGGAGCTTTACCATCTCTTATAGCCTTAACCCTCTAGGTTTGTGCTGTGAAAATACGCTTCAAAATAGAGCAGCGTGCTACATACCACAGAGGTGACGAGCATGCTTATCTACCTATCCTTATCCTGTAACATACCCGCATAGCCCAACCACTTAGGGTAGAGGCAAGTTTCATCACTCGGGCAAAAGAATACGGGAGCTATAATAGGATTCAGGTTCGGACGACAAGTAAGGGGGCCAATTCTATCGTACTAGCTTACTTTACTCCCTATACCCCTTATTCTCATCTAAGCACCTCAACTTTAAAGCATGGGCTACAGTTCATGATATGATTCTGAAGAAAAGCTAACAAAAGAAGGTTCCCAATTGCTTAAGCTTCTTGCCAATGAGATGAATCTGAAGCCGGGGGGCTCCTTGGGCTAAAGGCCCCCGGAGGCCTTGGGTTCATCTAGACCAGCTCTATACTAGTTAATTGTAGTGGGTTCAGAGCCTTTTTGCATCGTACTTGAGTGGGACTGGTTGGACTGTATTACTCATATGCTGTCCCTGTATGGTAACATACGGGTTAATAAACTCCACTCGATGCGGGGAGTTCCCCAACCCTAAGGAGAGAACTACTGATAGCCTGGATTGGAATCGTCATTCTAAGCCTCATCCGGATTTAAGTGCAGCTTCGGATGATAATCAGCTATTATGTCATAAAGTGATCGACAAGGGGAATATCCGCCTGTGAGACTGCTAACCTCTCACATCAGAGACCCTACGTGGAGCAACCAGGTTTAAGATTGGTTTTCACAATGGCTAGTAGGCTTTAGCCTAGGTCGATTTCGCTCCTGGCAACATAGGCGTCGCCTTATAGTTACCAAGGGCGAAAAGCGATGGTATCATCATAAAAGGTGGTTCTTATTGGTAGTTGTCTTTTGAGATACGTAATCTGATAATTCTTGAGTATATCAACTCCAATATGTGGTTGTGGTAAAAAGACCCTCACAGCGGAGGGGTTAGGTATAGGACTCGACTCTTATGCTTGCTCCTTTGCATAGCAAAGGCAATGAACGATATCCCCACGGTTTCCATATAGGTCAAAAGGGCAATAAAGTGATAAGGGTATTCAAGCTTTGCTCCATCCAGAGTCTTTAACCGCAAAGAAGGAAAGCTTTATGAGATAAACACTACCCACTCAAGATATGTTGAGAACATACCCCCTTTAATGCTATCCTTTAAGCTTCCTTGCTAGCATGGCGAGCATCGTCTCAGGGTGTTTTGGAATTGAATTCCAATCTGGGCTCGTTCTATAACGAGAAAGCTAAAGTAGCCAAAGCAGTCTCGCTAAAAGGGCGAACCAATCTGAAACCTGGTTGAAGGGCGAGTCCGAACACCGTGGTAACATGGTGCGTGTACCGATACTCTTCTGGGATTCTTAAGTAGTGCCTCCTTAGTATCAGGGCCTACTTTCACCTCAGAAGACGAGGGTGTCTAACTTAATGGTATCCTCCTCTAGCAGGGACCCAGTCACACTCTGGAGGGTCGGTGGACCTTGCTATATTCAGTCTTCACCTTGCTGGTATATCTTCCATGCTCGGTGCCATGAACTTCATTACGACCGTATTGAACATGCGGGCTCCTGGTCTATTTTTACACCGTATGCCCCTATTCGCTTGGGCTGTATTGGTCACTGCCGTACTCTTGTTATTATCCTTACCTGTCCTAGCTGGTGGTATCACTATGCTCCTAACTGACCGTAACTTTAATACCTGCTTCTATGATCCGGCGGGCGGAGGAGACCTCTTACTTTATCAACACCTCTTTTGGTTCTTTGGTCATCCTGAAGTGTCATTACGCTGTTCCTTACCTTAGTAAAGATACCTTATCTCTAATTGCTGGGAGTACCTATCTGCCATAATGAACAATGAACAACTCTGGCTTTAAGGTGGCCTTCGCTTTCTTTACCTTATCTTCTTCCCTGTTACTACCTGAATCCCTTGACCCGAGCCGTTCACATGCACTACCTTCCCCTTAACATCTTAATTAGGGCCGGGCTTAGCGCCCCTAATATGGTTTCTAAAGAGGAACTCATCAGATGGAAGCCTAAGTTCTCTCAATGGATTCGTCGATTAAGCCCTTATGAAGTCTCCATAACCAAGGATGAACACATCCTTGGTTAAGAGGAGGAAGGTTAAAGATTCCCTTCCTGTTAACCATCACCCTCCTAAGAATAAGAAGAGGTTTAAGGAAGACACTAATCCATTACTCTGAAAACTACGACTTTTCATGCTAGCAAGTATCTTATACTCTGGGTGTAGGCTATCTATTAGATACTGCTCTAAGGTTAAGACCGTTCTTTATCATGGTTGCTATGGTTGCTATGCTACCAACCATACCAACCATACCAAGCATAAACAGGGGGAACTTCATTATGTTTAAGGCATACGGGGGGATCAATAGGATCCCCAACCATACCAAAGGCCAAGTTCTCTTCTGCCCTTGGTAGCATGAAAGGTCACAAGTGCTTTTGGGTAATAGCCACACAGAGGAGGCCAAATCCAAAATGCGTGCAGCCAAACAGGGGCAACTGAGAGTCAACAGCCACACAACTGAGAGTCGGGCAATAATGGCCGCAGTAAATGCTAAGCAGGTCTTATGCTACGAGCTTACAAGTGAGGGGCCCCCCTAAAGCCCGGGGTTATCTGAAGCCCCCCCCGGAGAGACTGATTTACTCTGTTGCTAACACGCTTAAAGCGGGGCAATTCTTTGCGGTTACTCATGGTAGCAAGCAGTGCATCTCTAAGCGTATAAAACAGGGGAGTATCTTTGTATTCGACGGGGCGTGCTTGCTATGCTACTAACCATACTAAGCCGGCGGGGGGGGCCCCTAGCAACTAGCAAAACTAGCAACTAGCAAGGGAAACGATGGCGTTTCTCATTTGGGGCTAAGGGGGATCCAAAGGATCCCGCTTTAGCCCCCCCCCCGGCTTTAGGCCCCTCTGATTCCACTCGTTGGCCTTCTTTCTACGAATATAAACGTAAGAATGAACTTCTATCTTTAATAGGGGCTAAAGCCCCGGGGGCCTACCCCTAGAAAGGATATCAAAGCTTCCCCCCAATTCTTTACCTTACTTTCGACATCTAAATCAGGGTCATAGCTCATTCGGTGAGAGTGCTGTGTTGATAACGCAGAGGTGGATGGTTCGAACCCATCTGGCCCTTCCCCCTTCTATCTTGGGTTCCCTGGGGAATTCCCTTTCTTGGCGATAGTTAAGCAAGGTCAAACCCTCTTTCTCCGATACCCCTCTTCTTAAAGAGTCTACCCTTAAAGATTCTCTTCCTTAAAACTAGGTTAAATCAATGGTTTGGTTACTAAAGAGTTAAGGATGTAACTAAAATAAGGGGGAATACCTACCGAGAGAGGAAAGGCTATAGGGGATGCCTATGGGGGTTAAAAGAGGAGCTCAGTAATGTTCCCAGGGGGTCGAGGTGTGTATGACACACTTACTCTACGAAATTTTGAACTCAGTTATTGGGGGCAAGTGTCGACAATTTTGGGATCAAACCTTTCAGGGACCTCCTATTTAGTAGGGGTTGGAATTTTTGCGCGTGGCAAGGGGTTAAAATCATTTAGAGATGATGATAGGTAAATTCATGATAATTAGATGTTTCTCTGGCTGTAGCGCCAAATTTTACTCTTTTGATTCTGCGGTTAAGCGTGCTAAGGCTATTTATATAGCTGCCGCTAAGGCTAGGGCTTTAGGTGGGAAGAAGGTTCTCGAGGCTAATCGTCTTGAGAATTTAGCTAGCCTCCGGCTGGGAGAAAGAGGCTCAGAAAGATGTTTATGATTTCAAGCTGGTTGTTCCTGAGGTTAATCTTATTAGAAGATCTGAGGTTATGCAGATTGCTGACAAGTATGATATTGAGGTGGGTACTATGAATTTAGAGAAGAGATTAGGGCATTTAAATGTATCTATTGATGAATTCATCTACTTCATTGAGGAAATGAAGGAACTTGGTTATCCTGGCAAATTGCCTGCTTCTGAGCTGCTTAGTTATATTTGGGATGCTAAGAAGGAATTGCGTAAATGGGATAAGCAAACTACTGCGTTAGTTGATCCTAAAGAGCTATCTAGAGAGGACCTTCTTAAGAATTTCTCTGTAGCTGAAATTCAGCGACCCAATAGAACAACCTATGTTCAACTTCAAAACAAATTTAAGCGAGTACACTACCCAAGAAATCATTACATCCTAGAAAATCTGATAACCAAGGGAATGAAAAAGGTAAAGCCCCGAAAGTTAAGATCAATATAGCTAGTTAATTAGGCTTATCATATCCTAAATATTCGTCCAAGAACTCTATAGTATGGGGAGAAATCACGTGTTTTCAGTTAAAGTAAATGATTCGAAATCTACACACACCTTGACCCCCTGTTCATACCAAAGCTGATGCAGGATGAAAGGAAGAGTAAAGGTAGCGAAGTTTACCTGCTGCTGGAAGTATTCCCCACTCATTCTCACCCGCTGAGAAGAGAACGGGGAATGATACTTGGCTAGGTTTCTTTAGTAGAAGCCTTTAATAAACAGTTAGCTTACTCTTAAGGCCGGGCTACTCTATAGACTTGCTTTGAAGTTGCCCTTTGGGTTACGGTTATGGTTGACTGCTGATTTACTCTTGCCTACTAGCTACTACGCTAGTTAGCTAAGACTTGCTGTGAAGTTAGCTACTGATTACTATGAAGTTAGCTACTGATTACTATGAAGTTGAATAAGCTTCAATAAAAAGGGGGCTAAAGCCCGGGGCGGGGGGGCTATGCCCCCCCCCTTAGGAGAAGCACGAAGGCATGATTCTTCTGTTGTGTTTAATCGGGCCCCAACACTAAAAGAGAGCCGTCGCCGGGCCCTGGGGCCCTAAAGAGCATTCCAGTGATAACCCCCAGGATATAAGGTGGCAAGTCAATTGCTGATTTAGCAGCTGGAGACAAATAATGGCTTAAAAGCGTTATTTAGCATGCATTGTTAATCATCTTCTTTAACTTCTTGATAAGCCATACAATAACACCAGTCATAACCGGTGAGGCAGTTTAGAGTCGTACCCAGGACATATCTTGGTTTGACAGCCCGTGTTGGTGGGGAACGTCCTTTAATGGGAAATAAGGTTAGGGGAATTTCAAGTAAGAAGGTTTGGTGAATGAATTGCACAAAGCCCTCCAAGGCCCATGAGAAGAGAGGGATTCGAACCCCCTTGACCTATGGTCACTCATTTACAGTGAGCTTGCGTTCCACTTCGCCTTCTTCTCAGATATTTGCTATCCCTTGAGGGTCTCTCTTTAGAAAGCCGATGAAAAGGGAGGTAACTCTCCACTTAAGTTTAGATTCAGATTCAAAAAGTGTTTAAGACGTCTTAAAGGGATAATTCAGGGGGAAAACTTTGGAGATTAGTTAGAGAGAAGGTTTTCAAAGGAATTCGATACGACAATAGATGGAACGGGAGATAACCTAAACCGCCCCTTTGAAGGATACACGCTATCGTTTCCCTTGGTTATGGTTGCTAGCATAGCAAGGCAAGCTACAAACCCCGGGGGGCCTAAAGGCCGGGGGGCTAAAGCGGGCTTATCTGAAGCCGGGGGCTCCTTGGAGGCCCCCTAAAGCCCCCCCACCCGGGCTTCTCTTAACCCCCCCGTAGCCCCTAGTAAGATGGGTTAAGGTACTGTAAGACTTATTGCTTAAGTTAGCAGGCAGGCAAGTAGAAAGTAAGCAGGGACAGCAAGTAGGCTAAGGCCTACTCTAGGGGTTAGGGGAAAAGCAAGTTAAGCCTTACCGCTCTATTAGGCATAACCTCAATTTCTACTTCAAAGTAGGCGCTCTCTTATGGAACCATTCCACTAATGAAAACCATTGATTTCATTCATCCTGGTATTACCCTTAAGGGAAGCCTTATGAGCGTGGCTCCAAGATTTCGACCCTATCTTGAGAGAGTATACTACTCTTAGGCAGTAAGAGAATCATTCTTCTTTGATGTGAAGATAGGAATTCTTCCCTTTTTACTAGTGTACACTTAAGGCTTGAGTAAAGATTGCTTTAGTGCCTTAATACTAGTGCACACTACTCAAGTGAGAGTACTTCCTTTCAGATGGGAGTAGTTGGGTTACTAAGTGTAGAGTAGTCCTTTACTAACGGTACACGAGAGTAGTTTAAGTGGTATTACTGTACACTAATCAAGAGAGATTTCAGGACTTCATTTACTAAGGGTACTGACGGCAAGAGACGAGAGTACTTCGTCTAATCCCGTAGAGTAGTTGGTTTAGTAACTGTTCAGTAGTGAAGAGGGTTCATTCTTACTAAAGAGTTTGAGAATTTGACTCCTACCTCATAATAAAGTTAGTACCTAGTACTCATGTGTTCCTTAGTTTAGTAAGATGCATTTCCCTAGTTATCAATAGAGGGCTAGGCCCCCGTGCTCAAACGATAAGCCTAAATATCCCTGATTCCTGGGTTAAGGAAGAGGGGACGTAAAAAGTGACCTCAATTTGGACTATCCTTTGGGAACACAGGTTAGTCAAGGATAGTCTAGAGAAGAGATGTTGCCAATGGTATCCCCTCTTTATTGGTTCTTCACTGACCCCTAGGTTATTACTGAATCCAAGAAGAAGCGGGGAAAATTTGGGAAGGGTTATTATCGGGAACGAGTAAGAGAGGAGGGGGGAAGTAGCCTTACCCTTAATTCTACCTTACCCTAAAGGCCCCCCCAAGTCAGAAGCAATAAAGAGGGGATACCTCTACTTAAGCAAGTACCTGGAATCCAATCCCTTAAGAATCGCCCTCCCTCTTTATTAAGCCAACTAGGAGGCAAGCCTTGGTGAGCCTTAAAATAGAGGTAAGGCTTGTTCAGGTAGGAGAGGGTTAGGTAGGTAAGGGGATGGGGAGTGTAGCACCCTTAGGAGGTATCGGGTGGGTCTGGTCTCTGTGTTCTTGCCCCTGGCTCAAACCCGTCATTTGGAGTAATCCTCCTTATCTTGTGTAAATAGCCCCGGAGTTTCCTAATAACCTAAGCAGTACCCAACCTAGACTCTATCCCCCAGAACTAACGATACTTAATGGGATTGGTTATTGGAGAGGCTCTATCTCTTATCCCTTCTTCCCTTGGCGGGGGCTTTAGGGGGCTTCAGATAACCCCCGGGCCGCAGGGTAGGGGGGATCCAAAGGATCCCGCTTTACCCGGGGCTTTAGCCCCCAAGAGGAAGCCTACTTAAAGGTTACCCGTGAATATCAGATAAGCTCAGAATTGCTCCTTACTTCTTCCTTTACTAACTTGTTTAACCCATCCCCTTCCCTTCCCTTAATCTTTCCTTACCTTTGGTTGCTTTAATTTGCTTTCCTTTGGTTTGCTTTTCCTTAAGGTCCTGTCCTTCTTTATGGCACTTAAGTGACAAATTCCCCTATGGGGCTTATCCGAAGCTACTTGGATGAAGAAAACCAACGATAAGGTAGGATATGACACTCTTATCTGAGTCTTATCTCGTGTACAGTTCATTAGTTTAAGAGGGATTGTAAGGAACTCTTTAGTAAGGATTCAGATACCAAGTAGCTTATCTAAAAGATAGTGGAACTTAAAATCAGTATCGGGAGCTGTTCACCAGAGTCAGTCATAATCTTCTACCCTGTTGGTTAGAAATCAAGTTAAGTGATGATAAGCTATGTTAAGCCCTTTTCTTAAAGTATTGAGCTAGGGAAGGAAGGAGATATAAAGAGGTTCATGTTCACTAGCTGAACAGCTCCCAAGGAGGACTTTTAACCAAGCTCCTGCCTTTGAAATTTAGGGGGATACCAAGGTGGTTAGTTCTGGGTATTCTAGTTGGGAATAACCCAGGTTTCGTCATTGAGTGAATTCCTACTCCTTCCCCGGGGCTTTAGCCCCTTACGTTTCCCACCCATCCGGCTTAGCCTTCCCCCTCAAAGTAGTGTTGAGTGCCCCGGGGGGGCCTATGGCGGGATCCTTTGGATCCCGCACGTGATTCCTAAGGAGAATCAAATTAGGGGGAATTGTAGGTTCTTTGATATCAAAGTTAGAAATCAGTGCCGTTTATCCTTTGGGGGGCCTCCAAGGAGCCCCCCTAGAACTACAAATTCCCCCCCCCCTTGACTCTTACTTCTCTTACATTCTTCTGAAGAAGGGTAGGGAAATGTTAGGTGAAGAGTAATGGTTATCCATCTTATTGTTAACGGCTAAATGTCCCGAGCAGGGGTCGAACCTGCGCCTTACGATTTTCATTCGTATGCTCTACCGTCGAGCCCTCGGGACCAATCCTTATTCAGAATACTGATAATGTTCTTTAACTGCTATTAACTCCCTTATTCTTAATAACTCCCTGAAATTACCCTTAATCTTGATACCTCGTAAAAAGTGAGAGTTACTTACTTATTATATACTCTGGAAGGGATAATTAAGGGAGGAAAGGCTACAGCTGAGGTATCACATATAGAAGGCATCTGACCAGAAGGCAATGTCGAGAGTAGATGTAATCAGAGGGCTGGGTTAAGCCGGGGGGCTTCAGATAACCCCCGGGCCGCAGGGTAGGGGGGATCCAAAGGATCCCGCTTTAGCCGGGGCTTTAGCCCCTACCAAGTAGCAACCATAGCAACCATATCAACCATGATAGTTAAAGAGAAGGGCTTTAAGCCGTATTTAATGATGGCATTGTAAATCAAGGAGTTGCCGAGCCACTGCCCTGCTTGTAGATTAAAGTACACCGCTACAAATTACTTGAACTGCCTACGTAGCGCTTTAACTAGAAGTCCATATATAGACCCCTGAACGGGCCTTAGTTAACTACATAATCAAAGCAATAGCTTCAGAAACATTATGCTTGGTAGTTGGTAGCATACCAAGGCCCCCCCGCAAGTACCAACCCGCAGGGGCTTTACCCCCTACCCGCAACACATTCGTGTATAATTAAGCGTATTCAAAAGGAGATTCTGTTTACTTTCAACGGTAAAGTATGCCGTGTATCCTTCGCACCACTCTGATTAGTAGAACAATTCGTATGTAACCTGAATTGAATTCAATTTGTTCTATGTTATGCATTCTTAACAACCCTCTTGAGCAGTTCGAGATTATCAAGTTGCTAGGTATTGATGCCCCTCTATTACCCTTAATTGAATTACCCTTAACTAACCTTGGGTTATACCTCCTTATAGTCTTAGGGGTGGTTATATCAGGATTGGTTATTAGTTTCATTCCAGCACGGATAGGCCGTGATAACTCTTGGTTGGTTACATTGGAGTCTATATATGGCTTTCTAGTGAATTTGGTAGATTCCCAAGTAGCTATTGCTGGGCATATCTATATACCTGCAATTATTGCTTTATTTTCCTTTATTCTATTATGTAATCTATTTGGGCTAATCCCGTACTCGTATACCGTCACAGCTCAGTTTGCCTTAACCCTGGGGTTGAGTTTTACTGTTCTCTTAGGAGTCACCATCTTAGGTTTACAACGGCATGGAGTTCATTTCTTCTCTATTCTAGTACCAGCCGGTACACCTTTGGTGTTAGTGCCCCTTTTAGTTGTAATTGAGGCTATATCCTACCTGGCTCGTGCCATATCCTTAGGAGTCAGGCTCTCAGCTAACATGATATCGGGTCATGTGTTGCTTAAGATTATATCTACTTTCTCTTGGCAATTTATTACAGGTTCTATCTTAGGGGTTATCCTTGGTTTTCTCCCTGTGCTCTTCTTAACTGCCTTATACGCCCTTGAACTAGGGGTTGCGATTCTTCAAGCTTATGTCTTTGTACTTCTCACGGCTTCTTACCTAAATGACGTACTCTCTCTCCATTAAGCTATTCCAAATTCCCCCTGCTTTACCTTTAATCTACTTTATAAGTATCCTTACCTAGAAGTAACAAGAGGACTGGGTGTGCTGTTTAATGCAACATAGTTTACGAAGCTAAGTTGTAACTAGTTTTAGCTAAGGAAGTAAAGCTTATCTTAAAGAACCGCTCTGAAAGGTAACCCAAGTAAAGCTATACCTAGGAATCTAAGGGGAAGTTCTAGCTAAGACCTAAACTAACCCTATCAAACTTCTATTATCCTTAAGGATAGTAGAAGTTATGCAGAAATAAGGCTATTAAAGCCAAGGTAGTAAGCCAAAGCCTGTCTTGTTGTGACTTAAGGCTCTCTTGAGCAACCCTACCTTGAAGGCAAGTGTAATAAACTATCCCAAATAGGTATCCAAGAAGTGGCCCCCCGTAGGATCGGGCCTAAAGGGCTAGGGGGCCCCCTAATCAATATCCATCAAGCCCGGTTGCTTACTGTGTAAGGTGACATTACTAGAAGGACTCTTCTTACCGCTCCTGGTTTTCTTACTGAAAACCGTGTTACTCTTGGGAACTATTTTCCTTGTTGGCCTCTTGTTTGGTTCGGTTAGAGTCTCGGGGAGAATTTGGAGAAGAAGTTAGTGAAGAAGAAGAAGCTTTAGTGGCATAGTTAAGAGCGCCTATGCCTAATTCGTACACAAAGGCAACAGTTAGAATCAGAGAAAAGACTATAAATACCCAATAACCTAATAGTGAGAGGTGGCACAGAGACATAGCAAAAGGATAAACAAAGAGGATTTCAAGGTCAAAGGTTAAGAAAAGAATAGCAACAAGAAAGAAACTTACCGAGAATTTTTGGCGACTGGTTCCCACTGGCGCGAACCCGCACTCATAAGGGGATACTTTGGCTGGATCTCCCTTCTTAACACCTAGCCTGTTATTAATCACCATTAAGGTAGCGGTGAAAAGGGGGACAAAGCAGAAGTACATAATCAAATTACTCATTACCAAAAATAAAAGGAAAGAGCAATAAGATGCAGGGAGTTTAATGAGGGATAAGGATAAGCTAGGAACAGAATGATAATAAGGCTCAAGGTAGCAATCACCATGGAATGAAGAGGCTTAGGGTCCGACTCCGACAATACGGCCCGCCTAAGAATCATTTCCGTAGAACGGCTGATCTCGAAATGAATCGAATCGAAAAATAAGACTCGAATTACTCTAAGATAAAACCCAGTAGTTATGACACTGACCAGAATCGCTATAAACACTAAGAAGTAATACCCAGAGTCCAACGCTGTCGTAAGCACTAGCAGCTTACCAAAAAAGCCTATTAAAGGAGGAATACCAGCCATGGAGAACAGGCAGATTGCAAAGCTGAGCGCTAAGACAGGGTTCGAGTGAAAACAACTGATTCGGTTATATTCAGATGATATCAGCAAGGGTTTGGTAGTGGGTGTCCTCATCACACTCAATCCCTCTAGCCAATAGGATTCTTCGGAAGGGTCTTTCTCCGGTTTTGGTTGCTCAAGGAATACCGTTGAATCACCCCAGGTCTCCAATACCTGATTAGAATACACTAGCAGGACGAAGAATAGGTTGGAGCTGGTAACCACGTACTGAAAAAGGTAGAAGAGATAGGCCTCCAGACCCTGGGGAGTAACCAACCCTAGAGCAAGTAGCAAGAACCCCAAGTGGCTTATCGTACTATAAGCAACCATCCGCTTAATACGGTATTGAGCTACCCCGAGGAGAGCTCCTAATACAAGGGATAGAAGAGCAGATCCAAGGAGAATGAACCCCCATACCGACTGTTCGGTAACCACTATCCCCCCTATTTGGCTTAACCCCTGGTAGAGGAGTAGGAAGGCTAGTAAGGCAATCTTAGGCATAATTGCTAGCCAAGAAGTGACCAAGGTTGGTACTCCGTCATAGACATCAGGGGCCCAGTAATGAAAGGGAGCTGCAGGGAGTTTAATAAGAACCGCAAGACCTATAAATAAAACAGGTATAAGGAACCCGCTATATCCTACTCCCAAAGAGGAGACCAGATATACGCCTTCTAAACTAGTGAGGCCAGATAAGGCATAGAGTAGGCTACTCCCAAGGAGGAACAAGCAACTGGAGAGGGCTCCAATTAGGAAGTATTTCAGGGCGGCAGAAGTGGCTGGTTCAGAGTCACGGTATAAGCAGGCGAGGATGTAAAGAGGGAGGCTTTGAAGCTCAATAGACAAGTAAACGGTAACCAAATCAGAACTAGTTACAAGGCAACTCATACCAAGAGTACTGAGAAGTAAAATAAGAGGGATAAGCTTAGAAAGAGGGTCATGGGTAATCTCTTCTCTTGTTGAGGACCAGTAATACAAGGATTTCATCGGAAGGATACCGGTAGCAAGTACCAATAATAAGGAGCCGGAGGCCAGGATAAAGCAATCAAATGCTTGTGATATAACAGAGACCAGGCAGACTCCACCATAGATTCCTACCCCAACACCTAAAGGCTCTAATAACAAAGTGTTAAAGGCCAATAGCGAGGATAAGAGTAAAACTAAGATGGCTACTCTATTGATTACTATAGAGGAGAAGTAGAATACGGAAGAGAAAGGCAAAGCAGCCGCTAACAATAAGATGGATAGGATAACCATTACTCTTCACCTAACATATACTTAACATTGAAAGGGAAATGCCATCTACTACCTTTAAGACGCGCTAAAGGGGATGATTAAGGGGGGAACTTTGACTTAGGGGTATCTAAAGATAGAAGTTATCAAGGGATTAGAATCTGAGAAAGAAGGTATTGACGATAGGAGATGCAATCAGAGGGGTGGCTTAACCCGGGGCTTTACCCCCAAAGGATACACGGCATTGTCTACCGTTGGCATGGTTGGTATGGTTGGTATGGTTGGTAGCATAGCAACCATAGCAAGCCCAAGAGGTGAGGCACGACCATTTTAGAGCAGCGCCAATTTGTTGCTATGCAAAGGAGCAAGCATGCCTTACTCTCTTCGCTCTTCTTTTTCCCCATTTGAGCTACGGTCATCTTACACGGGTTTAAGTTGAACGTTTGGTTCCCATGCTAGCAAGCGGAGACCCGACTACTGTACAATATTGTACTCAGGCCGAAGAGTATCAATCAAATATTGCTCCAATGCTAAAATTGCCCCTTTATCTGGTCATGCTAGCAACAGAATATAACAATCAAAGAGAAGGAGTTAAGCCCATGTTTCAGAATATCGAATGAGGGAAGTGTCTTGTACAGATGCAACTTTTAGACTGAAGTGCTTCGAAAGGCGAAAGTATAAGTACTCGAGCTTCCTGCATACCGCTTGCCATTAGCAGAATTGGTAATTCTGTATAGCCCTTGGTAGCATGCACGGCCCTTGTACCAGGCCACCTTTAGCCCCTAGCATGCATTCATTAATGAACTAGTATCATATACGTTGAGGTTCACTAAGACCTTTATTTAACCTCTTAGTATCACTTGTAGCTTTAGAAGAACCAAAACGAAGTTGCCCTCGTGGAGATGAGGTAATAGAAGAGCAACCACCCGAATAAAACCCAAAAAAGATGGGAAGAGAGGAAGAACCCGCTTCCCCAGGGAAGGGTAGAAGTAGCATAGGCTCTAATTGGCACACCTGCAAAGGCATTAACAACAGTAGAATCAAGTAATTCCCGGATGAAGCGCTTAACCCAAGAGAGGACTGATAATGCCCAAAGGTTAACCAATCAAACTCTTTTAACCCCAAAGAATAACAAGAGTATCAATGAAGACCAGAAGGAAATCGGCTCGAGGTGCTGGATGATACAATTATGTAACCCAAAGGGTAGTTCTTTTCATCGTCAGAGGATAACCAAATGAAACACCAGGTAACCAAAGATAGAAGTAAGGTCAACCAGATATAATCTATACAGGTAATTACCTGGATAAGGAAGCACACCCAAAGGGTAAAGATTAAGGTAAACATGAAACGACCTAAGAAGGTATCCAAGCTAGTCGGCCTATAATCAAACTTAGAAGGTTCATGAATACAAGAAGTAATGACCCACATAGGGTCTAATCCTAGTCAAGGATCCATTGCCAAATGGCAAAGATTAAGAAGAAAGTAGGAAAAGCATAGAACTAATGCATTCAATTTAGCTTACATATGAATCCAAACAAGTAGCCAATGCTACGTCCTTATCTGGTAGTTCGTAGCACCCTCTTTGCAAAGAGGGTATCAGCCACTATCTTCTTTGATTCAAACTCTCAACTCACTCTACCCATCCTATCACTCTTACTCATCGTTACACTTGCTTACTTTCTGCCATCCTTAAGTGTTCACTAGGCTTAAGAATAGAAAAGGAAGTAGGAGGGAAGGAAACTTCAAAAGAACCGTATGGAGTACTACCTGGTGAAGACCTGAAATGTGAACCAGAGGAATAGGGTATCGACGATAGGAGAGAGAACTACAGGGGATAAACCATTTTTTTGCTTGGTAGTTGCGGGTTGGGGGGGGGCCTTGCTATGCTAGTTGCTACCCTTGCGGGGGGCGGGGGATCCTACGGATCCCCCTCTGAATCAAGTGTATGGCAGGGTGAGCGGGATTTGAACCCACATCTTAGAGTTTGGAGCTCTACATTCTACCGTATTTAACTATCCCCCTATTCTGATTTACTCTCTCCCCCCTCTCTGCCTTCTTGGCTAAGTACTTACCGATAACCACTATCTTCCCTTAATCTTACCCTATATTCACCAACTTCCTCTTATTCCTTATCACTTACCTGGTTATTATCTGATATTTAGCTTAATCCAAGCTGACAGGGTAGGTAAGAGTCTTCAGGAGAGGTTATACTTAAGTGATCGGTTAAAATAAGACTTGCTAAAGAGTCAAGGGGAGGGGGGAATTTGTAGTTATAGGGGGGCTCCTTGGAGGCCCCCCAAATTAGAAGGTCTCAAGGGATTAGAATCTGTGGAAAGAAGGAATCGACGATAGAAAGACAGTTAAAGGGGGGGGGCCTAAGCGGGATCCTTTGGATCCCCCTAGCCTGCGGCCCGGGGGTTCTCTGAACCCCCCTAAAGCCCGGGCTTATCTGAACCCCCGCCCTAATGGGGCTTCTTGATTTGAGATTAGGTAGAGAAATAGCCTCGTTCCTAATAAAATAGCCTCATCAAACTTCCCTTCTTACTCCTCTTCTCAAATAATACCCTCCCTATCTACCCTCTTGTTTGAATCAGGTTTATTCTATTTAGAAGCTAAAGTAGAAGAATCCTTAGTTCTTGCTCTACTGAGGGGGGCCAGTAAGTCTCTTCTTCGATGGTTGCCTTGCCTTAAAATAAGGCCAAGTGAGAATCTTTACTCGTGTAACACTTCATTAGTTTCAGAGGTATCGCGGATGCTACTTCAGCAAGAGGGGGGTAAAATAGGGTGTTACTCACCTCAAAAAGAAGTCAAAATGAAGTTATCATTAACTCTTACTAAACCTTTAAGGTAGGCAGCTAGTCGTAAGCTAGTAAGAGAAGGAGCTAAGGTTACTTCAGGGCCAGGTTCAGTAGCCTACCACTAAAATAAGGTTAAGTAGCCTGTCCTCTTGCTTAAGAGATATCAAGCAAAATTGCCGTATCTCTTACGGATAACTCTCAAAAAGATAGCTTGAGTAGTTAGCTGGTATTCTTCAATAAGAAAGATAAGCCTTAAGTAGGATGAGTTACCTTATTATCCCCCCTCTTTAGAAACTCACCGCCCGGCGCCCCTTAAGGTTCTTCTTACCGCATCTTTAGCTCAATCGGATAGAGCAACGGTCTTCGAAACCGTGGGTTATTGGTTCGAGTCCAATAGGGTGCTCTCTAACTAGAGAACCTGTAAGTTCCACTTCCCCTTCTTTAGAAGACTCACATAAGAGAACCCTTCTTATTAAGAAGACTCCTACCGATAAGACTCAGGTAAGATAACATCAGTTAATGGGGGGCCGTAGGCCGGCCTCTGAAGCCCCTAAGGCCCCGGGGATGGATTCCCCCCACTGATTAAGAAGAGAGAGGCAAGTAGTTATCTTAAGAGGTCTGGGAAGAGAAGCCTCGAACTTCTTCTTTCCGAATCAAAGTCGAAGGTCCTATCCGTTTAGACGACTGGGTAGAGAAGATTCGAACTTCTTCCTTCCGAATCAAAGTCGAAGGTCCTACCAATTAGACCACTACCCAAATTGAACTAACATCGAGCTATGCTCTGTACTGAGGAGGGGGGAATTTTATGGCTTCGGGGAAAACCAAGAAACAAAGAGAACAGCAATCGGTATCCTAGAGGCCAACTCTATACTTCATGCCTGAATGCATATGAGATTTTACCAAGGCCTGTACTTTAGCACTTCCCGTTTAGGAATACGAATAACGTAGTGAACCTTCCCTTTACCATTAGAGCAATGAGTAGACTCGATATGAAAGTTAGTAAGGAGGACAGAACGCAGGTTATCAACTTCGTCCAGGGTGAGGGAGTCAGTACATATTATGGATATAATCCCCTCCCTTATTTAGAAGTTGCGGGAAACTTTGGATCCCCCTTAGGCCCACATCGGGGGCCTTTAGGCCCCCAAGCAATTGCACGAGGAGTAAGAAGGTCAGCGATATTAGCAGGAATGATTCTTACGTTTTTACCATTTACCTGTTTATACCTCTTTTTATGGAGTTCAGAAAAATACGGGAGAGTGAAAGTGACAAAGGCATAAGCAATTCGAGTATTACCAGAGGGCTTAATTATACTGGTACGGCGGTAAGGTGGAGCTCCTACTATACCGATAGGCTGAAAGAGAACCCAAAGATGTTGTACACTGTTCTTTTCTTTCCACATAACCTGCATTCGAGCATTAATGCAATCAAAACGAAGGGCAAGGCACGAGTGCCCGAGAAGCATAGCCGTAATGACAAATAAGTCTTAGATACATTGAAATTACCCAAAATGGTATGAATCTAATCTGCACGAAGATAGAGGCCGCTTTTGGGTAAGAGAATGAATCAGAGGGCTGGCTTAAGCCGGGCTTATCTGAAGCCCCTCGGGATAAACGGTATTTGATCTCGCTTGCTAGCATGAGGGTAAACACACTCCCCTTTTAAACGCAGAGAAATACCAGCAGGAGTAACAGCAAGGAATTGCCCTTGGTATGGTTGGTAGCATAGCAAGCAGGCCTGAACCAATTTAGGGAAAGACTGAACAAGTTTAGATCCCTCGCTGGTAAATAAGAAACAAGATTAGCTCTAGGGGAAACATGAGCCCACATAGGATGAAGTTCCCCCTGTTTATTTCTGTTTAGAAGTTTTCAACTTGGCCTCTTCAGAATGTTGATAACCGACTGTAGATTATACAGTAGCGAGGATATTGTACTCAGGATTAAGTAGATCCAACCAGAATTGGTCACTGCCATACTCTTGTTATTATCCTTACCTATCCTATTGGGGTTTAATTTGGTTCATAGCGACGCGGATGTGTTTTCATAATGGGGGGAATTGGCCCTCGGTTGTGCGTATTTTTCTCACCATTGGTGCAGCGATGAGAGCTCTACACAGAGACGAGGTATGGGTTCTCGTAGGCAATGGGTGGGAACTCTACTCTATTTTTTGATTATGGGCGTATCTGCGGACGCAAAGTATCTTCTTCTAGTTACACATTGGCCTGCTAGAGATGGGGAGATAACTATAAGAACCAATGAGCTTCTCACGCATGCTCACGACGTTTTGGTTTTCTTAGAGGTAATCTCATTTTCATTGCAATCCTGCCCCCCTGGGCTTCCCTGGTTAGTTGCCTTTTGTTTTTGAGTTCATATTGGTCCTTCCTTCGGAGCCATTCTCTTTCTTTCTTGAGTGGTTCTACGCGCATCTTGGTACGCCCTTGAAACCCTTTGATCTGATCCTCTCTGGGTTCTAACCTATTTGGTCACTTTGTGATATTCCCCCCTAACTTCCTTTCCCCGCTAGGGGAGGCTAATTTCCAAGTAAGTAAAAGGAGGTAGAAACAAGAGATATGGATTAAGGGAGAATTGGGTGGTTATACTTGGGCGGGGGGGCCGCTAAACTCGCGACTATTATTACCTTCTTCATTTGCCTTATCTGCTAAGATAGTGACGTTTGACCTGGAAAGCTTCACCCTGCCTAATGCTTCCCAGCAGGGTATTCTTGTGCCTTATGTTCAGCCTCTGAGATTTCATTTAAGGGTGACAGCTTCCTATCTGTTTATCTTCTACGGGGGGGCCCCTAATTTGCTTCCTGTGATAATCTAGCCGATTGATATAGCCGTGATGGCATTCACTCTTTTGCTGAGCCCTCTCTTGTGTTAAGCTTGATTGGCTGGCGCCTTAATCTATTCTCTCAAGGAGTATCCTTAATTTCCCGTTTTAAAGTAACCTTGATACCTCGGCGGTAATTGGTGCCTGCTTTGTTATATCATAGGTTGATAACCCATATCTCCTCGGCTTTGATCCAGGGAAATGAATAGTGGAATGACTTTTCTTGAAGGGGTTCTATCCTTTCCTTTTAGGTTTTGTGGGGGCTTCAGATAAGCCCCCGGGGGCCCCTAAAGCACGGGCTTCTCTTAACCCCCCCCCCTGCCTTCCATCTTATTGGCACTTTAACTACTTAATTTCCCCCCTTGCTAGCATGAGCCTGGTTAGTAGAATAAAATGAGTACGACGGGCCTTGAACCCGTATAAACCCGTTTAAAAGACGGATGCTCTACCTATTGAGCTACGGACTCGGATCACCCGGACACCCTTAATCAATCACCAAGGCAAAAGTTCCTTACCCTCCCTTCAAATCTTAACTAACTTAACCCTCGTGTAGATTCCTTTCTTTAGAAAGTGTAACTTTCAGATCCCTCCGCAATCTTGAAAAGAAAGCTAACCATTAAATTAGAGGAATTTTCCTAAAGCCTGAAACTTAATCAGTTTGATACTTACCCTTGTGGGCGGGGGGGTAAAGCGGGCTTATCTGAACCCCGGCCGATCCTCCGGTTCCCCAAAGAGGCTATTACTATATAACTAGTCGTAAGACTACAGTAGTAAATAAGTAGTAAAGAGGAACTACTAGGAGTATTACTAATACTAAAGTAGTACTTAAGAGTGCAAAAATCAGTTACTATTCCCTTCAAAGTAATAAGTAAAGGAAGGTAGAGAGCTATCATCACCATGAAGAAGGGTTTCTTCTTCCAACCAGACCTAAAGCTATCAAGAAGGGTGTACACTTAAGGATTCCGTAGCTATGGGGAAAGGTGATTACTGGGGCTCGAACCCAGAGCTTCAATACCACAAACTGATGTTCTAACCGTTTGAACTATAATCACCGTAATATCCTTGTATACAATTACACTTGATTACTCCATACGGGGGGAATTTGATTCTTCGATTCATAAATGAAGGAGATAATCAAGGAGAGGAACAGCTAAGACGGAACAATCCAAAGTAGACAAGATACTCTTATGATTGAGAAAATTAAGGGGCTACCCTACGGCCCGGGCTTTAGCGGGTTCCCCCCAAAGGATCCCCCCCCTAAGACCCCAAGAGGACACGGTATTGTTTACCACTTGAAGGAAAATAACAGAGTATCCTGTCTAATATGGTTACGAACCAGGTAAGCGCAATCAGATTAAGTTATGTAAGGTAGCAAAAGACTGAACCAGGTAGAAGGCTCCCGTTGCTAGAGAGTGGAAGTATTCATTAACCGATAAATTCGGGTTAATTTCTTCGGAAAAGGAGGGACTCGAACCCACAAGCACTAATAAGTGCCATATCTTAGCAGGATACCACCTTAACCAATCAGGTTACTTTTCCTTGAAATGGTGAACGGCTTAATTCTCGGAATCTCGGGGATCCGTAGGATTCCCCGCCCCCCGCAATGGTAGCAACTAGCAAGGGAAAGGGTTGGTAGCATGAACAAAAATAGCCCCTTCATTAGTAAGCTTGTATAAGTAGACCACCTTTGCCATTAGGGCAGGTTTACCAAACATTGGATTCAGAGCCCCCCTGTTTATGCTTGGTACTTGCGGCTTGGTAGTTCCGGCTTGGTAGTTGCGGCTCGGTAGTTGCGGCTTGGGGGATCCGTAGGATCGGGCGGGGGCCGAAGGCCCCAAACCCCCCGGCCCCCCCGTATGATCCCCCCCGCAACTAGCAAGACATCTTAGCCTCTGCTATACTTTCCTTGGTTAGGCTCTTTCCATAGAAAGGGGCATTAACTCCACGTTTACTTTCCGACAAAAGTTGTCTAGTTTCCAATGAGTGTTTTCTACCCTGCAGATATCTTGGCCTTTGCTATGTGTTCCTCACTAAGCCGGCTGAAGTTCCTTGCTAGCATAGCGAAGCCTCAGGGAGAATATTGTAGGCAGGCTGTCAAGCACATGCTGTTCAAGGTTAAGCACCAGGGTAGCATTTGGTACGATTACAATAATAAGAGTTCAAGAGGGGCGCCGGTAAAGCCATACTTAACTAGGGCCGACCAATAGCATAAGCACCAGTAAGATAAACTAAGAGAGGATTCGGTTATAGAGGGGCTTCAGATAACCCCGGGCTTTAGGGGGGCCTCCGGGTTGAACCAACGTTAATGGTAACAGTTAATCGAGTCGATTAACCCATAGATAAATCCCACCTGTAACCCCCCTGATGTTTTCATCTGGGGGTCCCGCCATAGGCCCCCCCGGCCGCCATGCTAGCAACGCTAAGCTCAAAGACATAAACAATCATTTTGTTGCCTTGCTATGCTACCAACTACCAACCTGCATGCCTGAAAATCTGAACGGGTGTAAAGGGGAGGGGAACATTGGCTTATAGCCAATTACTACTTCCCTGCCTTGTCTTTTGCTTTTTAGGTCAACAATGAAAATGAGGTTATGCCCTTGGTAAAGGGCAAGGGCAATAATTGGGTTAGGGTTCACTTTTACCAATGTCTAGTGGTCGGATATTCCTCATGGTAAAACTGGACGCCAATGAAAACGTCCCCCTAAGGACATTGTCTATGGGAAATATGAAACGCCATGGTAGGGGGTAAAGCCCCGGGGGATGTATGGCTGCTCCTTTGCATAGCAAAAACTACGATCTGGTAAATCCAAGTTACTTGACTGTTAGTATTAAATAGCTAAATGCGTTACCACAATTACACTGTCAACCTATTAATAAGGTATTATTCCTTAAGTCTTAATAAGGAAGGAAGTTAAAAGGGTTAGTTTCCCGCTTATATGGATTCAGCGGTTATCTATTACTTACGTAGCTACCCTGCTATGCTCAGGCACTTCTTTAGTTACCTTAAACAACAGGTACACAAGAGGTAATTTCAGCAGAATCCTTGCGTACCACTGCCAGCTTCCTCGATACTTCCTTCTCCCCCCAGAAGATAGAAGCCGTACTGACTCGCGTCGTACTTAACCCAGCTCACGTACCCTTTTACTCGGCGAACAGCCGAACCCTTAGAACCTTATTCAGCTCTAGGTTAGGATGAGCCGACATCGAGGTGCCAAACCCCCCAGTCAATATGGACTCTCGCGGGGGATCAGCCTGTTATCCCTTGAGTAGCTTTTATCCGTTGATCGATGACCATCCCTTAATGTATCACCGGGTCACTATGCCCTAGTTGCCTAAAGCCCCTAGCTGCCCCCTGTTGTTACTCTACTCGGACGTCGCGCCTTATAAAAGGCGATAAATCCGTCCTTAGGCTCTACTGCATGGAAAACTCGACGCCTCATGGAAAAAGTCAATGAAGACTTTCAAATTTGAGCAATAAAACCGTTACTGGCAATCACAGTAATTTAATATAGCTTTTCGTCTGTTTATATAAGACGAATCATTGCCTTGGGGCCCGCCCTCTTAAGCCAATTAAGGTGGAGTACTATACAGGGTTCAAGTAGAGGGTTCAAGCTTAAGGTCCGCACTCTAAAGGCCGGGGGGTTTAGGGGGGCCTCCAAGGAGGCCTCCTTTTTTCTTAAGGACGACTCGATCCGCCCTTAACAGTGCGGACTGAACCTCGTCAAAAGGGGGGATAACTAGGGGCGGATGAACCAAAGCTTTGGTTCATGGGCCTTGAGGCCCATCTCTTTCCTGCTAGAGTTGTAGCTCATGCAGTCAAGCATGCTTATGCCATTGCGCTTTTTATTACCCTCTCCAACGGGTTAATTAGGTTACCTACCTAGGATATGCACACCTTCGGACTCCTCAGTTACTTTAGGTGAGGATTTCGCCCCAAAAAAACTGCCTTCTAACCACCATTTATTGAGTTACTAGTACCTAGGTCAAGGTATCTCACTGGTGTCTAGTCAACTCCCTTGTAGACTCCTTCCCGAGTACCGGTACCAGAGTAGGTAGATGCAGTCAAGCTTCAAAGGGTCTTCTCGTCTACCTGGGGGTAATCCGCATCTTCACGGATAATTCAATTTCGCCGAGGTCCTCTTGGAGACAGTGGGAGCATCGTTAACCAAAACTCACTATTAAGTAGTAGGTGGACTCTGTCTTGGCCTCTTGCTATTCAGAGGTCGTCCCCGTAGAGTCTCTGAGGATAATACTTGCAAACATGAAACTTCATAGTTATGTGTGTGGGGAGGTTTGGAGATTACCTATAAAACTTAGAAGTAATCTAAACACGAAGGAACAAGGTAACATCGTCAATCAGTCTAATCAGAGGGGGGTTCATATAAGCCCACCTTTAGCCCCTAAAGCTAAATGGCAAAACGGTAATCCAGCTAATCTAGCTGCTTTGACGTGTGCATAACTGCTGGTAGCAAAGGTGGTCGTCTTCGAGTCTTTTAAAAGACGTCGCAGATGCTTGCTATGCTACCAACTACCAAGACGAGCATGCCTGGTACTAGCAGCCTTGCTAGCCTTGCTAGCCTTGGTAGGGGGGGCTAAAGCCCGGCCCAAATAAGATGAGGCTCTGTAACGGGCCGGCTGAACGGGAGTGCCCTCAAAGGCAGCGTCCCTTTAGCGGGAATCGATGGTACGAAGTACCAACGTCGTCCGGGGTGTTACATACCCTCACAAAAGAGAGAGTGGCTTCAGGGCTATCACCTGGTACCGCTACCTATTCCAAAATATTGCCACCCCCACGGTAAATAAGAGAGACGCACCCTACACAGCAAAGGATAGCTATGGTAGCTATGGGGGGGTAAAGCGGAGGCCCCCGTTAAATGAGCTGACCCTTTACCTTCATGAAACCTATAATCTGGCTCCTTGCTAGCCTCCAAAAAATCCTCGACGAGGTTATAAGCTATTAAGGTATATTTGCCAAAATTAGGTTCATTACTTGAAATAATCACTCTGCTTCTTCTCTTGCTACCCTGCTTCTTGGTAGCCTTGCTACCATGCCTCTACTCCCACTTAAGAAGTTAAATTGCAAGTATTTTCCTTCGGGTCACCCATTTATTGTCCAGTACTCTAATCATTCTATGATGACTGGGGTTTAAGGGCTTCCCCGAATATAGGGGAGTTTACAATGAGATCTCACGATCAGCATGTGGCTTAACATTAACCTTTCATGCGGGACATCATTTAAATGCCAAGAAATTTCGCTACCTTAGGACCGTCAAGGTTACAGCCGCCATTAACTAGAGGTTACCTTGCCATCCTTGAACGGCTAAGTTCATTAACTAGCATCGGGCAGGTATCAGACTCTATACATCCACGCATGAGTTAGCAGAGTCCGGTGGTTGGAATAGGTAGGCCCTCTCAGGCTTTCCCCTCCTCAGAACCGTGCATGCAAGTTTCCCCGCACACGGCTCAAGCGTTGCTCTTGCATCCCGACATAACCGTCGTACCATGTTACAACCCTAATTCGATTCAATGAATAATATGACCTTAGGGTTGTAAAATGTTTGATGTTCATCTTCATTACCATGATGAAGTTAAGTAGGGGAATTACCCCATTATAGACCCACTCTAAAGATAGTACGACTTAAAACGCGTTCCCTTAATCTTGGGAGACCCTTACTGTCCCAATGAAGAATGATTCTTAAACATGCTCGGAGCAACACCCATGTGTAAGTCTGCCTTCTTTCGAAGTAGATCAATGGATCTTATCCAATGTATTACGCATTGGCATTCGCTTCTTACACTGTCCTTTCCCCACTAGCCGATAGATGCAATTACTTGCATCCCTCCAAAGCTGTGGAGGCTATTGGGCTTACCCTGTTCCATCAGAAATACCTTAATGATTACCTTAGGATCATACTCTACGCCGGAGGATATAAGGTTGATCGACTAACTCATTAAAAGCAAATTAGCCCATCCTCAATTCACCGTTTCAAGCACTTTCAGTGATCTGTTCTTACGACGCCTAATTGTATGTGAACTCGGGTTATCCATAGTAATCTAGCCTAGCAGCGTACCACCATGTGCTTAGATGGTTGTCTTACATTGTCCCTACAGCTTAGCACAAACTCGTTACCAACTATGCACCTGTAGGTGGGCTTATGGAGATCAACGTCCATAACGGGCTTGCACCGTATTACTTCTGATAGCTTAGCAGGTCGCACTTTTAAGTAAACAGACGCGCCCCCCTTTTTAGTGCCGCCAGCTTCCTCCCTTCCCGTTTACCGTAGTTAACAATGAACGTCGTTAAGGACGAATCGTCCCTTTCCTTTCCTTTGCTTTGCTTTAGGCATCGTCCTGTTAAGTAACTTACTAAACCTCATGAATTAAGGATAAAATAAGGGCTAACCTCCTTGAAAATGGGGATTCAATCAATTAGTGTCAAAGGTAGATGGGGATTGTTAAGGAGCGAATTCGATTATCGCTCTTAAGAGCGATGTACACTACTCAAGAGGGAAGTAAGGGATAAGTAAGACGGGAAGCCACTGGCACCCCTTCTCCCTAAGTTACGGGGTTAGATTGCCGAGTTCCTTCAAGAGGATTTCCTCTACGCCTAGGTATCGTGAACCTGCAGACCTGCGTCGGATTAGGGTACGGTTTGTCTTATGGAGTAAGACCACATTCACCATCAAACTGATTTTTGATCACCTATTTCCCGAACCTTATACCCTTTAAGATTACCTTTGAATCATTTCATTTTGGATAGTTTGTTTTATCATGGTGTTTTTCCTTGATGTTTGAATGATTTGCATTGTTTGTTAACCATGCCGATACCTTGCTTTTCGTCCTGGTAACTATAAGGCGACGCAGTGACGAAATCTGCCCTCATTGAAAAAGTCAGTCGCATGATAAAAGTCGACGCCTCATTGAAAAAGCCAGCCATGCTAGGGGCTAAAGGTGGCCTTACGGCCCCCCAAGGCCCTAAAGGCTCGTTCCACTGGGTTTTAAGTGTTTTAAAAGGCTACCGACTACCAACTACCAACCCGCAACCAAGAGTTTGACCTCTGACAACTGTAGGGCGTGCAGTAGGGAAAACTCGTGCCATAACCCGGTTCAGGTAAAATTGAAGAGCGGAAAGAGTCTACTTACTGTTAAGAGGTAAAAGGTAATCTTTAAAGATAGGTTACTGGGGATCAGTTAGAGTGACTCATCGGGACTCGGGAAGTATCCGGGGCCTTAGAGGCCGGAGCCTTACTCATGGTGGTATTCACCTTACTCATGAAACCCTTCTGCTTACGGCGATTAGGGGATATCCCCTGCTTTAACGCTACTCATGTCAGCATTCTCACCCCGGCTATGTCCACCGGGTCGATGACCCAGCTTCAATCCATTTGCTGGGAGTACCGCTACCCCTAGTATCACACCAGATCCCCCCGGCTTTTACCGTTACAGACCCAACTAGTCGTAAGGCAGAGTTGTCCCCCTTGCTACCATGCGACCATCGTCTCAGCGGCATGCTAGTAGCAGCAAGAGCCTCAAGGCTCGTGCCAGGCCTAAAACGGTTTAAACCTGCCCTAGGCAAGTATGTCGACCGGGCAAAAGTTGCCTTGTTTATGCAAAGGAGCAACAACAAGACAAAAACATGAGCCTTTCTAACTGCTCCTTGGTTACTTTTCAGCAAGTAAGATAGTTAATGGTCGTCCGCGACCATTAATCGCCTTGTATAAGGCGAAGTAAAACCTACACTTAGTAAATAAGAGAATAGAAGAGGGGGATGGGGACTAGGACAGGGTATCGGTGAGGCAAAGTATTGGACTGGGTATCGTGTTGCCTTCTTTAGTTTTCACCTACGACTAGTTGCCTAGGTGCCTCCGTCCAACTGGACGGGCGCTCGCAGCGAGGCAACTAGTCCCAGATGGTCGTCCGCGAGCATCTGCGACTTAGATAAGACAGAGGACACGTTAAGGATAGAGTACGTTTAAGAGGCAAGAAGAGCTTCACCATCAGCAACGCGATGCCAATTGCCTTTGCCTGTCCCCCTCAGGAGACTTCTACTTAGACCCGTTAGATTATCGGCGCCCTCACTTTGACTTCAAATATTCCCGATAATTACCACTGAGCTGTTACGCTTTCACAAAAAGGTGGCTGCTTCCAAGCCCACTTGGTGGAAAGACTCTGGTGAGGACTGCCTTGTTATCACTCAGTAGAACTTAGGGACCTTACCCCCTGTTCAGGGCTGTTGCCCTTTTGACCAATCACCTTATCATGAATGGTCTGATTACCCACCTTTGTATACTAGCAATTCCGGGGTTAGAAAGGGACGATAGAGCCATTATAGCCCCCCGTTCAAGCAGTGATGCACGCATTCCAGTGCCGTACCAGCTAGTAACAACCTGATCCACCTGTAATGTTCACGATCCGGTACCCTCTATGCCTTGGTAGTTGCTACCCTGCTCCTTCGTGTCTCTTCTCTTGAGTAGTGAAGATCGCTCTTTTAGAGCGAGACTCTATCCTTAAGTGTATGATCGCCTTGTATAAGGCGAATCATTGCCTTGGGGGCACTCTTAAGGGGAATTAGGAAGCTTACCATAGGCAACTTCGTCTCTTTAGTACCTCGGTATGCGACCTAGTAAAGAGGGAAGGGTCAAGGGATAAAGGAGTGGTTAAGGATAAAGTAGGTGGGAGCCTACTGATATAGGTTTCGCGGTAAACCAGCTAGCTCCAGGTAAGATTGGCCTTTCACCCCTTGCCACAGCTCATCGGAGCCCCTTGCAACGGACACCCGTTCAGTCTTAACACTTGGCCATGGCAAGTTCACCTGGGTTCGGGTCTGATCCACGGAACTTACACCGCCGAGTTTTGATTAGAATGAGTTTTGCTTGTTGCCTTAAGCAGGGGGGGCTACCCTACGGCCCGGGATCCTTTGGATCCCCCGCAGGCCCCCCCCCGCCGGCTTAGTATATCGCTTATCAATAGATAACCATAGCTGGTCGGCTGTAAGGATTGGCTTAGGAGTCTCTTAAGGCAATTAAAACTCAATAATTATCCCGGGGTCGCATTTACTAGGTATTGCTACTTGCTCCTACCATCAACTTGCTGACCCATTATGCAAAAGGTACGCTGTCATCCCAGAATCTGGATGGCTTCACTCTTCAGAAAACCTTCATGAACCATCTCAGGGGAGATACCAGCTGCTTCTGGAGCCTCTACTTCAGGCTCTTTTCACCAGTCTTCTACCTGCTTTTTCATCCTTCCCTCACGGTACTCTGCTCTATCGCTCATTGGTCCATACTTAGCCTCAAGAGGAAGGTTCCCCTTTAATTAAACCAGGTTGGTTAACCCGGGATATCTGGTGAGTCCTCAAGTAATTACGGATAAATTGAAAGTAATGAACTGTACACGAGGTGTTTTTCCTTGTATTACTCATTCTCTTTAGAAGGGATTAAATCAGAATCAAAAAGGAGTTAAAACCGTAATTACCTGATATGGAGATTTCAATAACCAGATGGCTACTCCAGGTTCGCTCGCCACTACTTCTGGACTCTCGGTTGATTTTCTTTCCTCCTGGTACTTAGATGTTTCAGTTCCCAGGGTAATAGGGAACATCCTTTAGATTGATCGAGGATAGGAAAGTTCCTACGACTCTTAGGCAAGATTCCTCTTACCGGACCATTGCCTAGACATCCCTAGAGGCCCCTTTACTTACTTGGATTTACATATCAGATCGGAGCGGATAAATAAGGGAATTGAAACTATTCCCTGTCCAAGCCAGACAAGTACACTGGTAAGAGGTATTGAAGATTTGACCCTCTATTTAAGAGGATTAGGTTAAAGAATAAGAAGGAAAGAAATAGCAAGGTATTTAGCCCGTAGGCCTGAAACTATATGTGGACGATAACCGCAAGTGATTCTAAGGAAAGGATGGCGTTTATCCCGAGGGGGGCCTCCAACCAGGGGGGCTTCAGATAACCCCGGGCTTTAGGGGGGGGGGATCCAAAGGATCCCGCTTTACCCCCCCGGCCTTTAGGCCCCCCGGTGTCTGGTTCTCGTTCCGCTAGTTTAGGTAAGCTGTGTCACTCTTTAGTTCTGTACACGAGGCGCTACTTAGATAAGGCTACCGGATTGTTCATTGCCTTGCTCTCCTCGCTGTGGTATATTACAGGATCGGTCTATTTCTTTAATAGGGTCCGAACTAGTTATTAATCGAAGCCCTCTTGCGGTTGGATCTATTGGCTTAACCGCCTTCCTACTTAAGGGGAGGATAAGAGTGAGGGATGGCTAGGCTTGGGTAGCATCTGGTATGGCTTAGAGCCCGCCTCGTTCCCTTGGGAACATCTGGCCCCGATCCTATCGACCCGGGGTGGTAAACCACCCGCTGGCTTAACCCAGCCCTCTGATTCCAACTGCTATAATACATGATTGCTTGCGCTTACACAGCAGTGCATCCAGCCCATCTTAGGCCCGGGATGAGTGCGTGGGAGAGCCACGGCCTCACCTCTTGGGCTTGGTTATGCTTGCTAGTTGCGGGTTGGTATGGTATGCAAAGGATCCCGGGCCGTAGGGTAGCCCCTAGCAACCATAGGCATAAGTAGTGAAAGGGGTATTGAGTCGAGTTACCAGGCCCTCCTAAATGGGAGGCAGTGATGGTGGGTATATAATGAAATTCCAAACAATTTCCGCATGCATATGAAGCCATAAAACTCCTTATGAGGGTGCTTAAAGGCCGTGTAGGGGTCTATCTATTTACCAATAATGGTATGTGGGCAGTTCTACTAACTTATCCTCTCGCCTTGCGAAGCACTTTTACCTCCAACCAGGGGGGTTTAAGGGGTTCTCTCTTATATATGGTGCGATATTAGTTAGATATGGGCTTCGGTCCTTCTCTTTTGCTATGGTAGGGGCTAAAGCCCCGGGGGATCTATGGCTGCTCCTTTGCATACCAAGCATACCAAGCATAGCAACCCGATGCCGTGTATCCTACAAAGCCGGGGTGGTAAACCACCCGCTGGCTTAAGCCAGCCCTCTGATTCCAAGAGAACTGCCGAAGCTTGAGTGTAATGCGGGGATAGGTAACTCCTGGTGTAGGGATAGAATCCGTTGATACCTGGAGGAGCGCTAGGGCGAAGGCCCTATCCTGAGTAACCACTGACGCTGAGATACGATAGTGTGGGGAGCGAAGAGGATTAGATACCCTCCTAGTCCACACCTTAAACGATGGAGGCTATAGGAAGGGAACGGGGGGTCTCACCCTAGTAGCGAAGGCATTAAGCTTCCCGCCTGGGGAGTAAGAAGGCAACTTTGAAACCCAAACGTCTAGACGGCCCTGAAGACCAGCAGTGAAGCATGTTGTTTAATACGATACCCCGCGTACTACCTCACCTCTCCTTGAATGGTGCATTGTCATCACAGGTGCTGCATGGCTGTCTTTAGTTCGTGTTGTGAAATTTGAGGTTTAGTCCGCTAACGAACGAAACCCCGCCTGATAATTCAAATCACGAGAACACGAGCTGCCTATTACCTTGGTTTACTAAATCTACGATTCATTCGGAAAAAAGGGGGAAACCATCTTAACTTAATCCCCTGAGATTTCACACGGGTGTCGGTGTTAAGGAGGCTTGTTACGAGACGCTCAACCATATGATAATCCAAACTAAAAAGGGTATTTACATACGAGCAGGTTCGTTGGAAAGCTTCAGGGGGCCTTATTGACAAAACCCTGCCAATTACGTGCTAATTAGTTAGTTTTCCTCATGCTGCTACCAACTACCAGCTACCAACCATACCAAGCAAAGTATGCCGTGTATCCCGAGTGCCGCTTTAGTTCAGCTATCTAATTATGCTAGCTAGCACCAGAAGGGAACATAGTGACTTCAGGGATAATAACTTGCTATGGGTTATAAGATAGCTACGTAAGCATAAGCATAGGGAAGGAAAGATGAAAGAGGTAGGTCACCCATTAAGCTAAGGTAACAGGTTGATCCGTGTATTATCAGGGTATGATGCAATGAGCGTCGGTAATAGGGACAACGACAAGCCCTCATGGCCCTTATGGAGTGGGCAATAGTAACGTGCCACAAATACTCATTCAATGGGAGGCAATGGTGTGAGCCGGAGCTAACCCTTAACCCAAGTAAGTGTACGAACTGTGCTCTGTAACTCGAGCACACGAAGCAGGAATTGCTAGTAATCGTGAATCAGCACGCCACGGTGAAACTTCTCTTCGAGGAGCACTGACTGTCCATCAGGCGGGGAAAGTTGGTTCTATCCGAAGACGGTTTAAACTTACTAGCTATTTGAGCTATGTTTTTATAGTTGGTAATCATTTAAATTGTTTAGGTGGCATCGGCGATTCCTGTTAAGTTGTAGCAAGGTCACGGTTCGTGAACGAGTCGTGGAACGTATCAAACGGGCGAAAGCCCCCCCTGTAAATAAGGCTATTAAGGCATACTTAACTTGTAAACAATGATGATTGTTTATGTCTTTGAGCTTAGCGTTGCTAGCATGGCGGCCGGGGGGCCTTTAGCCCCCCCTAAAGCCCGGGTCAATACCACCTGTGAGGTCAGATATTTCATCTGATTTAAAACCTCTTTTACTTGCTCTTGGGCGGGGGTCCCGCCATAGGCCCCCCGAGGTAAAAATAAGGTAAAAAGCTGCCTATCTCTTGAGTTGAGCTTTAACGCGAAGGTGAAAATCAGGTCTTCATAAGGGTAAAAATGTCTCTTTACTCTACTCTTTAGAAAGAGAACATCGGTATTGAGACCGACCAGACTACTAAACAGTATCATTAAGTAAGGATCAAAATTCCTATCAAATAGAAAACAAACTAGTTAGTTTAGAAAGTGCAACGGGGAGGTTAACCAAGAGGTAGGGTTAAGTCCGAAGGCTTGGTTAGAACAGGGGACGGTTAATCCCCTTGTAAAGCCGATAATTGGCTTGGGGGCCGCCCTCTTAAGCCAATTAACCAATTAATAAGAGTAACATGGAAGGGTGGAAGCCGTACCCATTCCCTCCGATTGATTCTTATGCAAGTTAGTGTAGTGGTGGCATAATAGACTCATGTTCTATTGGGGCTCGTTCGAATCGGGCACTTGCTCATAAAATGAGGTTTATCTTCTATAAGGCAATTTGGCTTAAGAGTCTGAATGAACTAAGCTTAAGCCCGGGCCAAGGAGGCCCCCCGTTCGTGGAAGCGACCTGATCGAGTTCAACTATTGACATAAGAGTCTTACAGGGATCATTAAGGGGGAAATGATCCCAAAGATTAGAACGTATAAAGAAATTCTCAAAGAAGGTATCGACGATAGGAGAGGAGGTTGCAGGGTTGTAGGGGCTAAAGCCCCCGGTATCCTATGGATTCCCCCCCCGGAGACGGAGTCCCGATGAATCTTAACCTGATTTTGGTATTCCTTTAACCAGTATATAATAAGAGAGAGGTCCAGATAGATAAGCAGAGTTCTAATTACCAAATTAAAAGGGGATTACCTACCTCCTTACACTACTTCCAGGGAAGCACTTGCACTGTATAAACCAAGTAGTGTACAGTTCATGAATATGAACATAATCATGTTCAGTAACTCCTTTTTTAGGAAGGGAGTTCGGGTAAGAATAGCTTCACAGGAGGCTACTTGATAACCCCCGGGGCTTCGAAGCCAAACTTGATCCTTATTTTAACCAACTCCTCCCTTCCCCTTCCCTTCCCTGCTCTTGCCTCACATACCTCTCCCCCCTTGCTTACCTCCTCTTCTGAAAACCCCTTTCTACTCCCTTGGGTTATTTTAAGGGGGAGGAAGTAGCACTTCACAGTGGATTCTTAAGTGTACAGCCTTAAATAAGGCCAAGTAAAGAGGGGAAGTAAAGACCCCTGCGGGCTAGCTAGTCGTATTACTATACGTGGCTTGAGCACCTGCGTCTTGCTTCTTGCCTAGCAGTCACAGGAACTTTCCGTTTAGGCATGCTAGTTGCAGGGATTTGCTTGGCGGGCAAGAGATAGGTGGGGCCCCTAAGCCCCCCCACCCGGATCCCTCCCCTCTCCTCCTTCCCTGCTATGCAAGGGGCATTTCGTAATTCAACTCTCATCAACCTCTATGATGAACAACAAACATCATCCTTTTTAGGAATCATTTGCTTGCGGGGGGATCATACGGGGGGGCCGGGGGGTTTGGGGCCTTGGGCCGCCCCCAGCAACCATGCCTGCTTTGGCCTTCTTCATCGTGTTTTGCCTTGAGTCCCTATTCTCCTGGCCTTCCACTGCCTTAAGTGTGTCTCCTGCGTCTTGCTAGTTGGTGGGCTTTAGCACCCCTAGCTAGTTGCTAGCCTTCAACGGAAAACAATGCCGATTCTCTTTTAATCCCCTCTGATTCATCTACTGTCGACTATTCGCTTATTTCCTCACTGCCCAAAGGCATCAGCTCTGCCTGTTGGCACAAGCCTTTCTGTGGCCTTACTACCATGAGTCTGGTTAATTATGAGTTAGCCCCTAGCTCATTGCAAGATGAGTCGACCCGACCTGATATATGGTATATCTTAATCATTCCTGGCTTCGGAATCGTTAGCCATGTTATTTCAGCCTTTGCTGGAAAGCCGATTTTTGGTTATCTTGGTATGGTCTGCAAGGAAAGTTCAGTGGCTCCTAACTCCCAGTCCAGCGGGAAACGGAGCCTTCTAAATACCTCAGCAGGTAATTCTAAACGTGGGTTTACATACTTGTTCAGACCCTGGAAGGATTCCTCTACCCTACGGCCCGGGATCCTTTGGATCCCCCGCCCCAATTAGACCCAAACTGGGTTAGTGGCTTTGTAGATGCGGAGGGTAGTTTGACTATTAGAATTCTAAAGGGTGGAGCAATGCCGTTGGCCATGTACTCCACGTGGTTTTCAGAGTGGCCCAACATACCAAAGATCAGTGCTCATTACTAAACTACTGAATTTTGGGTATGTTTCTTGCTAGTCTTGTGGGCTTGCAAGGAACATCTATGTGGAAAGCAATCGGCATTCTGTGTATATACTGTTACCAAAAAGACATAGTCACTATTCTTATCCCTCATTTCGTATCCGTATCCTTACCCTCTACAATCTCAAAAAGCAAAAGAATTTGAGGTTTTCAAGACTGTAGCCTTGATGATGCAAAGGAAGAGCATCTGGGGGGGGCAAGGCCCCGAAGGATTTTAACGTATCCTTGTAATTCAGGCGGGGATGAATAAAGGAAGAACCACTAACGATTAACTGCTTTGGGTATTTAGGGATGCTCTAGCCATAGGCTCCTAAGAGGATTTCCTTCTCTTTTGAATGTCACTGTATGCTGGGATACCGATTTATAGCCTAGAGAACTTTATAGGTGATAACTCTTAGGTTTTGGGTAATCAGCAGGTAACTAAATTAAGGTTAGGTTCCTCAGAGACTGCACGTGAGCCAGGGAAGGGATTTATCCTGAAGATACAGTCCAGCCTTATCCTCTATTTACCTTGGCTTCTTAAAGAGTCGAGGGTTGTAAGGAAGAGCAATTTTCTAGCGTCTATCATTCTCTGGTTCTGTATTATACCTGCCCTTCTAATTACCCCTGAGGTCCTCACTTGTTGAAGTCACTTACTGTGACTATTTGCCGCCCTGTGTTATGATAGTAAATAACCCTTTATTCCTCTTAGAGTCAAAAGGGGTTATCGGTTCTCGCCAAAGGGCATCTAAAACTAACCCTGCTCCTTCTAAAGAGCTTAATCCTTACTGGGTTACAGGTTGGGGCTAAAGCCCCCAGGGTGTTTTACGAAAATGATTAAGATCCTAAAATCCACTGAAGTGGAAGTAGGACTTCTTTCGAGATTCTTTTGAATTCTGAGGATGTTCATAGGATTCAACCATTCTTTGGATTTGAAGTAGGGATTGTAACACTAGGGGGGGGGATCCAAAGGATCCCGCCTACGGCCCCCTGCTAGCAAGAACAAGCATCATCTACTCAACCAGATTATAGGTCACTTCGAGCGATACCCACTAGAGAATATGAAACATCAGGACTTTATAGCGTTTAGGGAGGGAATGAAACTGATTAGTAGCGGCGGGCATCTTACTAGAGCTGGGATGGATAGAGTTAAACTGATTCCCGCTAGGATGAACACAGGAAAAAGTAGTCCAATTTGACTGCGTTTCCTTGGGGGGGCCTCATACGGGGGGGGCCGGGCTTTAGCCCCCGGCTTCAGATAACCCCGCTTTAGCCCCCCGGCTTTAGGCCCCCCCCTTTGCTCGGCAGCTTATTAGACTGTATCTTAGAGGATTAGGGGTTGCTATGCCATTCTAAGTATTGGTATCCTTGGATTTATTGTATGGTCTCATCAGGATGGGACTCTCGGCAGGGAACTGCCGAATCTTATAGATTGCTATATGCTGGGACAGCTAGGGCTAGGACTACTTGATTTTATCTCAGCTGGGTAAGAAACTATTAGCTCCTCAGTCAATCAGCAGGAAACCGAGCCAACCCACAAGGGTTCCTCAGAGACTATATGCAACGGGGTTTTCGATTTCTCAGCCTTCTCCAAGATTCCCTAAAAGGGTTATCGGGGCTTCTTGGAATGGTTTATAGGCTTTCGGAGGCTGATGATTCTTTTTTCACTGTTGGCAGTAGACTGTATTTTGTCATGGTAGGGGCTAAAGCCCCGGGGGATGTATGGCTGCTCCTTTGCATAGCAATAGCTCAGAAGCACGTCTTGTATTATATACAGGACTTAGGGTTTGGACGGCTATATGTCTACCCCGACAAGCAATATGGTAGATTGGCTTATAAAGGTCTTTAAGATAATCGCCCTGTTTAACGGTAACCTGGTTCTAGCTACTAGGTTGGCCCAGTTTACAGAGTGGGTAGAAGCCTATAATAGTTCAGCTCTGGCCCCTATCCTTCTTAACTCTACTTTGGTTAACGTGTCACTAGAACTAAAATCAGGTTGGTTCTCTGGGTCTGTCGACACCGAGAAGTGCTTCAACGTAGGGGGGGGCCGAGCTCTGCTAACACTCTCTTTAAAGCGGGGTTTAGGAGTTTTTCTCCGGTATGCTAACCATGCTACCAAGGGTAGGGCTTCAGAGAAGCCCGTGCTTTACCACCCCCCAAGGCCAAAATAATGGTCATGGTAGCAAGGACTGCTTAGGGGCGGCGGCCAAATCCTTCTTCTGTTTGGAACATTGTGGAACGAAAGACCAAGGGCGGCATTGTATATCGGTACGAAACAGACTCTGTAAAGGGGATTCCTCAGATTCTGGCTTATTTCCCAATTTGGGGGGCCCCCCGGGCTTTAGCCCCCGGCTTCAGATAAGCCCCTCTCTCTCGAACGCTGGAGTGTAGTTTATCAAATGGTCCTCAATAAGGAACAGCTTAGCATAGAAGCCTTAAAATCCAGCAGCTAGCATAAGAAAATCAACGTTCACCCTTTCAACGTCGATGGGTTCAACTCTGACCCTTCTGATAACCCTAAGTAAGGAGAATTGAGAACCTCAAGATATAGTCCTCTGCCTCTTACTCACCGGTAACCCTGGCGGAATAAGCATCATCTCTACGCTGTAGGTCTTGACGTTGATACTCGAGCTTACTTCACGGCCGCGACTATGATTATAGCAGTTCCCACTGGCATCAAGATATTCTCTTGGATAGCTACTCTTTATGGAGGGTCTATTCGTTTCACTACTCCTATGCTGTTTGCTCTTGGATTCATCTTCCTCTTTACCATCGGTGGGCTAACTGGTATAGTGCTTGCTAACGCATCATTGGATATCGCCTTGCACGATAGTGTGCTTCTAAGCATGGCGTCTACCTTGTTTACTTCCATTTCCAAACCCTTTGATTGGGAATCAGTAGAGCAATTCTTGGTGGTTGAAACGACGGGGCGGGCGATAGGTCAATCCAGGTTAACCATTGGAGGAAAGAAAGCTCTTCAGTTCAGGATAATCATCTAAATGATAGAACACCTCCGCGAACCTTGAGTTTCTTCAATTAGGCAAGGTTTATGTACGTTCTAATTGGAATCTTACAGGTCAGGCCCCAAAATGAAACCTTCATCTTATTCAGTTCTTCGATAAATACCCTTTATTGACTTCTAATGCTCGAATACACTATTCACTCTTCTTAGACTTAATTACAGGGGTCTTTAACTTATGAGGAGTACGTCGAAGTTAAGAGCAACCTAGATGTGAGCCAGGAGGTAATTGCTCCTGCAAGTCCTGATTCACTGCTTACCTTGTGCTATTTTGAGAACTGGCTTGTAGGCTTCACAACTGCTGAGGGATGCTTCTGCATAAGACAGAGTGGAAATCACTCCTTTTCAATCTCGCAAAATTACGACTCTGTAATCCTGGAGGCGATCAAGTGTAAGTTCGAACTTCCGAATAAGGTAAGACCTTTACCCCCCCCGGTAAAGGATTCTTTATCTTGTAAACTTGCAACTCTAAGTCTCTTCAAACCGTAACGGATCTCTTTACTCGAGCGGTTAAACCTCTTACCTTTGGTGGGGAGAAGTTACTTCAGTTTCATGAGTCTCTCTTAACCGTAAATAACAAGGTAGAACCGATTCTGCTTAAGTAAGTGTCGTGGCTAAATTTGGTAGTATGCGGGGAAGGCTTAAAGAGTTCTAGGCTTGATGGGCCTTGCTATGGTTGCTGGGGGTGGTTTACCACCCCGCCGCAAGCAAGACGGGCATCAAATAATCCCTAGGATATTCTAACCCAATCCGCAGGAAACTGTAACCTAAGCAGGTTCCTCAGAGACTATACACCAAACATGCCTTTGGTCGGGGGCTCGGTTGCGTTAAATAAAGGTAACCTACGCAAGACAAGGGGTTGGTAGCCTTTAGAGACTAGAGGGTGAAGATATAGTCCAGCCTAATCCTCTATTAGACTTACTACGTCGTAGCCCACTTCCATTATGTCTTATCAATGGGGGCAGTCTTTGCGTTATTCTCTGGTTGGTATTACTGGTCACCAAAAATCCTTGGTCACCCTTACAATGAATTGCTAGGTCATATTCACTTCTGGGCTCTATTTATTGGTGTAAACTTAACATTTATGCCTATGCACTTTTTGGGGCTCGCAGGGCAACCACGTCGGATTCCTGATTACCCGGATGCCTATGCGGGTTGGAATCTTATGGCATCTTTCGGTTCTATTATCTCACTTATGGCTACTTTAGTATTCCTTTATCTTCTATACGTTCAATTAAGCTCTCGTGTCCAAGTCTCCGCTAATCATTGGGCTATTCCTTCGTTCTTTGAGTCCAATATTCCTACTACTCTCACTTCCTCGGCTCCTACCCTTGAGTGGTTACTTACTTCTCCAGCTCCCTTTCATCACTTCAACGAGTTACCTATTTCCTCTGAAAATTCCCCCCCAACTTGGCGGGGGTTTGGCCCCCGGGCCTACGGCCGCCTTAGAGGCGAAACACGGTAAAACCATGTTGGGGTATATTTGGCCGTTGTCGGATTTTATCCCATTTATGCTAGCAAGACCGGATGAAAGAATCAATCTTGAAGTTAAAGTAGGTGTTTTGACTATCCAAAGTTGAAGGCGGTAAATGAAAGGAAGTAGCCTTAAGGCTAAATCAGTTAACCAACCAAAATACTAAAGTAGTTTAATTCCTAAATAGGAACAGGAGGATTCCTGACGAAAAAGGAAAGAGGAGACCAGGCATAAGCCTCGAGGTATTACCATGATTGATAAGGACTTTTGGCTGCTAGCGAGGGTCAAGAAAGAGCGAAGCTTTAGTACTATGCACCATGCAACACTTCAAATGATTGACAAACCAATAAAATAACGAGCATAATACTAACTTGTAGCGTATCGCTGAAAGGAAGATAGCAAGGTAAAGAGAGTGCGAAAGAGAAAGGCAAAGCAGCCAATATCCTAATTCCAATGAACATGATGATTATTACCGTTAAGGCAATTTTGCCTTATTTCAAAGCTCTTCAGTTCATTTAATGCCACTTTTACCTGGTATCTGAACTGGTTCACCAGTTGGTCAAAAGCTCGTTGTAATCATAGTCTGCATCCTTTTTCCTTACATTCTGTGAAGTAGTAGCCCCCTTTTGGATTCCTGCCCATTGAGGAAGCAGTCAGTACACCATGGTTTCTTGGGTGGATTCTTTCGCTGGTAAGCTTCCTGACTATTCTTCTTCCTTTCTTCTCTTCCTATTAGCCTCTTCAGCTTGTCGTATGAGCTCGACACTTCTTTCATTATCCGTTGGTAATAGAGATTTCAGAGTCCTTTTCTTGGACGTAGTCTTATTAGGCTGTTTTCCTATTTCCTGCTCTCTGACGTCTTCTTTAGATATTACCATTCAAGCGCCTCTTTGAGCTTTCGGCGTATTTTGACTAGGTAGCTCCACGCTTCTGCGTCTTTTCCTTGTAGGATAGACCTGTTTCTGATAGCGAGTTCTGTAAGCCTTAATTCTTGATAAACTTCTAATTTATCCCTTCTGTTTTGACTTCTGTTTTACCATTTGGATGGTAAGGAATTCATCCTCCGACAACGGCTTATCTTGAATTTTCTTGTCCCTGAAATGGCGAGTAAGTTTCCTAGGCCATTTTTGGATTGTCCAGATTAGGTAGGCAGACTCCTGCCGGTAATCTGAGATTATCAGATCTCCCTTCCTTATTGGGGTTTTCCGAATATGGCTAAATATCCTTTCCTTATTAGGATTCCTCTGATAAAGGTGAGAGGATAAACGAATTATCCCTGTTTACTCCTTGATTGGTTCCTGCTTATTCGTGTCGACCCAAGACGACTGGTGGAAGTTGCGCCATCCTACTTTCAGTGATTTTTCTGAGCGAAGTCAAAGCTTCTTTTCAGGCTTCTTAACAGCTTTCCTTACTAAGTATCTTCTTCTAAAATGTCTTCCCAAACATCTATTCAATCCTCAAATGTCCATTATTGCTAGGAAAATATCCTATACCGTTGAGTATAGCTCTACTTCTCGTCCCTCGAAAAGTCAGCAAATAGCTTCCCTTTCTGACGAAGTCGCTTCTCTTCGCTCTCAAGTGGACTTCATGTCCAGCTTTCTCTTGTTCCTTTGGGACGAGTATGGTGATGACTTTTCTTCCTCTTACAAGGACGTATCTCGATTCTCTAGAGAGGGTTCCACTAAATGGAATTTCATTCTTTGGAGACTCCTCCAGCGAGTCGGCCTTGATTCTTGAAGATGATTCTCCCGGGGGCTTCAGATAAGCCCCGGCCCTTTAGGGGGAAAGTTGTGTAAAGTAAAGAAGAAACTGAAAAATGAATGCTGTCGAGGAGAATTTTAGGGTAAACACCCAAGAACACAACAATGACTACAAAAGGCAAGAGAAGATAGAATTCACGACGGTTGATATCCAATGTAGCACGAAGATAAGGCGATAAAGACCCGAAACACACTCTATTATAGAGCCAGATAGAATAACCAGCAACAAGCACCATTGAGGAAGCAGCTAACCCGACTAAGACGGGGTTTCGGTTAAAGCCCCCAGTTAAAGATAAGAACTCCCCTAAAAAGTTGGCAGTCAACGGGACTCCCATGTTAGCCAAGCAGAAGATAAAGAAAAGAAGGGCAAAGAGTGGCATAATCGTTGTTAGACCTCGGAAATACAGGATAATTAATGTGTGCCAGCGTTCATAAATAATACCAACGCAAACAAACAGAGCAGGGCTTACTAGCCCGTGGGCAAAACCAAGTAAAAGGCCACCTTCGATGCCTAATGTTGTATTAGAGAAAACCCCCAATATAGCAATAGCCATGTGTCCTATACTACTGTAAGCAATGATACTTTTTAAGTTGCTTTGTCGTAGCGTACTTAAACAAGAGTAAAGAATACTGATAAGACATAGAGTGTAAACTAAAGGAGTGAAGAACTCAGAGGCCTCTGGAAGGAGAGTGACCAAGATACGCAAGAAGCCGTAAGTAGCCATTTTTAAGACTATCCCTGCTAATAAAATGGACCCAGCTAAGGGAGCTTCACTGTGAGCGAGAGGCAGCCAAATGTGAAGAGGGATGATAGGGGATTTGATTGCTAAAGCTAGGAAAACACCTAACCAGAGAGCATATTGAACAGAAGAGGTGAACTCACCAGTAGTTAGCAGCAGATAATCAGTAGTCCCTGCTGCCATATAAATGCTTAAGATAGCTAGTAACATAAAGAGGGAACCAGATAGGGTGTATAAGAACAAAAGGTAACTGGCTCTGACCTTGTTGCGACTGGTGGACCAGATACCAATCATTAGAAATAAAGGAATTAGCACGGACTCGTAGCAAATGTAAAAGAGGAGCAGGTCAAGCACCAGGAATAGGCCGATCAGAAGGGACTCAACCAGAAGTAGCACCATTAGGTAATGTGAGGTTCTCGGGATATCAAGTAGAGTAGGGATACCCCTCAAACGGACCCATACGACTTCGATCAGGGGCCAAGATTGCAATAAATCGTGGTAAGTTCTTGGAGTGGGTAAAGCCCAAGAAGCTAGAATAGAACAAGGGATGATAAAGCAAGTAAGTATTACGAACAAGAGTGAGAGACCATCGACCCCTAATTTAATCTGCCACTCCGTTACATAACTCAATTCCTGCACAAACTGATACTCCCCCGAATTGCCGTCAAATTCCCCCCAAAGGACAAGGCTAAGTGCTAAGTTAGCAAGGGTAACCCCTAATGTAACTTGCTTAGAAAGCCTATGATTAGCCGATACCACCACCAATCCGATAATCCCTAATAAGGGCAAGATTATTAGACCCGATAGCATGAAATTGAACCATATATTGGATGACTTCTTGGAGATAAAGGGGGGTAAACTAACATCAGATTAAATCAGAGCAGCCCCCGGCTTCAGATAAGCCCGCTTTAGCCCCCCCCTTTTGATGCGCTTACAGATACTTTGTTGACTAACACCCAGCGATTCAGCGGTGTATTAGGAATTCTTTGAAGAAGAATCAGAGCCTTAGCTTTAAGCTCGTACAAGTAAACAGCCTTTGCATTATGTGAGGCACGACCGTGCATAGGATTATTAGCCCCCTGTTTAGAAGCGCTCATCTTGGCCTTTGGTATGGTTGGGGATCCCCCACGGTTATAACCGGCTGAAGCTGTAGGTAAAATCCTTATAAGGAGGGCTTTAGTAGAACCATAGCCTGCTGCTCAAGGGCCAAGTAGCTTATCTTTATTAGCGCCATGGTAGGGGCTAAAGCCCCGGGCATCCTATGGATTCCCCCCCGCAACCTTGTTGCCTGCCAACATACTTCAGCTACTAACCCGTCAAGGACTCGGTCATTGGGCTATGTCAGATGCCAGTAAAGCTAAAGGAAGGGCTTCTACTAATTCCTTTACCAAGAGTCCAACTTCTATGTGGTGTTCTTAAGGAGCGATTCGGTTTAGAAAAGTCCGTCCTATTTCACTGCCAGTTGGAGGCAACCATGTCTTCGGGCTTCTTCAATGGCGCAATTTCGTTATATCGTTTCTCCACCCACTCTTCTATGTAGTATAAACTACGGTAATCTCCCAAAATCCCCACCTGGAATCAGTAGGGATTAGGGCTGGGAGGGGGCCTCTATGGAGGCCCGGTGGTTTACCACCCCGCTGCACAAGACGACGCCCATTATCATAACCCGTAGGCTGGGCTGTATTGATGTATCGGCGGCTTTACCTATGCAGAGGTGGAGGTTCTTATCCAAGTCTTGCATATAAGTTTGCAATTGGCTCTAAAGTCCACAAATCTTCAAGGTATAGTAACTTAGGATGGAGGGTTACTTTGACTCTAATTGAGAAAGCTACTTACAGCTAATTGGCAGCCCAAACCGTTAGAGATTATGAAGGATTAAGAGAAGATTCAAATGGGCTTTATTAGTCATTAGGGGGCCTTAGGGGGGCTTATCTGAAGCCCCCGCCCTAATGGGCCCCGGCCAACTATTTTAACCCATAAGATGATGAAATCAACATCATTTTGAGATTGTCAATGGTATTGAAGAGAAAATGCGGGACCATTAAGAAGATCAACCCGCTTAGTGACTATAAAAGTTACCTCATTTCGGGTGGAAGGCTATATTGTATACGGCCTATACTTCCTTAAAAAGGGATCTCTTAAGTAAGGGTAAATCCTTAAGATAAAGCAGGGTCTACCTTTGGTATAATACTGTAACGGGGGAGTATTATGTAGGCTTGTCCTCTAATCTAGCTAAACTGTCGCTTATTAACAGGTAACCTCGACCATGTAGATAGGAATCTAGCGGCGGGCCCCCAAACCCCCCGGCCCCCCCGTATGATCCCGCAGCCAAGTTCGACCAGAGCGGGCTTAACACTCCTCCTTAAGAAAAAGAACAACATAAGAGTTTGGTAACAACAGCTCCAAATTTTCTCTTAGAATTCTATGTTGGGGGGGCCGGGCTTTAGCCCCCTATAACTAGGGAAAATTCCCCCCGGCTTCCGTACTTCAGGAACCAGAAGGGTAGAAGGTGCTCTTTTGACTAAGTAAAGAGTAGGTTCCTTTCAGGATATCACCTTAGATAGAAAGGTGAACCGGATTATTGGGGAAGGGAGTTGAACCATAAGCAGATTGAATCGGATCGGTAAGAATCGAACTTACTATCTATCGGACCCAAACCGATCGTCTGACCATTCGACTACGATCCGCGTAAAAGTTATGAGTTGAAAAGGCAAGGCTTTAGATTGCAACTACAGGGGGCCCCCTATTCTTCTTTTAGCTTTTAAAGGGGGTTACTTTGACTCTAATTGAGAAAGCTACTTACAGCCTTTGCCAGCCCTTGAATTTAAACCATTGAAGGAGAACAAGTATTCTAATGAAGGGATTATAAGCCTACGTTTACAGTGAAGTTAAGGATAGAGTAGAAGTTTCCTTATTTAGGAATAGTAAGGAGTCTTTAGTAACCCCCTTGAGTAGTGTAACGAATCAAACCTTATCTTTACTCATAGTAAGAGTGCTTACCTTAGTTTTTAGCTATTTTTAGCGAAATTGACTTATTCTTCCTCCATTCTTAAGACTAGTAAAGAGGCTCTTTTAAGGCTTCCTTACTTTCCTACTTAGCGACTTCCCGTTTCTAAAGAAGGAGAGGCAACTACTATCAATTTGATGCGGGGGCTTCAGATAAGCCCCCCGGGCTTCGACCCTTAAGGCTCTGCCTGGCCCGCAGGCCCACCCCAATTTAACCTAAATTTGACCGTAACCGGGGCCCCAAGAGAGTAAGAAATGAATTTAACCTAAGCAAGTGCTCTACCTAACAATGAAGTTAAATGTCGATACGAAAAAGGGAGGTTAAAAGGAAGGGAAGTAGTCTAGGTTGAAATGAAGGTTCGAATTACCTCAAATTTGATGCTAGCAAGGTAATTATTCATTAATGAATTACCTAGGGGGTAGCAAGGGTAAAGGGGTACTACCAAGTGCCCAAAGGAGTATCAATGATGGTTGCCTTATTGGCTATGACCCAATATCCTAGTGAAGACGTCGGTTATGCTGGGCCCCCAAGACGGCAATGAGCCAGTTGGCTAGCTAAAAAGCTTACTAGTTGGGTCTGTAACGGTAAGGGATAGTTATATCATTAACTGAAATGTCTAATTAACTCTATCCTTAAGGGATCCTTAACTTTAATCCTTAAGTGTACACCCTTAGCGGGAACCAAAGGATCCCGCTTTAGCCCCCCCTCGGGAGAAACAACCTTATCTTACTCCCGTGCGGGGTGGTAAAGCACGGGCTTATCTGAAGCCGGGGGCTAAAGCCCGGCCCCCCCGTATGAGGCCCCCCCAGCTTACTGGCATCCCTAGACGTTATATCTCTCGCTATCTTAAAGAGGCTAGCTCATGGCATTTTACCTACATTGGCCCTTGTACGGAGTAAATTCCCTTTTAATTTGGTCTCCTTCTTTCTTCTGATTCTTACTTTGCACTGTCCTACTTCATGTTGTCGTTTCTGATACCTCTAACTAATCTCCAAAGTTTCCCCCCCCGAATGATCCCTACAATTCAGTATGTGATTCCAATTCCAAGTACTTTCACTCTTTAGGGGCCGAGTGAATTGAGTTGGTAACTGGGAACCCGACTCTAGACTGCCGATCTGGGGTAGGCCCTTGACTCTTGCTACCATGCCGTATCCTAGCTTAGCTAACATCAAGGGGGGTTAACAGATCAGGTCACCAGATAAGGGGTTCTATGGTGTATGGGAGGTGATTCCACCGTAATTTACTCGACTACTTAGAAGTATCCTAGAAAGGAATAGGAGTAGTATTTTAGGAAGGAAGAACCAGGATATAAGAATTAACAAGAAGGCAACTGTGACCAAGCCGGCAGAAAGCTGATTTACCAAGTAAAAAGGAAGAAGTTGAGGCAAATTTGGGAAAAAATCCAGTAGATACCTATTTGTTAGACGTATTAGGTAGATTCCAAAGGAATTGTTTATGCAACCAGAAGGTAAGGACCTACTTCCAGAGGTTACCATCCGGAGGTATATTTGATTCAAATCACTTACTTAATTTAGAAGAGTTCTACTCTTTAGAAAGTAAGATGGTAGGTAGGCGATAGTTAAGTAGGGAAGTAACTGCTCTTAAGCAAGGTAGTTAGAAGCTAGTACTCCCCTTAAAGGTAAGAGAGGAGAGTGAAACCAAGTAGTATCAGAGGAGGTAGAACTTAAGAAGGAATTCAGTGGTGTTTTTTACCAAGTCGTTGATTGAGCTTGCCTTTGAAATCTCCTCTCTTCTTCTTACCAATTTTGTTCACTGGAGTGGACAATTGACTGATAGTCAATTTATCCGCCCCGATCTGATATGGAAGAAGTTAAGCTGAGTTTAGTCCCGTGAGGGAAGAAATTCATCGCAGCTAGTTTGGGAGGAATTTCTTTGAAAAGACTAGCCCTTTCCTCCTTTGATCTTACGGGCGAACCAAAAGGGAGGCAAAGGCTGTGTAAAGATGGTTTAAGGATTAATGCCTTTTAGAGGTTATGTAGGCTGCTTGAGAAAAGAGGTTCAAGTAAAGAAATGGTTAAGATGATAGTTGGTATTTATTGTTCTGAGGAAACGGTCGAAACCCTTACCAGGACCCATAAGGGCGGGGGATCCTACGGATCCCCCCCCGGGTTTTGACTGGTTAATTCCATTTCTCTTTAGATTTCGTGGCTTGGGGGATAGGAGTAAATATTGGTGTTAATGTAATTCACTCTTTAGTTTACTCTTCAGTTCTTCGTGTTAGGTTAAATCATTTGTTTAACCAAGGAGCCATCTGGGTTGAGGTTCAAATGCTCAGATGAGCCTCGTATTATTAAGGATACCACTCCTTGCTACCATGAGCAAGTGGACGCCTGGCATGGGGGCCTCCAACGGAGGGGGCCGTAGGCCCCCAAGAACCGGTGAGCGTGAATCGTTGATGACACCATTGCCTTATTAAGGCTTATATGCCTTATATCTGCCGGTTTATCTTCTTTGCCTTTATTTACTATGAACTGAATTTCTTCATAGGGGTATTACTAGGCCTTGGTGTTGCTAGTACCCTTTCCTTCTACTTTGCTTTCATTTCCGCTTTGCTTTCAAATGACCACAGACTGTTTTAGGCCTTCCGGCTGGTGAGGTGCAACCTGCTCCTTACATTAAATCCCGTGGTTATATGGGTTCAATTTGATTTAACGCTTTCGGGGATCCATAGGAGCCCGGGCTTCTCTGAAGCCCCAAGTAAGAGGGTATGCTACCGGTAAGGAGCGCCCAAGCTCGAACGTGGAGTTAACCGTCAAAGCTGACGCTAGCAAGCCGATATCTGATATACAGGACCTGTACAATCATTAACCCAAACCCTTAAACCAGTCCATAGTTTTATGGACCTCAGGAGGATGCACAATCAAGGAAACCCTTAAAGGTCGTAGCGGTATCTATGCGTGGTTAAATAAGGAAACAGGAGATGTCTACGTGGGGAGTTCATACCGGATTGATAAACGAGTATCAAGCTATTTAACCCTAGCTATATAAACGGGGATACTAAAACTAAGAGCACAATCCGTTCGGGTTATAAGAAATATGGGTATTCTGCCTTTACTCTTCTAACCGTAGTACTGTAGACTCTTGCTCCTTTGCATATCAATATTGAGAAAGAATTCCTCCTATTCGAGAGAGAGCAATATTTGCTTGATCGGCTTTATCCTATAGATCCTTGCTAGCATGAAAGTTGCAGTCTCTAGGGCGCCAACATTTAGCTGAGACTATAGCAGAGGCAAAGATGGCAGCAGGTTGCTATGGTTCCAACCATACCAAGGGCCTAGGGGGGGGCTTCAGAGGCCGGCCTACGGCCCCCTTTACCCCCCCGCCCCCATCAGGCTATCTCAAGCCGCCACGCACTGTTTTTGGGGTTCAAAGGGAGACAATGCCGATTATCCTTTGAAGAGCCCGACTAGAAGAGAAAGGGGTAATGAGTTAAGCTCCCTGGGCCCCTAAGTATCCAATTTAACCATCATTCTTACAGGAACCCTGATTAATCATGATTTGAATCTTTAGGCTTTATCTTCATTGATTTACCTTTATCCCCCATTTGATTAACGGTTGAAAACCAAAAGGCTAGCCTCTAAAGAGGTTGTAGAGTTATCTACCACTGTAGTTGAAAATAGGTTAAGTTGCAGGTGATTCTGCCAGTAAGGAAGGACTCCCTTAAACCTAAGGGTTCAGTTATGATGGGTGACTTATGTCACCTAGTATCTATTGATACTATCCTTCTACCTTCACATGCGAGCAGCGTGACTCGAACACGCGAATCATGCTTGGAAGGCACACGGTTTACCACTAACCTATGCTCGCTTATCCATGTTTCAATTTGACTGACTATTCTTGGAACTATAAACTCTTCCTATTCACTTACACTCCCTGTGTATATCACTCTGGCATTTCTCAAGAAAAGGAATGTTAAGGCTTAGGGGGGTTAATCATAGGTAGTATTGCCTTTGCTTTGGGTTAGGTTATAGGTTACAACCCCAATGTTAATGATTGTTATGCTTGGTATGCCATAGCAAGGCAGGTGAAAAGTAGTGAAGACCTTGACTCTTTATAGACTCACCACTCAGAAGGGGAATCTTAAGTAGTGGAGGGTAAGAAGAAAAGAGCACATGTGAAGGAGAGGAGAAAAGGGCGGAGTAACAAGGAAGAAGAAAGAAGGAGAGCTAAGCAAGGAAAAGGTAACATCAAGAGAAAGAATAGGATTAAGGTATTTGGCTACTCCGTGCAAGGGCCAATGTAAGAAAGATTACCACTACCATGGGGTAGAGTAGCTGCCTTCAGGCAGCGCGTAAGCTCATATACCTGAAAGGTCAGCTGCCATGGTAGCAACCATGGCGGATAGAGTCAAAGCTATTAAAGTAGTATGTTCAGCGGCGAATTGGTAGATTCGCTTAGACCGCGGATTGTGGCCTCCAATTAAAGCAAAGCTTTCAGGGGTGAGTTTTCCCGTAGTAAGGATGCCCTGTCATTGCTGCAGATATTGTAGATTTAGTCTCAGGCATATGACTCTTGCGGGGGGCTAAAGGCCGGGGGCTTTAGGGGGATCCAAAGGATCCCGCTTTACCCCCCCCGCCCATGACCAAAAAGAGGCTGGTTAGCCCCGCGTCTACTTTCCGAGATGTGCTGGCGAGTCTCAGCAGAGTGTCGATACTCCAGGGTTGATCCGGATTCCACTTCAGATTGATCATAAGGCTATTTAATAGAAGGAGCAGTTTCACTTGCTCATGGTAGCAAGCATAAAAGAAAGCACGAAGCAGTAGAAAGCAAGTGAGTTAGGGATAGCCACCCCTACTATTACCTCCTATGAAGGAATGAAGCTCATAGTAAATAAAGGCAAGGCAGATAAGGGGTAAGGCCAAAGAATGTTCAAGTGTCCTTGCTAGCATCAACGATCAATGAGCACTGATTATTGCTTGCGGCGGGGTGGTAAACCACCCCCACCAACCATGCCAGTGGTTCACTTGATCTTGCGTAGGCTTTACTTATTCGCGGGGGCTTCAGATAAGCCCCCCTTAGGCCCCCCCGCTCAGGTGAAATCCTTTCACCTTGAGCCATAAGACTCCTTGGCGAATGATTCTATTCAAATGAATACGAAGAAGTATAGACTCAAGGCAATTTTCATCAAGAATGAAATCATAATCGAACCTTATCCCAATAACCCGACTTGTGAAATCTAAGGCTAAGTGAATTAACCAGTCGTAATCGCCGTTTAACCTCAAAGAAGAAAGCACGCAATAATGCAAGGTAAATCACCGTAGTGGGATGAATAGCAATGGAATCCATTGCTAATAGGTTGACATACCTAGCCTCTATCCTCAGTGCTACTACCTCTTAATTCTTAATAGAGAGTTATCTTGGGATTCCGGGGGGGCCACTCGATTCTTCTATCCCAATACCTAGGCTATATTTACCGCACTAATCGAGTAATTTGCCTAATCCAGAGGGGGGGGCTAGCCTACGGCCCGGGGTTATCTGAACCCCCCCGGCTAACCCGGCTCGTTGAAGCCGCATTATTACCAATAAGCTTCATCAATGATAGAATTGAATCACTTTTTCTAACCACGATTAAGAAAGTTAGCGCTAATTCAGCTAGAAGTTAGCGAGGAGCCTTTTAGCGTAGTTGCCTTTGGGCAAGATTCTCCAACATTACTCACATGTAACCTCAATTGAATGAATTCTCGTTCTATGCCTATTTGATTTGGTTTCTTCGTCTTTTTCCTTGCTCTTGTGGTCTTGCTGTTCATCTACTGGAGACCAGACTGGGGTGGAGAAGTTAGTTGGGGGGGGCTTTGGCCCCCTCTCCCTTCTGAGTTGAAACGTTTACTAACTAATCTCCGGAACCTAATGAATACCCATAACACGACCGACCCTCCTGTAGCCCTTGACGGTAGTCAACCCGATAGGGTCGTAAAGCCTGACTCAGACAAGAATCGTGATTCTGATGATGATGAGTTAGGTAATGAAGACTCCTGATAAGGAAATGTGCCCCCTCCAGTTCACCGCCCCAAACTCCTAGTTACACCGTTTCCCGGGGGGCTTCAGAGAAGCCCGTGCTTTACCACCCCCCCCCCTTTACTCCTACTCCTCTTATCCTTTCAAGGATCTATCTTCTTTTTCAAACATCGGGTCGTTGGGGCCCCCCTTAGGCCCCCCCCCGTTATCTCTCTCTTTATGGGCTTGACTAACTAAGCACACGGGACATACTGCTACCTCTTGAATGGTTTCTATTGGGTTCCATCTTCTTTGCTAGCTCTCACTTCTGAAAACCCCATTCGCTGGTTAGCCACCCTTCTTTCAGTTCTTGTTGCCCTTATTAGCCTATTCCTGTATATCCTAAGTTCACTCGAATCTACGGTGGAAAGGCTTAGGGCCTTATTTAGAACTGGGTCAATTTGTGGGCCTACTCTACGTGGTGAGCTTAAATGGCTTACCCTACAGCGGATAGGATTCGGGTATTATTCTAAAGGCTCATCATAGGGTTAACTCTTTACTTATCAGCACGTAGAGGTTTCTAACGAAACTACGCTTACAGCGGGGATTTGAGTCGTGAAAACCTCAAGTGAAACTCTTCCTAAAACCCAACTCGGGATAAGCATATCCATGCTAGTACTATGCCTCTAGTGTAATAGCGAGGAAATATCCATATTCCGAATGAGGATACTACTTAGTCTGATTATCACTTAAGTGTGAATCGTGGAGGGGGCTAAAGCCGAGGCCCCCTGCCCCTTAGGGCCCGATCCTACGGATCCCCCGGCCTTATGGGGCTGAAGTTCACTCAAGTCCAGAGTGGGGGGGCCGTCTGACAAACGATGAGAGACTTGGCTAGGCCATGAAGGCTGAATCATATTAGTCTCCAGCTCTGCCTCCCTGGCATCCTAGGAATAAGGATCTCTAGTGTTCTCTGAGTGTTATCTAATAAGAGTCCAAAGAATCTGACACTGTTCAGATTCAAATGCCATCAAAACCCTGTAAAGCTCCCTCAATTGTTGAGCACCGCCCTACATGATATAATCTTCAAGGTGGCACTCAGAAGGATCTGAACCGAAGGGTGATAATGCTCATTAGCGTGTGAACCGCTGGGGGAACTGTCTCACGAGTGAGAACCCTCGGCCTCCAGGTAAACAGAAGTGATGAACCACTGGGTTTACAGTCACTTACAAGCCCAACGGGCGTCAACTCGACTCTTACTAAGATTTGGCGGCGTTCCCCTGATCGAATTGATTGAATCAATTCCCCCTGCAGGTTCGACAAGAGTAGAGTAAATCTGCACTGACATTTATCTTGCGTGAAGAGTAAAGTGTAAGGACAGTAAATTACACATCCAATAAATAGGTATCCAGTGAAAGTCATTCAAATGTATGAAATACCCTTTGAAATGCTCCCGTACTTGCTTGATACATACGATAGCCACCACTTTGAGGTATATCGGTCTTCCCACATCGGGGGCTTTAGGGGGATCCGTAGGATCCCCCGCCCGCCCTATGCAGGTTGAACATATCCAAACCTCAGATGCCCTGAACAAGGCGATGTGTAAAGATGGGGGGGGCTAGCCTACGGCCCGGGATCCTTTGGATCCCCTCCCATCTCCTAGTGTGCAATAGTTCGTTCAATTCCCTTGTACCGAACTCTTCTAGCCCGGTCAGCTGCCCTTGGGAGAACAGGCAGATTTATCTACGTTACCGATAGCGGTTTCCGAGTCTAATGGGCACGGCTCTTAACCGGATAGAACCATTGCATCAGAAGAATCGGTTTTCCTGAGGGAATTTGTGCCACTCTCCATCAACCGGATTATAGCTTTGATATATCAAAATATGTTGTGTTTCTTATCGAACCTTATTTGGTTATCGTCTAACCTATGCTCCAATGATGCTGCTCAACCTTGGCAATTTGGCTTTCAAGATGGGGGTTCTCCAAGCTACGAGGGGATAGTAGAACTTCACGATGATATCATGTTCTACCTTATTCTTATCTTAGTAGGGGTAGCCTGGATGCTTATGTCCACGATCCGCAACTTCAATTGGAACCATAACCAGATCGTTCACAAATACCTTAACCATGGAACGGTTCTAGAGCTTATTTGGACTATCTCACCAGCACTCGTTCTGATAGCTATTGCTTTCCCTAGTTTCAAACTCCTTTATCTATTAGATGAGGTCATCGATCCAGTGATGACTGTTAAAGCTATAGGTAATCAATGGTATTGGTCTTATGAGTACTCTGATTACCTGGATCAGGAGGGTCAATCTATTGAGTTTGATTCTTACTTGGTTCCAGAGTCTGACCTAGAAATAGGGGATTTAAGACTCCTAGAAGTTGACAACCGAGTTGTGGTTCCAGTTGATACCCATATACGGTTTATTGTTACGGCCCGTGACGTAATTCACTCTTTTGCTGTTCCTTCTCTTGGTGTTAAGCTTGATTGCATCCCAGGTAGATTGAACCAATTCTCTCTTGTTATTAACCGTGAAGGGGTCTTCTATGGACAATGTTCTGAACTGTGCGGGGTGTTACATGGATTTATGCCTGTGGTTATTGAAGCGGTTTCTCTTGAGCAGTATTTGGCCTGGCTCTCTGACCAAATTTCCCCCCTATTTAACCAAAGAAGGTTATACCCCCTGTATTTACTTATGTATTACCCATTTACCTTCGGTTTGCTAGGCAGCTGCCTCTAAGGAACGAATCTTGGCCTTGGAGCAGGCCGCAATAGACCTCCTTTGCCCCTCTTATAACATACTCACTACTGGCGGCGGGCCCCGGGGGCCGTAGGCCGGCCTCTGAAGCCCCTAAGGCCCCGGGGATGGATTCCCCCCTCGCTTGGGCTCAACAGCTAGCGAGGAGAGTAAGGCAAAGCTCTCGGCTGCTAATTAGGGGGTAGGTGGTAAAGCACGGGCTTCTCTGAAGCCCCTAACCATGGGATGTTTGGTAAGAACCACAGCGAGGAGAGCAAGGCAAAGTTTAGCGGGGCTAATAATGGTCAATCTAAACCTGTGCCTATATTACGTTACTCACTCATCCCCTGTTCTGCTTAACCATTTTCATACTACTATGAGGCTTCCCTTTCGGTTAGCCAACCGACAATCTCTCGCCGCATCAAACGGGCTCTTTGAATTCGACGGTAGACAATGCCGTGTATCCTTTGGGGGGGCTAAAGCCGGGCTTATATGAACCCCCCTAAAGGCCCTATCTAATTTGATCAGCTCATTAAGTTTGGTACGTGTGGGACTTTCCCCCTAATTAACCCATCGGAGCGGGTATGTTGGCAGGCCCTGGTAGACAATCTAAGTTTAGGCCTTGTGAGGGGAATTCCCTTCCCTTCCCTTCCTTTCCTGCATGGCTGAGGGGCCTCTAAGGGCGAAACATCTAGTGGTGTCCCATGCTGAAATTCTTTCATAGAGTTCTAGGTGGAACTATAAACCACCTCGTCGTGAAATTCTTTAGGCCGGGGGCTTCAGATAACCCCCCCGCCCTGTCAAAAAAGGAAAAGCCATGGTGTTTTGATTTTGGGGTAATAAGTAGTGAAAGGGGAATTGAGTCAAGCTAGCAGGCCCTGCCAATATAGGCGGGCGTGTTGCAGGTATTGAATCCTTTGCTACGATGAAAAGAATCACTTTGGCCCAGAAAAGAAAGCAGCCATTGTCTTCCCTCCTCATATCTTAGAGCTCATCACTGGATTGATTCTTGGTGAGGGGGCCTACGGGGGGCTTCAGAGAAGCCCCGGGCCGCAGGGTAGGGGGATCCAAAGGATCCCGCTTAGGCCCCCCGCCCTTTAGGCCCGATCCTACGGATCCCCCGGGAGCTTAGAGATTAATGCGAAAGACGCTCGCCTTAGAATCAACCAAAATGATAAAGAGTTTGTCTTCCACCTTTTTGGTCTCTTTGAGTATCTAGGCATTGTCGGAGCTACTCTGCTAATCTCTTTGATAAGCGAAGCGGGAATTCTACTACTTCTTATCAGTTTTCAACCTACACTCTGCCGATCTTTACTGAACTCCATAACTCTGGTATATACGGAAAGATGGTAAGAACATCAAACTCCTTCCTTCGGATATTGCTGATCGTTTAACTCCAATACCCCTTGCTTATTGGATTGCGGGGATGCCCATTATCTTCAAAGAGATGGATGCATACATTTATACACACATTCCTTTACCCTTGTTCTTCGAAGTTGAACTCCTACGGTCTATTCTTTTAAGTCAATTTTCTCATTGAGTCTACTCGCTGCTCCGCTGGGGGTGAAAGGTAAAGACCAGTATATTACACGATACCCTAAACGAGAAGTTCCCCAAAGTGCAGTCACTGGTATCCGTTCAAATCCATCATTCAATGTGTTACCGTGTTGGGCTCGTCATGCCCCTTTCTTCTTAACACTTAAATACCATCCCCCCTCCCTTTACTCCTGGTATCATCAAAGGAACGGCTATGTTGGAATGGTAGACAAGCGTGACTTAGGATCTCGTGGTAGATATACCGTGTGGGTTCAAATCCCTCTAGCCGTATTGGGGGAATTTTGGAGATACTTATCAGTACAAGTTAGAAAGAAGGCAACGACGATACCAGATGGTGTAAAATAGGTGGCCTAGCCTGCGGCCCGGGGGTTATCTGAAGCCCCCCGGCTTAACCCAGCCCTCTGATTACATCTGCTATCCTCGAACCAATTGGACGTCCAATTGCTTGATAATTTGGGTAAAGCCCCCCTTAAGTATCCCCCTGAGGATGCCCAACCACCAGCCAAGTTCACTATCTCATCAGTCTCATAATCGGCAGGGTGCTGGCAA
>Ga0134126_10000134_pt1 | contig 97644 bp, 76 predicted proteins | sample KB31752_FD_96881 | JGI IMG/M metagenome (GOLD analysis project Ga0134126, IMG submission 96881) | Terrestrial soil microbial communities with excess Nitrogen fertilizer from Kellogg Biological Station, Michigan, USA - KB3-175-2 | ecosystem: Environmental > Terrestrial > Soil > Unclassified ...
GCGACTGGGCAGTGGGGCAACGTCGCTCCGAATTTCGGCACGGACAGAAGCCTCTACACAGAGGCTCGGGATTTCTGGAAGCGCTTCGACATCGCGTTCGAACCAAAGGCAATGTACGTCGGTTACAACTGCATTCTCGTCACGCGTGACGGCGCCCAAACGTGGAAAGCATTCAGTCCCGATCTCACCACCGCTAAAGGTCAGCCGCTGATGCCGTGCGGGGTGGCCCCGGCAACGAACTCCAGGCCCACTGCAAGTCCAGCTCCGACGCCCGGTGCGCCAAGTCCGACTCCAACTCCAGCGGCGTCGGCGCGACCAACTCCGCCCGGATCGATCTCCGATTTCTCGATCTCGACGCTCAAGCGTGGTGTCGTTTGGTCAGGCAGCAACACCGGACAGATCTACAACACGATGGACGGCGGCAAAACCTGGAACAACGTTACGAACTTCACCGACTTGCCGGCGGGCGCCAACTTCGTCACTGTCGAGGCCGGACACAACGATGTGAATACGGCCTACGCGCTCGCATTTATGGGCTTTAACCGCGGAGGTCCATCGTCGGCGCCGGACCAGCACTTCATCTATCGCACTCACGACGGCGGCAAGACGTGGACGCGTATCGTCAATGGCCTGCCCAGCAATGAACGCACGAACAGCCAAGTGAACGTCATCCGCGAAGACCCGAAACAGAAGGGTTTGCTCTTTGCCGGAACTGAGACGACGGTCTACGTGTCGTTCGACGATGGCGATCACTGGCAGTCTTTGCGGCTCAATCTGCCCAGCACGTCGATCCGCGACATGGTCTTTCATACCGATCACAACATGAATGATCTCGTCATCTGTACGTACGGCCGTGGATTCTGGGTGCTCGACGACATGAGCCCGCTGCGCGAAATCGCGGCGAAGGCCCAAGCCATCGCATCGGCGCCGGCGTATCTGTTCAAACCGGGTGATGCGATTCGCGCTCGCGCGAACGCTAACTGGGACCAGCCCATGAACCCCGAGATGCCGCATGCGCCGAATCCGCCTTACGGCGCGCTGATCTATTACCATTTGAGCAAACCACCGAGCGGGGAGATCAAGCTGCAAATTTTCGATTCGGCAAATAAACTCGTTCGGACAATCACAAGTACACAACCAGCGATGTATGTTCGCCCGCCGTATCCTGATTACTGGCTGATGCCGTCGTCTGAACGAGCGCTCTCGACCAATGTCGGGACGAATCGCATCAACTGGGATCTGCGTTATGACGATCCGCCGGGTTTCAATCCCGACATCAACAACCAAATGAATTCATCGCCTGGCTCAGTTACCCCGGCGCCCCACGGCGTGCTGGCGTTGCCGGGCACTTACACCGTGAAACTCATCGTCGACGGCCAGACCTACTCGCAACCGCTGCTGGTGCGAAACGATCCGCGCCTCGGCGAGAGTCCGGCGGTGATCTCCACACTGCGGGCGCAGCAGAAGCTGGCAATGGATGCGGCGCAAGGCATGAAGGACACCTACGCCGCGAACGAAGAAGTGGCCGCCGTGCGTGCGCAACTGGCCGTGCTGATCAAGAGTTCGTTGCCGCCTGACGTTGCGAGCGCGGCGACTGCGCTCGACGCAAAGCTGGCAACCGTGGGAGGAGTGCAGCGGGGTGGTCGCGGCGGTGGCGCCGGCTTTGGTTTCGGCGGAGCGGCCCGCCTTCCAGGAAGTCTATTGTCATTTCCCGCGATTAGTAATCTCTTTAACACTGTACTTGGACCGCTCACGCAGAACGGGATCGACATGCCGCCGACAAAGGCTCAGGTCGATACTTTGGAAAACGCTTGCAGAGAGTTCACCGCAACGGTGAACGCTTGGAAGACAATGCTCGGCACGGACTTGGTGGGATTCAACAACTTGCTGACAATGAACAACCTGACGCCGCTGAAGATCCTGCCGAGTAACGTTACCGCGCCGGCATCATGCACGTTCGTTCCCGTTGCGACGGGACGCGGAAACAAATAGAGAGCGACCATTCGTCGGCGCCATGTCTTGCCGACAAGATTGAAAGAAAACTGTGTGCGAAAGTGTGTGTGGAGAAAAACGGGCGGCCCAACTTTCCAAGTAGGCCGCCCCTAATTAGAGCATGGTGCCCGCTAGTAGATTCGAACTACTGACCCCTCGCGTGTGAAGCGAGTGCTCTACCGCTGAGCCAAGCGGGCATACGTTTTAAGCAAGCTTAAGCTATAACGCTACTTCTTTCAATTCCAAGGACTTAGCGTCCAGACCTTCCGTTCCCGATGTTCCCGTTGTTCCCTGAATTCCCGTAAAAGTGGCCAACAACTGGCCAACGGTCTGAAGGTGTTGGTTAGCTAATATACTGCCCTTTTGAGTTGGGTGAAGGTATATCTTAAAGGACTCCATTGATCTATGTCCGCTGTATGACATCACCAGAGCGACATCGTTTCCCGTGGCCTCCATCATCCTGGTAACGAATGTATGACGGAAGCTGTGGCATGTGAAGCCATTCGCCTGCCCATAGTTAATCTTTGCAAGCTTGGCAGCCTTGCGGCACGCGCGTGCAATCGCATTATCGAAGGTCTTGGTTTTCGCTCTCGGAAAGAGGTACTCATCGTCCGTTAGGCCTTCGTTGATGCGTCTCTTAACCACCTCACCGACGCAATCCCAAATTGGCAAGTCCCGCTCGTTTTCAGTCTTCGTGGCGCAGAGCGTGACGACTCCTTTTGACCATTTGAATTGATCCAGTTTTATTCGAAGCAGCTCATTGAACCGAGCGCCGGTCATGCGAAGAAGTTGTACTGCGTCGCCGGCGTCCCGCCACAATGTATTGCGTTCAGCCCTTCGTGACGGAGCAAGTGGCGGATTCAACAAGATACTAACTAACGCCGCATATTCCCGATCTTCAACTACGCGACGTTCAAACTCGGGTTTTCTGTTCACACGAAGCGTCGGTCTAAGCCAATTAACCAGATCTGGTTTTGACCTTTGAGCTGCTTTGAGCATTCCTTGAATTCTGCCGATGAAAGCCCCGGCGCTGTTCCGGTTCAATGATCGACGAAAACAAAGTATTTGATAAAACTCTCGCAGGTCAGTTTCTGTACATTCGCGGATAAGGCGGTTGGGTCCGAAAAAGGTCACGAACTCCTGCAGCACCTTGCAGTTCGATTTCACATTGTGACCGTATTGATAATCCTTGTCTCGGGCTCTAACCTCAAGGTTGTGTCGGTAGATACTGAGCGCTTCCTGGGCAGTCGTTGGTTTACATCGAACTTCGCCTCGTTCACGCGCGTCAACGTCATTCATCTCGCGCCGGAGATCTCGCTCTGCATCGCTCTTCGTAGTGAAACCCTTCCGACGCAAGCGCACACCTTTATATAGCCGTTGATATCCGTGAAGTCTCTGACCTCCATCACCCAAATAGTCGTAGAAGTTCTTCACTCGCGACGTTGATTTCCTCGTCGCGCCTAGTGATCGAACTTTGGAGTCGGTGGTGACGGTCTTAGTGTGTATGCAGTTCTCCTTTGCGCATGACATGGGTGAAATTATAGTGTTACGAGTGGGTGCTGTCCACGCGATTCTGAGTAGTATGCACCGTCAAGCGATTGGCTCCGCGCGCGTCTTTCTTGTTTCTCGGCGAGGGCTTCAACTTCCTCAAGGATGAATCGAACGAACCGAGATCCGTTACGTATCCTCGTCAGTTCAGAAGTACCGGCCCCGCCGTTTAAGACGGTCTTCCGGGAGCACCCGATAATTTCAGCAACTCGCTTTGCGTCAACACGAGTTTTCCTCTTGCTCATTAAGCTCATGGCATCCTTGGTTGCGATCAGTCGGATTCGTTGCGCGTATAGCGCCGTAAGCACCTGTAGTGCCAGAACGAATCGCTTTGATCTTCGCAAGAGAGTCGAGGGAAGGTCCATTTGCAATCGAGTTCCGCGTTGTAAAACGCTAAAGCACTTTCTCAATTTTGCAGAATAGCTGTCCGCGTAGCGGAGAAGGCGTTATCTCGTCTGAGTGTCCTTGATTTCTTTTGCAGCGCTATAGGCAAAGTCTCGTGCCTCGGCAGTTTCATCATCAAAACGTCGCCTGAGGTCCTTGGCACTCAATCCGCGTTCCTTCAGGTTTGAGGCGAGTTGTTCCCAACTGACCTTCCGACCTGCGCGAGCTTCGGCGAGCGTATCTTGCAACAGCGCCAAGCCGACGTCCTGGACTCGCATCGACTTCTCAGCATGTTCCACAAGTTCGACTAGTAAAGCCCGAATCGCTTGAAGGGAGTCAGTCTTGGGTTCTCTTGCGGTACTCGCTTCAAGTTCCTGAGGGGCGCCCTTTCGACTCCGTGCGGCGAGCGCTTCATCGATCAGTTTACGCAGGACGATAGCTTCCTTGGTGCCCGACTCTTTGACGATCTGATCAATGGCGTCGACCTGATCTCTCCAAGGATGAAAACCGTACGTCTTGTCTCTCCAGATTATTCGTTTGGCGCGTTTCATGGGTGTACTCAGTCTCCCTGTTTGCGAATCTTCGTGATCTCTGAAAACCGTCTTGGTTAACCACTAAATCTCTGAACTCACTTGAGTTGTTGTCGCCGTTAACCTGGTTAACCAAAATGGTTAACGATTCTAACCGGGTAACCAATTGCAGCCGCTGGAATTAAGCAAGGCCAGCATCGCAAAATCACTTCTCTATCCTGTCTGCTCATTAACCATCATGGTTAACCAAATCTGCACCACGTTCTCAGGGGTCAACAACCGAAGGTTGAAAGGCATTTTTCTTCTCGTGTCGAACCCGGTCAGATTGAATAAGCTTACTCCCGAACAAGGTCATAGCTCGGTGTTCCTGAACACCAATATGCTCATTCAATGCCAGGTGGCACCAAGCCTCTTTCCCAACACGCGGGGGCGCTTTGAGAAGCGCCAAACCACAACCTCACGCTAGAGGGGTTTTTGTCCTCATTAACCTAAAACTGCTTTATAAGAATAAGTCGGAAAGGAATGGGGACAACGATAGCAAGCGGGTGTTCGTAATGATGATTAGCTCGCAACGCGTGGGCTGAGACAGTCAATACCAGTAGGACTAGAACCAACCATCACGTAGATAGCCCGCAAGATTCGCGTGATACCGCCGGCGCAGAGTTCCGAGTGGTATTCGTGGCTGCGGATTAAGGCAATCCCAACGACGGCGCAGGCGGTTAACTGCCCTGGGGCGGAGGCGCATCAGCCGCCTGAAGCGGTCCTGATTCCAGTCGGCCCGTGTCTCTATCAATTCCCGATCTAAACGCAGCAGGAGAGTCATAGCCTCATAAGCAAGTTTGCGATCGGGCTTCAATAGCAGATGGGGCGAGGTCGTAACAAGGGGGTACAGATAACAGCGGATAGTCAAAGCCCCGCCGCTGGCGTCTGCTGCGCGTGGGCCTGTGCGTTCTTCGATGCAATTGATTGAGTTCGTCAGCATCGCTTCGCCTCTCAGCCGAAGTCCAGAGCCAGTTGGATTTCTTCCACGTCGCGCGGAATGTCGGCACGTCGAGCAAAGTAAAAGGCCGGTAGCGTAAGGCCGAACTCGGCTTCTTCAATGTCTATGGCGATCTTAGCGATTGGCGACTCCGGCTCGCTCGTCGGCTCGATCGTGGCGATTGGGACAAACCACTCGTCGAGGTCAACGATTTGAGGCAGTGCCAACTCGGTCGGCTCAATCTCTGCGATCGCCGTTTCGTCGTCGGCCAAAACTTCGCCAACGAGTACCGGATAGCGAACAAGCAGTTCAGTCAGCTTAGCGACTCCCGTTTCCTCATCGGTCGGCACAAAGAACCGCTGTTTCCAATCGATTGTTTCGTTAATTAATCCAAGCTGGCGAACCTCGGCGAATCTGTTGGGATCGACTCCGATTAGCTCTATGACCGGCTCGCGGTGAACCACTTTTCGGCAAAGCTTCAGACCGGAAACGAGTATGACTTCTTCGGCTTCGTCCAGGATACCGGTAAAGATTTCTTCGGGCTCTCGAAGGTCTCGCGTCGCGCCAAGAGCCGCGATAATCGGGCCGACTTGTTCGGGCGGGATTCGAATGCCTACAATCCGCTGGCCGTCGTCCGTCGTCACTCGTACAACTCGCAATCGGGCTTCTTCGTGGGTTTTGAATCGCTGCCACAGCGGAATGATCGCGCCGCCTATGATGTGCGTCTCGTGAGTTTCAATCGGAGGTACGCTCGCATGTTTCTTGATCCACCAGTCGCGAGCCTTTGAGGGAATGACGGCGCGGTATTTCTCCTTCAATTCGTCGTCATGAATGTAGGTACTTCGCGCGGCTTCCGGTTTCCAGACCGCGAACGTGCGATAACTGTTTCCGTTCTCGGCGTTGGTGTGAAGTCCAGATTCGATAGCGAGAATAAAGTGACCATTCTTCCGATGGCGAAAGAATGCTCCCGTCTTGCGCTTGCGCACTCGCTCGGCTTCGTCAAAGGTGACTGCCTTCGACGGTACATCAATCTCTAGGGTGTAGTGTGTCGTTTGGGCTTTAGTGGTTTCGTCGGTATGCACTACGCGCTGAGGTTTCGCGATCCGAATTGCCAGCGCTTTGATATCCGTTACGCCTTCGTCAAAAGTGCCGTTGGCCTTGGCATACCTCACAGTTTGATCGAACAAGTCTACAAAGTGATCGAAAAGTGCGTTTTGGTGATCTACGTCGAGAGCCAACACGCGGTTAAGGAATCGCGGCACGTTGAAAAGATCTTCTTTGCGCACTTCTTCGCAACCGTCGCGGTTCCTGACAAGTAAACCAATATCGCGCAAAGTCTGACGTGGGTTCCCGATTCCTGGGACATTGCCGCCTTCGACAATGCGCCTGAGCATGAGACACAACGCCGCTCGTCCTTCTTCCGTCTCAAAGTTGTACTTGGCGAGGTCGCCGCTGTCGGCACTGCGGCGGTCGCCTTTGGTCAATGCGCCCAGACTGCCAAGCCGTCGCGCGATGGTGGAGCTAAACCGCTTCTCTCCGCCTAATTCAGTCGAGAGTAAGACGTATTCTGGCGGCACAGCCTGATCGCTGCGGTGCGTTCGTCCGAACGTCTGCATCTGTTTGTCGGCACTCCAACCAAGCTCAAGGGTGACGTGTACTCGTCGCTGTTTGTTCTCCGCTCGATTGGAAGCATGAAGCGAGATTCCCATCGCGGCGGCATCGCTGATTATCGCGACTAGCTTCTTGCCGGATTGAAATTGTTCCATTTCGTGGACGTTGGTGCGGTGCATGGCAACACCCTCGGGATTGCGCTTCTTGTATTCGACATGTCCGCGTGAATCGCGAATTAACCTTCGCGTTCGTCCGGTAAGTTCGGCAACGTTGCGCTCGCCAAAATGATTGACCAGTTGATCAAGTGGGCTCTCTGGCAACTCCAAAGCTGACAGACCATCGATAACTGCTTGCTTCATGCGCAAGGCTTCTTTGCTTTGCACCGGATTGCCTTTGCCGTCTCTGACGGGAACTTGGATTGTTTTACCCGTGCCTGGGTCGGTTACGTCTTGATAAAGCGTCGTGGGGAATCCGCGATCGACCATGGCGGCGATCACTTCGCGCGGTGAGAAGTCCAAGTCCTCAAGCATGCCGCCGTTAGCCGTGGCCTTCGCTACCTGCTCCTTCGTTCGCGCCTCGCCGGTTCCTACCAGTGAGATCACAACTGACTTGCCTTCGCTCAAAGCGGCTTCGGTTTCTGCTATCACGCTCGGCACTTTGAAAGCGCAGATAACTTGGCGAAAGAATCGCTGATGATCTCCCCAAAACTTAGTGAGGGCGACAGCGCGAGCGCGGGGCCCGCCGTTGGTAACTTCTAAAGCGGCGTCGATGTTGCGCAATACGCTCTGCCAAGCATCGGCAGCGCGGTTGTACATCTCGCGCTGCTGCGGTGTTAGCTGGTGGATGCGCTCGCGATACTCAACCGCTTTGCCGCTCTGCGGACATACGCCAAAAGAGATTGAGCCGGATAGATACATGCCAAGCGCCTTCATATCGCGGCTGACCATTTCCATGGCGCCCACTCCGCCGGATTCAATCTCCTGCATGAATTCTTGAAAGCCGCCGGGAAAGCTCGTGCCGATGCCCCAAAGTCCAAGCCTCGTCATATAGGCCATGTTGCGTACGTCTGTGGCTCCTGTGGCTGAGGAATAGACAACGCGATAGTCTGCATTACGCTCCGGGTCTTGTAGGTCTATGACGGCTTGTCCGGTGAGAGTTGGTTCGGCTCGTCCGCCCGCGAGGGCATTCTTGGCCTTGTGCGCCTCATCAAAGATGACTACGCCTTCAGAGCCAAGCCAGCGTTGGATTTGGTCCAGTCGCTTCTCTCCTGTTCTGGCTGCGGCGATCAGCGATGAATAAGAGCTAAAGATAACGCCGCGCGGTAGCGCAATCTCTCCGGCTGGCGGGTAGTCATTGATTCGTGAAAGTGGAATGCTTGCCAGTCCTAAGTCGGTGAGATCGCGTCTGGCTGATTCGAGTAAATCATTATTGACGGAAAGCCAGATCGCGCGTTGGCGGTTCTGATTCCAGTTGTCGGCGATGATGCCGACCAGTACGCGGCCTTTGCCTACTCCCGTTCCGTCGCCCACAAAGAACCCGGCGAGTGATCCGTCCGGTAGTCTCTGCTCGTGCCGCTGTCCAGCATAGATAACGCGTTCAAGCTGAATGTCTGACAGTCGTCCTTCGCTGACAATTTCCGGGGCGAGGTGTGGCTTGTAGGTAATATCAGGCGGCGTGACTGCGGCCATTGAAGCTGATTCAACGATTACGGCCGGGTGCGGTCTGCCGCCTGTTAGCTTGGCTGGCACGTAAGGGACAAACAGATTTCCGCTTGGTTCTTCGGGCTCGTCGTCCGGCTCATCGGTTGGCGATACCTCAACTAAGTGCTTGAGTGTTTCCCAGGCGTCCTCAAGCGTGGCCGCGCTTCCCCAAGCGATCTGCTTTAGCTGTTCCTGCCAGTTCGCTCCGGGTGTTGCTCCGGTCTTATCAATGACGAGAATTTGAACATCGGGCGCGGCTCCGTACTTCGCATACTCTTTGCCGTCGAGAGTGAGGTTTGCGCGGACATTGCAGAGACAAGCGATGCGTTGCCACCATTCGCTAAAGCTCGGATGGTGAAAGCTCATCGCTTCGCTGACAATCGCGACCAGGCGTCCGCCTTCTTTCAATCGTCGTAAGGCGCTCGCTACGTGGCGACCGCCATAGACCGGATTGGTTTTAGTGACTCTGCCGCTGGTAGAGCTAAAGGGCGGATTCATCAAGACGGCGGTTGGTTGAATCTCGGCGGGTAAGAGGTCGTCAATGAACTCAGCATCAATCGGAAACGGATCGAAGTTGAGAACGCAGCGAAGCAAAGAGAATCGCCGCAAGCTTGTTTCGTTACAGATTACCCTTGCGCCGATTGCACGAGGCCAGATCGCGAGGCTTCCGGTTCCCGCTGACGGCTCTAAGACGATGTCGTCTGGCTTTGGATTCAATAATCGCGCGGCGAGGTAAGCGAGCGTCGGCGGTGTCGAGAATTGCTGTAGCTCGGTTTGCTCTAACGTGCGATCCGTCTGTCGCGGTAGCTGCTTCATCAATGGACGCAAGACAGAAGCAAGCGCTTCGGTCACGTCCATCTGCATCAGCTCTGCGGCGTGTTTCTCTAATAGATAGTTATTAACGGCGATTTCTACGGCGTCGTAAGCATCGCGCGGCGTGTATCTGCCTTGCGCTCTGCTGCCGCCGAATACTCGTTCTGCGGTTCTGGTTAGCTTCGGATTGTCGAACGGTTCTCCGTCCTCGATCCGTTCTTCTAACTCGGTAATCAGTTCGTGGATATTGCAGACAAGCGCGTTTGTTCTGGCCGCGCAAACACCTGTACTCTGATCTGGCATCTGGCTTTGCTCCTTGAATTCGGACAAGTCATGGTGTAAGCGGCGCGGGTGGTGGTAACACCCGCGCTGCTCTTTTCTCTCGGTTGTTCGGCTTAGTACTCGCTCGGGAGCAAGACCGTAGTTGCGCTTCGGTCTGCCTCGGTGATGATCCAAAGCTGTTGGCCCTTTCCGGTTTGGTAGTTGCTCAACAACCGGAATCCCTGCTTAAGTGAAAGCTCGTTCTCTTGAATGTCGTCGTCGGAAAGCTCGCCCCAATCGCAAGACATGTGACGGCGCAAAAACTCAATCGCTGTCTGTCCGGCGATCTGGAGTGCTTCTTCTGCTCCGGGCGTGATGTAAGTTTGGCCCAGAGCAAAGCGGGTCACGCTGGCTTGCGTGGCTGTGTTATGGTTTCGTCGCATCGATCATTTCTCCTTTAGCGGGTGAAAAGTTGGTGCCTGGGCTAGGCGAGCGTTGACGCGCTTTCCTAGCCCCTTCCGTTACTGCTCCTGTTCGTCGTGGTGATCTGATTGAAGGCGTCCGGCTCGCAGGATTTGATCTGCCGCGCGGAAAATCTTCTGAGCGCTTTTTTCGGGGATGCCGTCGCCGTTGTAGCCGATAGCGGGACAAAGCCAGTTCTGTATGTAGCCTCGGCAATAATCCGCGCCTTCGAGGTTCAGCGCTTCGCAGCAAAGCAAAGCGACTGACTCGGCTTCTACTTCGCGCAGATTCTTTGGCGTCCGTCCGGTGTCCGTAAAATCGGCTTCGCTGGTGTGGCCTAGAATGACGTGGGCCGTTTCGTGAAATAGTGTCTTGTGCGGAAGTTGGGCCACGGGGTTGATCGCGATCTGCCGCTTCCGGGCGTATCCCTGACAGTTGCCGTCCGTGTCGGTAAATGCGATCCGTTCTATGTCGAGAGCGGCAAGCGCGCGATCGGCTTCCCACTCCGGCAAGCGTGGCGCTGTGAATTCGTCGCCGATGGTCTGGCTAATGGCGAACCATCGAGCCTTATGCATAAAGCTGGTGAATCTGCGCTCTCCGTTCTCGCCTTCGCTCTCGTCGCCGCTGCTGCCTTGCTCGTCGCGAACTTTGCGAGTGATCGGCATGCAAAGGATCAAGGCTCGTTCGCCGCGTTTGACAGTTCGTCCTAACGCTTGCCATCCGGGGAAGGTATTGATCGGGCCGGGTTCTAGTCCGCGCAATTGGCATTGCACGAGTGCGAGAATTTGATTTCCGATCGAGTAGTTGTGAAAAGCTGAATAAGCTTCCATGATCAGACCTGGCTTGTTGACTGCTTCAACTAACAAGGCTGACCACTTGGGAACGTCGGGCGCTGGTTTGGTGGCGTGTCGTTGCATGGTTGGTACTCCTTTCGCTGCGCGTGGTTTTGGTCTGTTAAATGCAGGTTTCCCCCTTCGTAGCGACGTTCGGACACGGGTGGGCGCCCAACCGACACAGGGACTGCCGGAACGGAGTGGAGGACTCGGAGGCTTTGCGGAGAGTTGGCGGTTGGGCTCCCGTGGCAGAATGAGAGCGCAGAAGGGGGAAACTAATTCAAAGCTTCTCGGCTGGAATGGAGCGCAGCGAAATGAAGGCGAAGCCTAATTGAATTGCGTTGGTCTAGCTTTGTGCGCCCTTAGACGAATGCGGACTAGAGGCGCGCTCAGGCACAGCAATAAAAGGTGTTTCTTCGCTTGCCGCTTATCTGGTATTCTGGTTACCCAGATATGAAAGGGAGCCAGAAAACCAGGCCGCAACTTCCCGTCATAGTGGGTGGAAATCTACTAGCATCGACGAGATGAGCGAGATCAGACACTGACTAACAATGCCAGCATCATCAAGGAAGGTCAGCACCTCTCGCGCAGCACGGGCAGCCAAGTCCGGGCGCAAGTCGAGTCGAGAAGTGAGTACGCGCGATATCGCTTCTGAGCCGGAGGTTAATCTTTGCGTTAAGGTTTCGCCCGCGAGACGGCGGCATTGGGCTTCGGAGGCAAAGCGGCGCGGAACCACGATGACATCCGTAATCATCGATGCTCTTGTGGAGGAGTTCGGGGAGCCGAAATTCAGAAGACGGACGACTGCTTCATGATTATTTCAACGCCTCAAACTGATGACCGACTTCGAATGCGGCTTTCCCGGCTAACACAGCGCGACGAAGACTATTGGTCGTTCAAAGATTCTCGACGCGAACACGGTCACGGTCTCTTTCAATATCCAGCAATGATGGTGCCGCAAGTCGCGCGGGCGGTGCTAAGAGAAGCATGTAAGGTCCATCCGAAAATCGACAGTGTCGGCGATCCGTTTGCGGGCTCCGGGACGATCCTCACTGAAAGTATGTTTAAAGGGCTTGCCTTTACGGGTACTGATATTAACCCTCTTGCAATCCTACTCTGTCGGGTTAAGGCTGGCCCGTTTTTCGTCGAGGCGCTAGACGAAAAAGCGACCGACATCTTGGCTCAAATTGACGAGGACTCGAGATGGGCGTTAGAGGTAAATTTTCCGAACCGCGACAAGTGGTTCGAAAAAGATGTGCTGATTTCACTTTCGAGGATTCGAAGGGCCATTGTCTCGGAAGGTTCAGCTTGGGCCCGACGGTTCTTCTGGATTTGTCTTGCTGACACGGTGCGTTTAACGAGTAATTCACGAACGTCGACTTTCAAACTTCACATTCGTCCGGCTGAACAAATTGAGCAGCGAGACGCGAATCCGATTGCTGTTTTCAGGAAGGCGGTAACCAGGAACCTGCAACATATGAAGGATGCCGCAGAGCGCCTCGCTAACGAGGGGTATTTGAATCGAGGACATTATTTAGGTGAGGTTAATATTGTTCTGGGGGATACAAGGCGAATTGAACCAGCAGGCTTGTGCGACATTATCCTGACTTCTCCGTCATATGGCGACAATGCCACGACAGTCCCATACGGACAATACTCGTACCTACCTCTTCAGTGGATGGAATTGTCGGACATAGACCCACACATTGACGCCGATACTCTTCGGTCCACCTGCGAAATCGATAGCAGAAGTTTGGGGGGAAGCAAACGCGTCAGTGCGGTGGAGCGAGAATCGTTGGTTGATCGATCTCGATCTCTGAAACGTTATCTGGAAAGACTGCGAAATCAACCACCTGATCGTGCGAAGCGCGTTATAGCTTTTTTTCGGGATCTCGACGCCTGCTTTCCGGCGGTTCTCCGTAGCCTTCGACCGGGCGGCTTGATGGCTTGGACTTTGGGTAATCGCAAAGTTGGGGGAAAACGAGTGCCCTTAGACACGATCCTGTCGGAACTCTTAGAAAATCATAATGCGCAGTTACTACTAAAAATGAGACGAAAGATATCTTCCAAGCGCATGGCACCAAAAAACAGCGTCGCTGAAACGATGTCCTCAGAATCGATTCTCGTCATGCGAAAGGCAGCCTGAGTTGCCCGCGAAAGCCAAACCACACTTTGAGGTGCATCCTTCGGTTGTTTATCAACTCGGCGAGAGTTTGATAACGGATGCTGTCCAAGCCTTGATAGAACTCGTCAAGAACTGCTACGACGCAGATGCGACTTATGCAAAGGTGTTAATCGATACCAAAGGGTCATTGGAGGTCGAAGGCGCGTTCTATCCTGCTACCGGGGGCAGAGTTATCGTGGAGGATGATGGACATGGCATGCCGGCAACTGAGATTGAGTCTGCCTGGTTGGTGATCTCAAACAGAAAGAAGCGCGACCTGAAGCTAGCTCGAAAGACAACGCCAGGAGGTCGCACACCGCTGGGCGATAAGGGTCTAGGGCGCCTGGGCGTGCAACGCTTGGGAGACAATCTCGAAATCTTCACTAAAAGCAAAGGAGATGATGCGCAACACTTCGGTTTTTCGTGGTTGGATTTCGCTACTGCTCCGAGACTTGAAGACGTCGAAATTAAGACAGGCAAGACGGACTTTCCAAGAAAGCACGGAACCAAGATCGTAGTTTCGGATCTTCGCGAGGTTGATGTATGGCGCGGTCAAGAGTCTATCAAGCGGCTTGAGCAAGAACTTTCAAGGATGATCTCGCCTTACAAGCAAATACGCGATTTCAATGTTCTTGTAGAAGTTGACGGCAAGCCGTTAGATCTTGCGGAGATAAGCGATAAGATTCGAGACCTTGCGCCCATTCGTTATGTAGTTGCATTCGATGGTTCAACTCTTAGCGTCAAAGGCAAAGCGCGGTTGGATTTCTTTAGGCCTCCAACCCAAAAAGAAGCCGACCAGTTTGCGCTTTTGGTGGAGTCCGACGATGGCGAGGCGTTCTATGAATTTCTACAGCAACAAAAACTGGCCACGAATCTTCATGTCTCGCGGTCACGATCAAAGCAGTGGTTTGTCGATTTTAGTCTCAAGCGAGATTTGGAAGATATAGACAAAGTTAAGTTTGATCCTAACAGTGAAGGCAAGCTTGCAAATCCCGGCCCTTTTTCGGGTGAAATCGATGCTTTTGATTTAGGAGCAATCGCATTTCAACAGCAAAGCGTCTTCAACCGGTTAGGGGAGTTTCGCAGCCTTATTAAGGAACATAGTGGCATTCGAGTTTATCGGGACGGCTTTGCGATTAGAGTCGATCACGACTGGCTGAAACTCGGAGCGCAATGGACATCGGCTACATCTTATTATGGGCTTAAACCCGACAATACTCTCGGATTTATCGCGTTAACAGCGCGCGATAACATGGATTTGGAGGAGACGACGGATCGAGAAGGTTTCAAGGACACCGCGTACTACAGAAACTTCTATAGCCTGCTTTCCGAATTCACGGCATTTACAACAACGGCGCAGCAATTTTTTCGACGTTCCTGGACTGAGTTCCGAAAGAAACGAAACGAGGACCTGGCGCAACTTGATTCGAGGAGGACTATAGAGGACATCTCACATGCAATAAAAGAAGGTCTAACCAGTGCAGCCAAGCGCTTGAAAAGTCTCGAACCTTTTAGGGCACGCTTTCAGGCTACCGCTAAGGACGCACGGGCAATCGTATCTAGACTCGAATCCTCAACTGATATAACTCCCAACCTTCGCAGCAAAGTGACTGAAACCCTGGCTGAATTACACCCCTTGCTTGACGACGCTCAAAGTGTGATTCAGCAGATCTCTTCTTACGGGGATCAAGTTGCCAATCTCCGTGACGTGGGTCAAGTACTTGAAGACCGGGTAGAAGGCCTCAGAAAGCAAATGGATGATGTTTATGAAACGGTGGCACTCGGCATCACGGCAGAGGCTCTAGCGCATGAAGTTTTCAACGTTGCAGATCAATTGGCCCAACGGACTAAGACCGTAGAGCGACATGTCAAACAAAAGGCAATAGCTGATCGCGCTGTTCTTAGTTTTATCGAGTATGTTCACTCCGCGGGAATGTCACTACGAAAGCAAATGTCCTTTTTATCACCCGCATTGCAGTACGTTAGAGAACAGCGGGAGCAGATTAACGTCAAGACTTTCTTGGAGGAATTGAATGACTTTTATAAGGAACGTCTTCATAAGAACAACATAGCAATCAATATTCGATCGTCAGCTCATGAAGATTTGTTGATTCGCATGAATCGCGGAAAGTTAACGCAAATCATCGATAATTTCGTCCTGAACAGTGAATACTGGTTGAAAGAGGCAATTGCCCAAAGATCGCGGTCGAGCGGACTAATCATATTCGAGTTAGATGGTCCATTTCTTCGTATCTGGGATGATGGACGTGGGATCGATCCGAGTGTCGAGGGGGCTCTATTTGAGCCTTTCATTTCGGCTAAGGCCAAAGGCCAAGGTCGTGGCTTAGGGCTATTCATCGTAAAGCAATTGCTCGACTCCGAGGCGTGTTCTGTCGGGACACTTCCCGAGCGTAACAAACACAGGCGGCTATTCAAATTCCAGATTGACTTCAGAGGTGCGATTAATGGCTGATGCTGAAGCCGCAGTTGATCGAGCACGTTCCGCAGTCAAACTTATCCTTGACGCGATGAGCGTCGAACGTGTGGTTTGCGTAGATGACACGTATGTCGACGAGCCGACATTAGAAGAGGTGATCGTTGCTGCTCTTAGTTTAGATCCAGCGGTTTTAGCAGAGCTGCTTCCAGAGATCGGAAACATACCCGATGATCAGGATGTCCTTAGAGATCAGTTGCGGCACCTGTGGGAGCAGTTGAACGGCGAAACTCGTAACGACCGCGCTGATAAGATTTTGGCTGCTGCGAGACTTAGAGACACGAGTGGAACCGACGACCCCGGAGATGCTTCGATTCTCAATGACCTAGTCCCCAATGAAATGCTGCTCACACTATCGCCTAGACAGTGGGATGAACAGCGGGAGGCATTGCTTCAACAGAACCGAGAACAACGCACGCTGTTTCTCTTTGATCAGGACTTAGGGGGCGAGGGAGCGCAAGCACAACGCGGCATAAATATTATCGCGGCACTTTTAGCACGGAACGACGCCGGCGAATTGATTTGCGGATTGTTAACACACACTGTCACGCCTGAAACGCAGCCACGAAGGTGGAAGGAGTTAGGGCAGGAGCACAACATACCGCTCGATCAGTTTTTGGTCATACCCAAACAGTATCTGCCAAAGGATCCGGTAATGTTTGCGCAGACGCTCAAACTATTAGCGCTGCTTCCTGATTTTGCGCAGCTGAAAGAAAAGGCGAAGACCGTAATGACTGAGGCTTCTATTAAGGCCGCTGCGCGCGTCGACGATATCAATATCTACGATCTGGACTATATCGTGTTTCAGGTTTCCTCCACTGAGGGCTTGTGGGAGCCTGATATGCTATTTCGACTCCACAATCTTTTTCATCGCCTTGAATCGAGAAAGTTGGCCCACGAAGGCGGCGAACTCGAAACAATCGCTAGCAAGCTCCGAGCATTAAGTAATATTCCAACCGTCACTATTACCATGCCTGAGTCAAGCACATGGGCGATTCAGCAGAAAGAGTTATACGAATCCGCCGAGTATTTGAACGGGAATCATCTGCCGCTGGAAGTGGGAGATATCTTCGAAAGAACAGACTCGGAAAGTAAGAAGCGCTATATCTTACTAGCTCAGCCATGTGACCTGATGGTTCGCAGTGATGGCAAGCGGTCCCCGGAGATAGCCCGTGTTCCTGTCGCAGAGGTAATCCGAAGGTCCGAACCACCAAAGCAATCATCAGAGATGGCATATTTCGGTAATAGTCCAAATGAACGTTGGTACGTCAACTTAAAGCAAGTCCATCAAGTTCGGATATGCGTCTTGGATCTGTGTGTCTTCAACGAGAATGGATTAGCCAAGATCCAGCCTGAAACTGCTGTGTCAGATAGAATCCGACCAGCGTGGAAGGCCCGATACAAAATTCTCGCAAAACTTTTCCGCAAGCGAGTGAATCGCATTGGCTTATTGTCTCAGGCAGAGAACGAGTCCGCAGACATCGCCTCCCTCAAACAAAAGCTCAGGACAGAATTAACCGGGGACTTGCTGAACGAGGAGCCTTTTAAAGGTAGTGTGGTGGAAATGAATGGGCAAGCCGGAATCGCTTATAACTGTCGCCGCGTAAGCCGTTTATTTGGCGCGCGCGCTTATGGCCTACTAATGGACTACACTTCGTCTGTCGGACGTATGGCGTATGATAGGGACTTCGTTTAAGAGTCCTAATATGCGTGCCTTCCGTGGCACAATCTCTCGTTGGCGAAAATTTCCGAAAATGCTAAACTCCGCCCAAAATGGCGGATTGCATCGTATCTTACGTCGATCTGGATGGCATTCGCCATTCGGTAGAGGTCGCGGCCGATGGACTGTATGAGGCGTCGGTCTTAGGTCTCTACGCGTTTCGCAAACAGGATCTCGATCCGGGCGGATTGACTCAACTTGAGGTGAAAGTTATCAGCGCGGTCACTCACACTCTAACGGTGACCAAGGTGAGAGAGTGGTTACAGCGCGGCGTCAGATCACCAAAAGAAGCTGTGCTGAAAGAACGGCTGCGGACGCTGCTCTCATCGTGAAGATTTCGGCTTCCGTTTTGATTTGACCGCATTGCCGCTTGGCAGTTCCCGAACTACATCCATTGAATTCTTGTCCCCACGCAATCCTTGAAACGATGGGTGCCTGATCGACCCGTCAGAAGTCCATTCGGTAAACGCAACTTCCGCAATCATCTTTGGCTCTGTCCATTTTGTTTCGCGTAGACCCGGGTCTTTCGGCACAATTACGAGGGGCGAAGTCTTACGTGAAAACTTATCGAGCTGCTTCTTCAAATCGCTTCGTTGTTTGAAGGTGAAGCCGGTGCCAACGCGTCCCGCGTAGACGAGGTTCCCTTTCTCGTAAACACCTAAGACGAGCGAGCCGAATCCGGGTAGACCCTTGGACGACGGAGTGTAACCCGCGATCACAAACTCCTGCCGCTTCGCACACTTCACCTTCAGCCAGTTTCGGTTTCGTGTCGATTCGTAATGTGAGTGGGCGAGCTTCGAAACGATTCCTTCGATTTCGTATTCGCAAGCATGTCTGAAGAACTCGTCTCCGTTTCCGCTGATGTGTTCGCTGTAGCGAATGACACCGTGTGAATTCGATCCCACTAGATTCTGCAGAAGCTCTTTCCGGTGTTTGAGTGGAGTCTGAGTGAGACTGAAGCCGTCGAGATAAATGAGATCAAAGACCTCGTAAGCAAAGCCAGTCGTCGTGGCTTTGCCCATCGCGCGCTGTAGCTTCTGAAAACTCGACCGGCCTTGCGCGTCAACGATCACGATTTCGCCATCGAGGATGGCGCTTGTTGTTTTCAACGACTTAATCGCTTCGACGACGTTTTGAAACTTCTCGGTCCAGTCTTTTCCGTTTCGACTCCAGACCCTGACGCGACCGCGATCGACGCGGCAGAGCATTCGGTAGCCATCGAACTTTAGTTCATGGAGCCATTCATCGCCGGATGGAGGTTCTTTGACGAGGGTAGCGAGTTGAGGAGCGATGAAGCCCGGCAGCTTGGCTCTACGCGCTCCCGGTGGAGGCTTAACTTTGGATCGCGTCATCGCCTTCTGCGAAACAAGGACTTACTTTTGATGCCTTTGTATTTCACATCCCCAGGGAGCTTCGCCGGAAGGTCCAACTCATCATCGACAATATCTTCCATGTGGATGCTAGCCGTGCGGGCGTATTGCAGAAGCACGTTTAGGTGCGGCTCGGTAGTCCCTCGCTCGAATTCCGATATCCGGCGATAGTCCATTTGGTCTTCTAGCCCGAGCCGCCTCAGCAGTTCGGATTGCGACAGACCCAGAGCAAGTCGAATCTGAAGAAGCTTCTCAGGTAGACGCTCCGGCCTTATGCGCGCTCCTCTGGCCATCAGGAGCTACCTCCTGATGTAATGCAAGGCGCATTACTGTTGACACTATCTGTAGTTGCAGATAGACTTGATTCGCGTAACCGATTCGCCGTGAGTTGGAACCTTCCATGCTCAACGGCGATGCTCATCACTCGAAGAGACGGGATGGTGAGCTACGCATAGGCCGTTGTCGGGTTTTCAAAGACTCGAACGCCCAGAGCATACCAGAACAGGTTTACTAGATCACCGTTTTTCAGTCGATGCCTCACGTAACTTCAAATAGCCTTCCTTGGTCCATCAGGCAATTTCGGTTGCTATACATTGGTGACGACCAACAGTTAATGACCTCGATCCGGCAGTTTTTCCCAAAGCCCAAATATCAAATCGTTACTTGCCCGGCTCGCGGCTGCGCGGAAATGTTCATTAAGAGTGACATTCAATACGACCTGTTCATCTTTGATCACGAAATGCGAGACAGAGCGGCATTTGATCTGGCACGACTCATTAGATCACTGCCCCATCGTAAACACTCGGCAGTGGTAGTCGTCGGAACTGAGAGTGAAGACAGGCTGGGCGACTTCACGAAGTCCGCAGGAGGAGATGCGTATTTGCGAAAGGTAGATGGTTTCTCTGAAATTCATAAGGCGATCAGTCGCTACCTCGCCGAGGCGATTTCCAGTTCTATAGGTACGCCGTCTGGCACGGCCTCCCGCCCGGATACAGGGAGTTGACCAGTGCCGCCGGGCCGTCGCGGAGCGGGGTGGGACGCGGCGGCCTGATTCTATTGAAACCGATCTGTCCCGCATTCGTCATAAAGATTACGCTAGCAGATGAAGATCCAACTCGACTTGTCGAGTATTGGATGGAGCGAGGCAAAGGTCCTTGGAGACTTGCCGTCAGGCATTTCCCCGACCGCGCCTCGCTTTTTCCTTTTGCTCGCCGGCAATTTGTCGCAGCAAATTGCATAAAGTAATCTGATGGCATGTGCGGTCGCTTTACGCTTCATTCGAGAGACAGGATCAAACTGAAGGAATTGGCGTCCCTCGATCTGCCCTTTGAAGCGAGATACAACATTGCCCCGAGTCAGAGCGTCTTGACCATCAGCAATTTTGGAACTGGGCTTGAAGCTCGGTTAACGACGTGGGGACTAATTCCATCCTGGAGTACAGATGGGAAAGGATTCATAAACGCTCGGGCTGAAACGATCGAAGACAAGCCGAGTTTCAGCGAGTCGTTTCAAAGAAGGCGTTGTCTGATTCCTGCAGACGGTTTTTTTGAATGGAAGCGTACTGGAAGCGAGAAGCGTCCCTATTATTTTCAGCTGAACGACGAATCGCCGTTCGCCTTCGCAGGAATCTGGGATACGTGGAGCAATCGCGGCCATGTATTTACTTCATGCGCAATCATTACGACAGCGGCAAACGATTTGGTCGGAGAACTTCACGACCGAATGCCGGCCATACTGCTTCGTGAATTTCAAGATGCTTGGCTCGATTCGAGAACAGATCGCAAAGAGCTAACCGAAATGCTGAAGCCATTTCCTTCTTTGATGATGAGGACGTATCCCGTCAGCAGTAGAGTGAACTCTCCAGACAATGACACAGCGGACTTACTCGTTCGCTTAGATGTCGAGGTGGGCCAGACACTAAGTCTTTTCTGATTGAACGATGAAGGTCTTCTCTAATTTGGCTTGACGACCGGCGTCGCCCGATCGTAGAGTGCCGCACAACAAAAACGCCTTTGATGGGGTGAGGACATTAAGGGCGACGGCCGTTAACGGCCAATAGCGGACACTAACTCTTGCTTGAGCGCCGCCTGGCGCCGCGAGAATTCAGAAAGGCCCACGCGTGGGGTGAGGACATGCGTGGGTCGTTCGCTTTTTCAGGGGTCAGAAATTATTGACTTCGACCCACACTGCCATATATTGTAGCGCTTCCGCTGCACGACACTTTCAGGTTGGTCCTCCGAGCCTGCAAACGCTGCATCCCTCCGACGCCATACCTCGCTGAGTGCCAGCATAAGAATATGATTACTACCTTCTTCAAAGAGAGGATTAAGCCATGAAGTTTCGCGAGCTTGGGAATACCGGTCTGCGTCTCAGCGAGATCGGAATTGGGACATGGGAAATGTCCGGTGATGTATGGGGCAAGAAGGACGACGCCTTGTCTCTGCGAGCATTGGAGGCCGGCATTGAGGGAGGTGCGAACTTCATTGATACCGGAGCCGGTTATGGAGCGGGACATGTCGAGGAGCTTATCGGAACCTTCCTACGTACAACCCCGCGCAAGCGTGAGGAGATTATTATCTGTACGAAAGTTAAGCCACAGAGCGGCCAGTTTGCCCCGCCTCCCGAAAAAGATATTAAGGACTTTTATCAGCCGGAGTGGATCCGAGATCAGTGCGAGGCAAGTTTACGGCGACTCGGCACTGATTTTGTAGACATACTGTTTTTGCATACTTGGAGTCGGTCATGGGGTCATGAGACTGCGTGGCATGACGAGTTGAGCAGGCTTAAGGATGAGGGAAAGGTGCGAGCGTTTGGGATTTCGATTCCCGATGAAGGGATAACCGATGCGAATGTTCAAGTCGCAATGAAACTTGTCGATACCATTCAATGTGTCTTCAGTGTCTTCCAGCAGGAGCCACTCTACTCGCTGCTACCGCTCGCCGCTAAAAACGGAGTTGGAATCATCGCCAGAAGTCCATTTAGTTCGGGCGTGCTAGTTCAGGATTGGTCCCCAGACATGAAGTTTCCTGAAGGAGACTGGCGAGGAATATGGCCGCTCAATGAAAAGCCTGGTTGGCTTGAGGATCAAGTGAATATGGCTGAGCGTGTGAAGCCTATTCTGGGTGAGACTGGGCTGACACATTCGCAAGCTGCATTAGGATTCGTATTGGCTAGCCCAGAAGTATCCTCAGTCCTTGCTGGGTCCGCTAACCCAGATCACGTTGCAGAGAACCTTCGTGCTTCTGAGGTGACTCTTCCAGACAACTTTGTTTCTACGATTCGTCAGCTTTGGATCGACCGCAAGGTGCACGGTACTTATAACGGCTCTATCTAAGTGGCTCTCTTGCAAATTCGAAATGGACAATTCGTTTGCCACTATCGGTTCATTTAGTGATGTACCGCCTGCCTCTCAGCAGGCGGCCAGGCTAAAGTTCGCGATATTGGCAAACGGCCTGCGACTCACATCGAGAGCAAGCGATTCAGTCTTTGGTACCAATGAAGGCAATAAGCTGAAGAGGCCGATCCGTACTCGGTCTGGAGTATCGGGAGGGCTTGACCTAAGGCTGTCTGAGGACATTTTTGTTAACGCTCCAATCCTTGAACCATCCGCAAAAGCATCCGAATTTGTCCTCGACTCAAATGAATTCGGCTTTAGCGTCTCTTATAAAAGCGAAGTTCTCTGTGCAGTTGAACCCCTTAGAGAACCCGCGTTCTATTCTAGGCAAACTCGTGATGGTGAAGATATGGCCAGGATTGGTCAAATGTGTTCACCGGACAGGTTCTGCTACGGAATGACTGGACCGGGCTGTTCTTTTTGGCCAGCTAAGGAGCGGTGCCGTTATTGCTCAATCGGCTTGAATGCTGTCTCGGACGCCTCGCGAAAGCGAGAAGACCAGCTCTACGAAGTGCTGGAAGCATCCTTAGCGGATGACCAATGGCCGGCACGTCACGTACTCCTCGGGGGAGGAACGCCGGAAGGATCAGACATGGGCGCGGTTCTGGCAGCGCGTCTGTGCAGAGGGATTAAGAAGAAACTCGATATTCCAATCTACGTGATGATTGTAGCTCCGCTCGAAGATCAATACATAGATCTGCTTTACGATGCTGGCGTTGATGAACTGGGAATGAACCTAGAATTCTGGAGCGACGAGGCTTGGGGTCTTTACATTCCGGGTAAGAAGGAGCGCGTGGGAAAGGAGCGGTTTCTCAAGGCTCTTGAGTATGCGTTTACTCGATTTGGGCCAGTTCGAACGCGCTCAATCCTTATCGCTGGACTCGAACGAGCGGCGGATACAATGGTCGGTGTCACCACGCTGGCGAACATGGGGGTCATGCCGATCCTCTCACCGTTTCGTCCACTTGCGGGCACTGCTCTCGAAAACGTGAAGGGTTTTGAGGCAGAGGTGTATATCGATCTTTACGAAGAGGCGAAGAGCATATGTGATCGTGCAGGAGTACCGGTTGGACCGACTTGCATATATTGCCAAAATAATACCTTGGCTCTTCCGTTCGGCGCTCAATACCGTCGATATTAAATCCCTCTCAGCAGTGAACCGGGAAAAAGCTTAATGCCATTTGTCGATTACGTCAGAATTGCGGGGGACCGGAGCAAATCGCTTGAGGGCGATCTCGCACGCAGGTCTGAATGGTCAGCCGATGAATTAACGGCTGGTGTCGTAACTCATGCGATGAACAGCTTAGCTGCACTTCTGGATCCTGACTTCACTCCCGCTGTACATGAAATCTCCGAGAAAGTCTGGTCCATTTCTCGTTCCATTGTGTACAAGGACTGTCGCCTACACATCCTTGGTACGACTGAGATGGCAATCATGCCCGCCAGACTTTTGTCAGAGGCTGCCGATAAGGCCAGAGAAGCAATCACTCTGTGCGTGCTACCTGGCGTCGGACTCGAGTTCGTCGATCTTCGGACTCCGGTTTCGGTCGACGTCAAGACGGCTGTCATCCCGCTCTATCCCAATGATATTGATGCGCTGGCGGCTGATCGGGCCACGATCGATCAATTGATTGAGTACAAACTTTTCAGACGAATCCTTGCGGAACGTCCGGATGTAGAAACCCAGTACGTCGAACGAATCTTCCTCGAATATGGGTGTGGCATTAGTCCCCATCCTGAGTTGCTCAGTACTCTTGATCGAGCAATCGAAACACGAGGAGAGAGTGAGTCTGAGTGGCTAGAACATCCATATCTGCAGCAAGTCGATTCTCAGATTGGGCGGCTGCGGCATACGCTCCTCTTCGGATATAGCTCTACTGGCAAATCGATATTGACATTCCAGGTCGGACGTCGGCGCTCTTCCGCTGGCTGGCACGTTCGATACGTGAACCTAAGCGACGACATCTCTTTTCCCGCCGGATTGATACAAGATCTGTTATTCAAGTTAACAAACGGGAGTCCCAAAGGAACCTCACCGCGGATATTTGATCAACTCGTCATCATCGATGATCTGCAGAGCCGACCTCCCCTAGCTCGATTATTCTTGGCACTGGGATCGCTTCTACATCGTGTCCGAGAGCGCATGCGCCCGGTCTTTCTAGGCGTGTCATGGAATGAGTTCGCCTCAGAAGCGGCACAACTTTGTCCAGAAGTGGCTCCGGTAGCGGTGCATGCGTACCTTGTGCGCGACCGTTTGTTAGAGAAATATTCTCAGTCAATCGATAAGGATACGATCGTCGCAATCGCTAAAGAGGCTGGAGATGATCTTTACCTTCTCCGCTTAGCGTTAGAGGTTACGGCACGGCAAAAGGCTCCTGCGGGGCGACAGGAGGTAGCCGAAGATGTGTGGCATCTCAAGGTGCCATCCGGTGATCGACCAATCATGTCGGAAGCCGCTCGACGGGTAGCACTCTTGACTGGTGCAATCGGGCAATTCGACATTCACGTCCAACCAGATTTTATCCAGCGCGTCGCCAAAGTTGAATCTCGAGTTATTTCTCAGCTGATGGAGTCTCGTTTACTTCGGAGGATCGGTGATCGAGTAACCCTTGGTCATCGTTCACTATGCGCCTTGATCGCTTGGTGGCTAGGGAATAATGGAGCGTGGAGTGAGCTTGAAGCGGTCGGTGGACCAGGGGATGTCCCCTCGGCTGTCTTTGCCTACCTTGAGGCATCTGGCACGACTGCGATGATAGATGCGATACGCGCTCTAGTTGCGCGAGCTGGCTTTAAGAGTAGGGATGCTCTGAGTCAACGTGCCGCAGTAATTATGGACTTGTGGAGGGCCTTCGACGCGGTCGTCGAAAAGGTAGAAAGACAACAGGCATCCGATCCAACTTGGGGCAAGACTCCCTCCTCAAGCGTCTTCGTTACCATTCTGCTGTCGGAAATCGGAAAGGCCGAACTAGCAAGGCCAAGCATAGAGTTTCTGCGCAGCCATTGGCGAGAGTCAGGAGGTCATCTAGAAATTGATACGTCCGGACTATCCACCGTTGTTGATTTCGACATTATTCGGCAGCGGATGCTAGATCAGGATAAAGAGTCCTCGCCAGAACAAGAGACAGCGTTAGAAATTGACATTGAGCGCTTTCACAAAACTTGGCTGCTTGGACTTATCCTCGGTGCAGAAGCCGCCGCCGAACGGCCTGCGGTTCCTCTTGAGCATCTAGCGTCACTTGTGGAAGAACAGCAACTTGGAGGGTCGGGGGCCTTTTACCCCCACCGTGTGCCTTGGGTTTCCGCGAGAGTGCTTCTCGGACTAGCCGCGTGCGGCAGAAGCATCGATACAAGCCGTGTTGTAAGTCGAATAGTGGAGTGGTTGCTCTTAGACCGTACGAAAGGCGGAGCGTCATCTGGTGGGATATGGGAGGCCGGTACGGGGAGTTGGAATAGCCCTATCGAAACGACGGCGCTAGTAATTCTTGGGGTAGTCCGTGCTGGACTCGACCCATCTGACGTGCGACTCGAACAAGGACGCGAGTACCTTCTCTCAGAACGCGCGAATTGGGAGAAACTCGAAGGGGCGGTGGCCATTGAAGCGCTTCTCGCAAGCGGGACGAAGTGGGAAGAAATAGCTTCTGACACTGCCCGTCTGGCACAGAGAGCACTCGATCAATCTCTTTGGCTGCGGGCCACGTTGCCCGCCGATGAAATACTTGAGCAAACCTGCCATGTCGCGCAAGCGGCAACACATCTAGTAGGAATCGGCTGGACAGCGATCCAAGCCGACTTGGAAGAATTGCTTAAAGCTTTGGATCTACCCACTGAACCTTCTCAATCGGAGGATCAACTCGCTGAAGCCTTAACGATGGAGGCCGATGCGAGCCCAGACCAAGCTATATCCGATAAACAGAGTACGCCGGACGAATTGGTAAACCGGATCTTGGCTATCACTGAGCTACCACTCAGTAGGTTCCGCGTCGTAGGAGACTACCTTCGGTTCGACGACCAAGCGCGAACTAAACTACAAAATCAATATCGAGTAATAAAAAAGGCGTTGGAGCAAAAGTCGACAAGGCGAGAGAACCATCTTATTTGGGCTTCTCCAGGTACAGGAAAGACCTACTTCGTAACTGAAATTGCGAGGGCGATGGGCGAAGATTTCGCGAGGGATAGTTTTAGGAGGCTCAATCTTTCTGAACTATCGAAAGATGCATTTCTATCTGAGATTAATCAACTAGCCTTGCGCGGGACAAAACCCACCCTTTGTATGATCGATGAGATTGAAGGTCGATCGACAGAAGAGTGGCCATACGAGTCTCTGTATTCTTGTCTCGATTGGAACACGGAGGCTGACCGACATATTGTTTTCGTACTTGCCGGTAGCGGGGGCAGAGGACTCAATGGAATGATAGGTAAGATCAGAGATAGATCGCGCGGGCCAGATCTAGTAGATCGAATTCCAGACGACAACCGATTTGAGATTCCAAATCTCGTCCCAGAAGACCGTCTCGTAGTATTTGCGAAGCAGGTGTTAATCGCAGCGGAGGCCAAACATCAAGATGTCTCGGAAATCGAGCGGCTGGCTCTTTACTATGTGCTAAAAAGCGAAAACCTTTCTACGTTACGACAGTTGTCAGAGCTAGCTAAATCGGCGGTGGCGAAAATGGAAGCTTCTGACGGTCGGTTGCTTTACAACCATCTATTCCGAATGGAGAACCCTCAGCTAATGATGTTCTTTGCCATGAACATGGAGTCAGCAGCAAGACTGCAAGGAACCTTTGTTCTGGTAAGCAACTGATGGGTTGTTAATGAGTGAAATTCGGGTAAGAAAACATCGTATCGACCACCGACTCAAGAAAACGTAATCGATGGGTAAACTTCTCAGCATAGAAGGACAAGAACATGTCGAACTTCAGGGATACCTTGAGGATGCAGGGCGTCGTCTACTTATTATTCACTATCACGGCCTGGCGGGAAACTTCTATGAGAATGCGTTCATCCATCACTTCGTACGAGAAGCCCCACAACGTGGGTTATCTTTTCTGTCGGTAAATTCTCGGGCGCACGATCATTTCTCTGACGCTCATCTCGGAGGTTCTTCGGGTCTCCTGCGTCGTGGCGCAGCACACACTAAATTAGAAGAAGTCAGATCAGATATCGCAAGCTGGGTTAGTTACGCACTCGATGAAGGATTCGAGTCTCTAGTGCTAGAGGGACATAGTGCTGGGGCGGTGAGCGTTGCGGACTATCTCTTACACAACGATGATGCTCGTATTCTTGGTGCAGTTTTAGCATCCCCAACAGATTTGGTAGGTTTGCAGTTGGTCGTGCATGGCAGGACTGAATTTGAGACGCTGCTTCGGCTAGCGCGCAGTCATATTAATGAAGGCCATCCTCGCATGCTGATGCCAGAAAGTGCCTTGGACGGATATCTGTTCGACGCAGAGACTTATTTGGATCTGTTTCAACCAGACGGAAGTGGAGATCTTTTCGATTTTCGTGATCCTGATCGACTGACCAAGTTGCGCGGGATAGGCCGTCCTTTACTCTGTTTCTTTGGGGGCGGTGCTGATGAGGTTTGCTCTGTACCGGTTGCAAATGCACTCGACTCTCTTCGACGGGAATTGTCGCCTGCGATCAATGTGACAACCTCTGTCATAGAAGGTGCCTCGCACACCTATAGAGGATTCGAAAACATAGTGACAGCTCTTGTCTTGGAATGGATTATGCGCCTCCAAGTTTGAATGGACACTTGCAAGCTCGTCGCCTTTACCTCAGAAGCCTAGGTCGGATTATCAATAGTTACCCCGGTACGCAAAGGACCTCTATTGAGACTACAAACATTGAGCGGGAGCTCATGGTGACCAGGCCTCACTTGGACGGATTGCCTCAATCTTGTATTTCCTTCCCAACGTTGATTGTTGCCCGACAATAGGAGGATGTACTGTCCAAGCTAGTGCACATTAGTGATTGCTTATCTGAATACAGGTTGGGCGTATTAGGCCAGCGGGCTACCGACTTCTTGGCGGTGAGAAGAATTGCGCCCATAGAATGCTTCCTTATATGCGAAGGAGGTGAAGACGCGGACTCTATTGCCGGAATCTCTCCATTGTTGTCACCTGAGCATGAGGACTCCCACCGGCGGGTTTGGACCAATAGGAGCCTAGGCGAGCTCGTCGGCCTCGCCCGAGCTCAGCTCGGAGACATCGTTAGGAACCCTCAATTTCCGCTAAATCTACTTGCCTATTCCGCTACTGCCGAATGGGAGTTGTTTGCTGCGGAAAAGGGAATATTCCTTAACGTCATTGCCCCTAACGCGAAGCTAAAAACTGCTCTCGACGATAAAATCTTAGTAAGGGGTGCACTCTCACGCCTAGGGCTGCCTGTTCCTAGAAGTCTCGCAGTGGACATCGCCGAACTCGATTATCAAGCGTTGGTCCATCAACTTGGTCACCCTCTTGTCGTTCAACAGCCCATTGGCTCCGCCGGTATTGGCACATTTGTGGTCGAAAGCGAAGAGGAACTCAAGTGCGCTGGAGAGACGCAAAAGGTGGGCAGCGTGCTAGTCAGCTCTTATGAGGGAGCAACCACTCTGAATGTCCACGGTCTTGTTGCTCCAGGGGGAATAGGTGTCTCACTACCCTCGGTGCAATTAACCGGGATTCCCGAACTTTCGGCCAGCTGGAGCAGTTACTGCGGCAATGACTACAGTGCGATTAAAGACCTACGGCCCGAAGTACCACTGGAAGTGCACCGTCTGACTGCGGCTGTGGGTGAGTGGCTGTTTGGGCAGGGGTATCGCGGCATTTATGGAATTGACATGGTGATTCAGGACAACACTGTAAGAATCTTGGAAGTGAATCCAAGGCTGCAAGGCTCAACGTGGCTTCTGTCAGAACTTGAGTTAGAGAGTGGAAACGTGCCAATGGCTATTAATCACTTTCTCCAATTGCTTGGCCAACCCGTGGATCTTGTTTCTAAGTCCTACGCTGGCGACGGAGCCTATGCGATTCTGCATCATCGCGGGCAGCAACCCGCAGAAGTTGCTCACGACTTGCGACCTGGCGTGTTCATCCTGAATGAAGATGGACAGTTGGCATGGAAACGCGAAGGTTTGGGCCTTATCGAGTTACATGATGACGAGTTTCTAGTCTTCGGAATACCACCACGACCTATCTGTATTGTAGATCCCGGTGCAGTATTAGCTCGCATTGCGACGCGCTCACGTCTTGCCACGTCTAATGGCCGTGCGTTGACCGAGTGGGCAGCACGAGTTGTGAAAGCCGTAGCGCGAGAGCTGTCAACCATGAGTCACGAGGACGCAGCAATTCCGCGCATTACCTAATCGAGCTGGGATAAGCTCAAGAAACCGTGGACGTCAAAAGAATCAAAAAGTGGGACTCTTTAGCGGAAACCTGGAATGACGCGGGCCCGCCTGCCTCGCCCAGCCCCGACGACCTTAAGATCTACACCCGGTTTCTGAGCCGCGCGATCAAAAATGTGGACAGCCCGAAAATCATGGTCTTGGGGAGTACGCCTAGGCTACGTACTTTAGTGGCTCGCCTCGAAGTACCCGTTACGTGTGTGGACATAAGCAAGAGAATGCTGGCGAAGACATCGAGGTTAGTCTCTCACAAAAACACTCGCGAAAGGTTGGTCTGTCAAGATTGGCTGCATCTAGATCTGCCCGGGCCTAAGTTTTCCGCCATAGTTGGAGATAAGATTCTGGACAATGTTCCATACGAGCGGTGGTCAGCGCTTAAAGAGCGATTGATTGCGCATCTCAGAACCGGTGCTTACTTTATTACTCGCGTGGCACCGCAAGATCGTTCTTTGTGTGAGAGTTCTTTTCACGGCCTCTTAAAGAAGTGGGCGGGACTATATGACGATGGCGTGCTATCTCTTCAAAAAGCGGCTTCTGGTCTTTGGGAGCAGGCGCTGGGAGCGAGTGCACAATCGATTCCGGGCAAACAGTCTATTAGTATCTTCAATGAAGAGATTAAGTACTTAAACCGGACCAGCCTTAAGCCATCGGAGGCGGCCTTGATATCGGAGTTCACAAAGCTCTTCGGCAAGAGTTTCCGATACGAATGGACAGCCTATACCCTGGGAAATGTGATTGACGCACTTGCTGAGGAGCTGACTCTGGTCAATATGGACAGAGCCGGAGACTATGCCGCAGCACGTCGCCAGCCGATTCTGATGTTCGAAAACTCCGGTTGAGACTTTACCGACTCAGAGACGCGGAAGCTTCATGCTCTTTGGAAGAGGACTGGTCGCGAGCCAACTCTAAAAATTGTTCCCTCGCAACTTCATCGGTTTGCCGCTCGGCATAGATTTCCAAGTTGATCCTTTCCTTATCCGTAAACTGCGGCTCACTGCCGTGCGCCTCAGAAGCCAACTCCCGCGCCGTCGCGTAATAGTCTTTCGCCTTCTCGAAATCACTGACTAGACGGCCATGATGTTCTTGCGCGGCGAGATTAATTGAGTGTCGATGATCTCGCTGATCTTTTGATTCAATCGCACGCGCGAGGTAGTCAGTTAGTGTTCGCGCTTCAACGTCGCGAAGTGTGCCAGTACGATGATCGCCCAGGTTGAGTGAGGCAACTCTTTTGCTTTCGAGGAAATGCTGAAGGCGCCCTCTCGTTTCTTCCTCATGGATCTCTGACAAGATTTCTCGGGCGACAGCTCGGCCTTCCCAAGTCATCTCAGGATCACTCTTGCCTGATGATCTCTCCCACTCGTGCACTTCGCGCAATAGTGCAGTGTCTCGGAGTGTCTCAGCACTAGCTTCCAGCGAATTCATTTGATAACGCTCATACTTCGGTTCGGGCATGACTTCGCCTGCGCGTTCTCTTGTCTTCTGTTCACGTATATAGGCATCTTCAAGCACGTCGAGCAATTCGCTGGCAAGGTTGCGATCGGCGGTGAGTGGTCCGCGTCGTTGTTCGATTTGCCGAACGACTTCTCCGCGAATGAACCTTAGGTGCTCGACTTCGTCGGCCGCTTTTTGTCTTCCTGCTGACGAGTAGTTGAACCGCGCCAGAGAGCGCCAATCAAGTCGTGCGGCGCGATCGGGAACGAACTTCGCATCTTCCCGCCGGCGCGATATCTGCTTGTCCAACGCGCCAAGTGACCAGCGCTCGTCGTGGACTTCATACGGAGTTAAGTGAAGTGACGCCTCGAAGTTTTCTACGCGAACATTTTTCGCCATGAAATCGGCGCGAGCTACGTTCACCTGGGCCGACAGCACCTTTGCTTCATCATCGGTTCGAGTTGGTGCAGCAAACTCACGTGCGAGCGCTACTCTCACCATCTCCAACTCAGACACTTTCTCTGGCAGGTTGAGTTTGACTGCCGTCTTTTGGAGTTCGGATAAACTTTCCCGCGAAATGATCGGGACGACTCGCGCCTGAGAAGGTGTGTCGACGCGCGTCATCAGGCGTTCTGCTACGTTCGCCACGGTCCCTCGGAGCGAGCCAACATCTTTGCCAAGCGCAGCGATCTTCGCCTCGCGTGCTTCTATCAATTGGTCCAGTGTTTCGCGATGCCCTGATAGATCGGCTTCGTACGCCTGTTCACGGATGGACCGATTTACTGGACTAATCCGCTCGGCCCGCGCGGATGCGCGGCGATGGACGTCAAGCTCGGAGATCTTCCGCTCCGCACTTGTACTTTTATCGATGACGTTGAATCGATAGGTGTCGCCGTGTTTGACTGCCCGCTCATGCCAGACTTCGGCAAACGCGAGACGCGTACTGAGTTCGAGGTGTCTCCCCAGCGCGATTCGATAGTCGGACTTCTCATCCACTCGAGTCTGCGCCGCTGGGTTCCAACTGCCCGCGACGGATGGATAGTCTATGGATGATCGCGAGATGACACCTCTGGACTGCTTAAACTGACGCGTGAGTTTGTCCTCGCGAATGGGCTGCGTGTCGACAGCCGAGTCATTTCGTTGTGAGTCAGCGCGACCTTGCGCTCTTTGATAGATTTCCTCCCACGCGTCACGCGCCCGTGACTGATCCCTGTTCCGATCCAGAAAGCGATCCTGTTGTCGATCAAGCGCCGTCAGGAATCGATCCCCGATGCGGCCAGCAACGACGACTTCTTTACCATCCACGATCTGTTTATGAGGCAGGAGATTTGTTCGCAGGCGCCCAATTGGTTTCTCAACGATGCCGCCCCGCTCAATCGCGGCGTTCCGAATAACAATGTGCGCGTGAGGATTTTCGGTGTTTCGATGTATACCGGCGACCCATGTCAATTCTTCAACGTTCAGGTCTTCGGCCATACCTCTCATACCTTCTCGTATCACCTCACGTAGGTGTTCCTGTCTTTCTTTCTCATCCGCTCCGAGCTTTTCAAAGTCTTCTTCGGTGAAGCTAACCGACAAGTGAAGCAGATCATCTTTTTCCGGGTGTCCACTGAGAGGATCGAGAATGCGATCGGCTTTGCGATAGGTGAGATCGTCCCGGTCTTCGCTGAAAAGCGGACGTGCTCCCGGGCCTTCACGAGTTGGATCTTTGTCGCGTTCGGCAATGTAGCGCGTGGTGCGACTGACGCCATTACCTCCGCCAGTTGAGATAACGTGAAAGACAACTCGCATGGGAGTTATCTCTTTCTTGTTGGTAGCGGGTCTTGATTAATCATACCCAGCAAGGCGAGTTGGGTGTAGGTGGGACTGCCAGTGATAGTGCTGGCTTCCTTGAGATCAAGCGGAGGACCTTTGAACTTCTCTCGGTCAGTCGGCGTGAGAATCAGGAAATACGAGCTGGCTTCACCCGCGTGCGCTCCAAGAGGAATGGCCCACAGCGTGCAGCGGGTGGCGTCAATGGCCGTATAGAAATAGTAATAGTTCTTGATCACCAGCGAGTGCCCGCCGGCGCCATAGTCCGGCGGTGTCGGGTGCTTCCAGACGCTCGCCTCCACCTGACTAAAGTTCTCGGGAAAGGTCGCATTGACACTTTGATATTGCCTCAGCCCTTTGATGATTTTAAGAATAGGATCAATCTGCGGAACATCGGCTTTGGCTTTCCAATCCGCGGCGAACGCTGAGTAACCCCAAGCACAGAGATAGGTGAGAATGGAGACAACCAGCAATATGTAGGAGAAGCCAAACCGGCGTTTGCCCTCTTTACCCTCTACGCCGCGCATATCTGCTCCTCCCCGCCGCTACTGAAAGGCAACTCCTGCTGATTGGGATCAGGTTCCGACGCTGCGGCGTCCAGTCTGGCTGGTTCTTCAATTTCATCACGTCTTGTTGATATTTTTTCTCGGTCCAGAGCTGCCGCTACTTCATACGCAGTAATGCGTTGAGAAGTAGTTCCAACTGCCGCACCTTTCTCAACGCCTGACGAATCGATTGATGCCACATCGTCATCAGATGAGACGAGCGTCAACGTGGCGGCCGTCGTTTGCTTATCGGCCTCTTTAATCTCGTCCATTTTCGTAATGGCGTCCGCAAGTGTCTGCGCCTGCTGTAAAAGCCGACGCGGCGCGACTGCAGTATCACCATTGTCCGCCCTCGGCGGAAATCGAAAGAGGATCGGATCAGCCGTGTCGATGATCGCAATCGCCTGCCGATAATTAACGAGCCGACGCAGTTCGGGAGCTTGTTTGAAATCACGGCGGCTTTCCGAGACACGTTCCGAGTCCAGCTTCGTTCCTGGTGCATCAACCTCAGTGCGCGACAAGACCGTGGTTGGTCCCAACATCGAAGAGGCGTACGCGCCGGTCTCAAGGTCGATGCCCGGTAGGAATATCTGATTCTTAATTCCCGCGAGCACGGCCTTGCCGCCATTTTCCTGAAACTTATTCTTGATCTGCGATACGTCCTGAAACCCGAGCAGGTAGGGCGTATTGCGGAATCTGCCAATCTTCAGTTTGTCTTGGAGTTTTGGCGGCGGAATATTACCTGCCTCGTCCAGAGCCATCAGCACCGGCGTGGCATTCTTCTCGGTCGAAGCTTCCATCTCTATGGCCGCCAGTCCAAAGATGAGCTCCAAAAGGATTCGATACTGGCTGGCTTGTCGTTCGGAGAGCACAACGTAAATCGCCGTACGAGGAATACGCAGGTTGGCGAGATTGATTTCGCGCACACCACGCGCCAGTTCCGCAGTCGTTGCGGTTCTGAGAATCGCCATGGCATTCGGCGACCGCAGCGGAGCAATCTTATTATTCAAGCCGGTGATGACGCCGCCTTGCGTTTTCTCTGGATCGACCTTGGTAAAGTTGCCCCATTCAATCTGCGCCTCTAAATCTTCCGACGCTTTCATCTCCTCGGTAAGCTGCTTGAGGTCGTTGCGCGACAGGTACTCCTTGATCATCGCCAACGTGGGATTAGAGGCGATCGTTGGCAAATGAAGACAGAGCGCCTTCATCAACGCCGTTTCGCCGGAGATCCAATAGTGTGTGCCGTCGTTGACCTTCATATTCTCCGGCTCATAACCGACGATGATCGAAGCAATGGAGTGCGCGAGTTCACCGTTGCCCAGGCAGCGAGGAAGGGGATTCCATAAGTCGGAGAGCGTGGGATTCTCCAAATCCAAACGATACACTTCATCGAAATACCGGGCCGTATGCGCGTAGAGTTCTCCCTTAATATCCATTACCAGAGCGGAACCCCATTGAGACCAGTCACGCAGAATATTCATGTAGAACGTAGAGGATTTTCCTGAGCCGGAAGGTCCGAAGATGCCGGTATGGGTCAGGAGTTGTTTCAGTCCAAGAATCAGGTCATACGGGCGAGGGCTGAGAGCCGAACTCAGTCTGCCGACCCGGACTGCGCCGTACGGCAAGGGCTCACCCGATCGGTGAGCCAGCCCTTTAGCTTTTAACTCAGAGATTGTGGCCCAACGCGCTGATCCATGAGTCAGTCTCTGATTGAGGCTGTAATAAGGATAGGCAAGCGAGGTTGATTCGAACACTCCGACCAGGGCGACCAGGACAGCGCCAAGCAGAACGAAGGTCATCCATTTGAGTTCGAGCCCGACGATTTGCCCAGAACGAAAGAACAAGTAGCCCGCCATGCAACTGCTCAACAACAGAGTGCCGCAGGTAGACAAGTCCTGCATAAAACGCCGCGATGCCTGAAAAGAGTCCAGCTCCGGTTCGTCAGCAGGACGCGGAATGAAATAGTCCGCATCGATTCGTTCCAGTTTGGCGCGAAAGCTCATCGCGTTCCTTTCGTCGCTGTTATTTGGAAACTACGCTCGTAACCCACTGTTCGAGTTGGGCTCTTTGCTCGTCAGAAATTTGGGCTTGCTTGAACTGACGCGGTTGCCAACCAGTAGCAATGACCTCAGCGATCGGCGCAAATGGACTCGGATAGATGATTCCGTCGAGGTGCGTCGACTCAAAGTATCGTGGTCCCACACTCGTATTCTCCGAATCGGGAATGCGAATCAGCATGGCTGGCCCGTCTTTACGATCATTCGGAACAGACAGCACCTCTAGCGTCAAAGTCTGTGGCGCATAGCGCAGATGGATCGTTCCGTACGAAGTCTGTAACACTCCCGGCTGTTGGGTGAGCCAATCGGCGGGCACAAGTTGGCGTTGGGCGATGCGAGTTAATATCTCACCAGCATCACGCGCATTTTGGCCATGAAGCCTGCCTTCCACGACATTGCTGGTGGCAGCGATGGCGACCGCCGTCAGATCTCGCAAGCGTTCCGCAGTTCGTGGCACTTCGCTATCCGGCCAGCGATATGATGGACCGCTTGGATTGACGACGGACTCGGATGAGGTGTCTCCGATTGTCACCTGCGCATCGACCGTGGCCATCTGGCCGCTCTTTTGTCGATGCAGGATTAATGGCATGACCACCAGCACGAAGAAAGCGCCGGCAGCGACGGAGAAGACAGGCCAGACATTTCCGCGCTCACGAATACTCATGCGGCCTCTCGCAGTCGCACAACTTTGTTCGATTGGACTTGCTGGACGATTTCCTCTATCACGGAGTCGGCGGTGTGCGCCGCCTTCTCCAGTCGCACGAGGCCAAGTTCAAGATTGACGAGATCGTCGGCATTGCGCGCGATGAATCCCAGGTGATCGTCAATCACCTCGGCGTTTAACTGATCGACCCCTTCAGTTGTAAGCGACCGAAGCAGGGCAATCGACTCGCGCAGACCCGGCTTGTCTCTCACGGTCGGCATCATCAAGCGGATATACCGGACGACCTTAATGACTTGAAGAAGTAGTTCGACCCCGGCTGACGGGACGCGCGAATGAAGAATCCGGGCCTCCTCGAAGTCCGTTGGAAGTCTCACCTTTGTGTAGACACATCGTGACCTGAGTGGAGGGTGAACTGTGTGTTGATTATTAGAAGTGAGAATGACAATGGGCTTCTCCTCGCTCTTGCTTACTCCGATGTGGCCGTTGTTTTCCGTAAGTCGCGGAATCGACGCATGACCATCTGTGAACAATTGATAAAAGAACGCCTGACAGACCTGCGGAAGTTTTTCGAATTCATCCAGTTTAACGATAGGAACGATCCCGGTCGTAGCAAGATGGTCGTAAGCCTTGAGGATTTCTCCCAGATTCAGGAACTCTCTTCGCCATTGCAGTTGACGTGCTTCGGCGAGCGTTAGCTCGCTTGAGTCTACGGCTTGAACGACGAAGTTGTTCTGGCCCTGGTCATCCCACTCGAACAGAATGTCTTTCAGTTTCAAATCGTCCATGCCCTGCAGTTCGAAATAGGGACGATTGCAGGAATAGGCGAGCGCGTCGACCATCTCGGTCTTGCCCCCACCGCGCTCGCCTTCGGCCAGCAGCGGCATCCCTGACTTCAGCGATTGACAGAGATCCTTTAGCGGCCGTAACTGAAAGATGTAGCCGGATTCTCTAGCGACCAGCTCGGCCAGAGACTCGCGGCCATGCTCGCGCACCAGCCGGCGCGGATCGATCACTTCGCGATGTTGATCGGAGGGAATCATTTGTCTTTGCTCTCTGGACCCAGGGCCTTCGCCGCCAGCCGTTTTTGTTCGTCGTTCATTAACGGAAGTGCCGCGCGAATCTCCTCAGGCGAACCGAACAGGATCAATTCCAGGACTTCACGACCGGTAAGCGAAGTGGCTGCGCGATTCAATTCCTGATCGCCGGGCGCATCAACTGACTGAATCACTCTCGGCAGATCTGAAACCATCACATAGCCAGGTTGACCAGCTTGGACTTTAACGAAGCTCCTATTCGTGTTGCCGCCGATTGCGTTACGCGCCTCATTTTCGAAGGGCGTGGCTAACCTATAACCTGCGCCATCGATTATCACTGGACCTCTGCCGAGCGCCCCGGCCATCATTCCCGCCACTTGTACGCCACTCGATGCGACTTTACGCAAAGCGTTCTTAAAAGCATTTCGATCAACACCAAGCCGCTTACCCGCGAGCCCGGCGGCGCCATCAGTGCCCATCACTTCACCGGTCATCTTCACGAGCTTGTTGTCTCGCGGGTCGATGTAACCGATCACGTTCACATAGGCCCGGTCGTATTCATTGCCTGAGGTACGGCCAATGAAGACTGTGCCCTTCGGTAGCGACCAACCTTCGCCGACGGCATCTCTCATGAGTTCCAGGCGCGCATACGAATCGTTTCGCAAAGTAAAGATCACGCCCTGAGTTCGAACGGGAAGCATGGTGCCGAATGGTGGCAAGACTGCTGGTGCTAGCTTTGTGCTATTAGCGATCGGCGACTTGTTCTCCCCAGAAGATTTAGTTGTCCGCATAGCACTCGTCTGAAGGGTCAGAGACGAAGCTTTCGCTGATTCATCTCCAACGAAGATGCTCTGCGTAACATTGGCGTGATTCTGAACTTGAACCGATGCGGTGAGATCAGCAGCGTTTGCAGTCTTTACGCTTCCAGCAGTTGTTTGCTGGTTGCTGTTGCCGTTCGATGTTGCTTCAGTTAACGGTTCAAAGACCGGCGACGTGTTGCCGGTATAACTGTAATTCGTGCGCGAGGTCGCTACTGGAGTAGGCGAAGGCAATGCCGCAGCGCTCGGCGACGCAGAAGGGGCAGCGTTGTTGTTGACACTGTCCGCACCGCTGGCAGATCGCGCGATGTTGATGGCCTCTGCGGTCAGAGTATTGTCTGGGTTGTTGCCATTCGGACTCGGCTTCGGGGTCTTAAGGTCGCGCCGCGAGTCGGCCTGCACTTTGACGTCAACGCGATTCACTCGCAGCAATTGATAAAGAACAATTGCACCGCCGCCTATCAGCAGCAAGACAAAGCACCAGGCAACGAGCTTTCGCTTCCAACCCTTCTTCTTTGCGACGCCGATTGGTTTGGCCGGTCTCAATTCTGGATTGCTCGCATCATAGAAGTTGCCATTAGTTCGTTCCGAAGCGACTTCTTCATCAATAACATCGACGGCTGCCAGACGATGGTTGCCATTATTCTGATTCATGACTTCTCCTGTTAGCGAAAGTTTCCGGCAAGCGTTAGAGACACGGGTTCATCAGCCGCAGTGGTTTGGCTGACCGCTATCTTGAGATATTGGTGAGCCCCAAGCACCGGCGGCGCATAGGCGATTGCGTAATAAACGGTCGTACCCGCCGCAATTACATCGGCGGTGTTAGAGGTTTCCACGCAGAGGCGCTTAATGGACTGCACGTTTACCGGTTTACGCTGGTCGTCGAACATCTCCAGCGACAAATCAGGACTGCCCGGAGTGATCTTCAATCCGTCTGAACCGGAATTCTTAACAGCGACGATGGCGATTCTGAAATCGTCTTTGGACTCACTTTGATCGAGCACGGCGACGCTGAGGCCGTGCACTGCTTTTGTCCATTTCTTGAATTGCTTCGGCTTCTTGATTGCGCGAGCCAGGGCTTCCTGTGTAGCGGTCGTGATCCTTGGGTTTGGATCATGTCCAGCAGTCTCGGTCGTAGCTGGCACAAACGTAACGAGTGGAGTTACGACAACCTGCTGCGTGTCAGCGTTCTTTGCTTTCGTTGGCTGATCGGCCTGAATATTCGTGGGTTTCGCTGAATCTGTTTCCGACTTGCCTTCATCGCTTTCAACCGAAATAGAAGTCGACGCGGTGGACTGCCCAGTCTCGCTCCTCCTTTCCTGGGTCGTGTTGGTGTCGAGGTTAACTGGCAGTCCCGCCGCGCGTCGTCGCGCCACAACTTCATCACGGTTGTAAGTCAGGACACAGCGATGAACGTTCTGCGCGAGGTCTTCTACTGGATAGAAAAGAAAGGTAACTACCAGGCCACTGCGCATCTGCGCGGTAACGGTAGCTGCTGGGGTGCGAGCTTTACGAATAGGCGATGGAGGAACAAACAATGATCCGGGCCGGACTACGATTGCGCGCTTGTTTCTCTCTAATGCCTTCTCATCGACGGTCGCCATTTCTGGATCGCCGGGGATGATGTAACGCGGACCATCGTTGGCCGGCAGCTCAATTAGTACGCTGCCGTGCTGGGCCATTGCCAACCGCACAACCGTTTCATCCTTGGTGACATCAACTTTCGCTTCGCCCACAAAAAAATCTGATGTCGCCTGTGATGTGGGCGCTAGAGCAGTTGGAGGTGCATTAATCGCAACTCGCTTTGGATATCGACGGACACAACATCGCTTCTCTGCCGCCGGCCTTGCGGGCGACGGGGCGGACTGTTGTGCGAAGACTGCGACTGAAGCGCACAGCGGTATTATCAGGGCAATGATTCTCTTCATTGGTTTGTTCCTTCCTAGCCTTGAGTTGAGGCCACAACCGGCGTGTCCGATTCGCTCGTGCTTAGTTCCTTGTAGTCGATTGAGTTGATACGGAAGCCAGACCTTAGATTACGGTCAAGACGAAACGTTCCATTCTCAGGCGCATCCGGGAGCAATTCCACCGTGAGCAAAATGTGCTTAGTTACATGCTTGCTCTCGTTCTTGACCACCATGTCGATATCCTGAGTGCCATACACTTTGACCATCAAAGGTTTCCCTGCCGCATGTTCCACGTATTCAGATTTCCAGCTCGCATTCCACTGCTGTTCTCGCTGGGTTTGTAGAATCTTTTGATCGGTAAGGTACTGAGCAAATTTCTTGGCCTGTCCGGGGACCATCAACCTCAGCGCGGCCTCGATGTCTTTGGAGCGCGATCTCTGATCGACTCGATATAGATATTCGACGTACGCTTTGACCACGTAATCCATGTCGGCAAGTTGGAGCTTGTCCTTCTCCAGCTTGACTGCCTCAGTTGCTCCCAACTCGCGGTCATTGATCATGACCGTGCGACCGGACGACATATCGACCACAATGCGATCGGGTTTCTGAATGGCCTTATAGACGACGCCAAGTACGGCGATGCCGACAATCGCTAAACAAAGGATGAGCAAGCGTGATTGTCGTCGGATCGTGCGCACATCAGCCGGATCGCGATAACAAATGACTGGCGTCGAGAGAGGCGTCGCATCATCTTCAAATTCTGAAATCCGCAAACCCTGCGAGTTGTCTTCAATCGGTATCTGCAAGTCCAAAACATCTGCGCTCATGAGTAGTCTCCCGATAATTGTGGGCCTTAGTTTCTTTTCCTCTCGTTCGCGGTCGCCATAACAACTGATGTGCCACTTGGAAAACTGTGACTGAGCGTTTGTGGCGTAAAGCAATTCAACAAAACGCAACGCCTGATTCAACAAAACGCAACGCTTGAGTCACAGAGATGTTTACAACTGGTCTTTGATCTCGATGAAAGATGAACTCGCTGGTCGTTTATTTTTCGACTGGTCGGAGACGATTGAATCGATGTCGAGAGTGCGATCATTTTGGCGATTCGCGTCTCTTTTTTGTATCAATGAATCCGAAGTCGACTTCGCGCGTGAGCGAAAGGTCAAAGGCTCGAGGATCTGCTTTACGTAGCTTTGTGTTTCGGCGTAAGGCGGCACGCCTCCGGTGATCGTTCCACGCGCATTGATCACCTTGCCCGTGCGCAAAAGTAGGGGCCGCCCAGTACGAAACGATTCGACCGCCCCTTCGCCGGCGTTATAAGCGGCGACTGCAAGATCAACTCGTCCACCAAATCTTTCCAATAAATCCCGCAAGTAATGGGCTGCCGCGTCGATCGCTTCCTTGGGGCTGTGTGGGTTTTTGAGGCCGTAGCGCGCGGCGGTTTCCGGCATGAATTGCATGAGGCCGCGCGCGCCTTTGGGACTGACAGCGTCGTTGCGAAAGCGCGATTCAACGAAACAGATCATTTGAAGAATGCGAGCATCTATTCCGTAGCGCCGCGCTGATTCGACAATGAGCGGCTCTAACGCTCTCGCTCTTTCCTGGATGGTTGGACCCGGTTCGCGTCTTGTTTGTGCAAACGCGGTAAGGCTCAAAAATAGCAGGACGGGGATCGTATTAATTAGTTTGTGATTCATGGTGCGCGTGAGTGAGCAACACGTGGGCCAACTGCTTGGCACGCCAATTGAAAAGCAAGCACAAACGTGAAGAGGCAAGGACTCTCTTAACGAGCGCCAAATACGAGTGAGGCAATTGATCTAAAGGAGAACGACGAGATGAACACCTTAATGGACCTAAGAGCATTTCCAGGACTGGAAGATTCACGAGCCGCGCGCTTTGGTCAGCGACTCGTCACGCTTGCGCTGCTAGTTAAGTCTGCCAACGGCATCATCGCAACCATCTTGATGATGCTTGTGGGAGTCGTGTCTGTATCTGCCCAGACGCCTTCAGGCTCATTCTTCAATGGCAACAGCTCGCAACTCGGCAACAGTCTTCGTTCCGTCACTTTCTTTCTGGCGGCGGCCATGATCATTGCGGGAATTATTTTTATCGCCGTTGGAATTATCACCTCCGGTCTGCGCGAATCACTTTCGACGTGGAAGTTCATTACCGGAGCTGCGTGTTTCGCGTTTGGTGGCGTTTGCGCGGCGATCTACGCCTTCAGCCAAGGCGATTCCGTTCCGCTCGACAACACATTCTGATTCGAGCCCAAAGGATTCTTGTTAGCGAAAGTTGAGGGATGATGTGAGATCACGTCCTGTTCGACCCAACATTTATCAGCCGGTCGTGCGGTTCGGAGTGGCCGATAGCGATTGGTTCACCGTGCTGCTGATTTCATGCGCCGGATACCTCTTGCCAGTGCCGTTCGGAATGACCGTCCTCTATGTGCCGCTACAGATGTGGACCTGGCTAATAGCAACGGCGGGCAGCATCGCCTTCTTTAATTACATCCGCGTTGGGCGGAAGCCGCGATGGTTGCCGCACAGGTTGAAAGCGATTTTCTTTCATCATCGACAGAACCGGTCGCTTCCCAACGGAAAGAAACAAGGCTTTCAGCGTCCTTGGCTCGTTGGCTTGGGGGATGACGAGCCTTCGGTAGCGACAGGCGCGGGCGAGTCTGCGGTCGCAACGAACCGATTACTACTTCAAGTCAATAGGGATTTTCAGGAGGCTTGCGAAGAGAAATGGAACCCAATCTCGCTTACGACGAATTAGCTATCGAGACGCAGCGGCAGCGTCAGACCGCCCGACTGCGACGGCCGGCTGGCAGAGGACATGATTCTTCAATCGTCGGCATTTATCGCGACGCCTTGCGACACAAAGACGGGTCGTTGACTGTCGCCTATAACGTCGAAGCGCCTGCAACGATGTTTGCCGATGACCTGCTGGTCGACATTCGCTATGACGATCTCGCGCGGATGCTGGCTTTCGAGAAGCCGGCGGGAACGCTGGTGCAGTTTCGCTACTCCACGATTCCCGATCCGGGATACGCGATCATTAATGTCATAGGCTCACGCGCAGAGAAGGGTACGCACACGCTAGCTTCTTTGCTTCAGGCATCGAACCTGGAATACCTCGAAGCCTCCGCGAAGACGGTTCCATATCGCCGGAGCGTGCTGAGCATTTGGGTCAGAGTTCCACCAAAGAAACGAGGCAATTCCACGCTCGGCGCCCTAGCAGATTTCAAGAGTGCGGTACATCAGAACATAAAAGCAGACGGTCTCATCTCCGCAATTCGAGGCTTACCGAGAACCTACAACCGCACTAGCGATGACGCAGTCGTCAGACAAACACTTGAAGACGAGAAGCGCAATTACAGCCATGCCAATATGGTCTGGCGCCAAGTAGAAAACTCTTCGCCGCTCACCCTGAAGCGATTTACGCGTCAGGAGATTTGGGAAGCAGTATTCTTCGCGAGCTGTCAAAACGCGGGCTCTATTCCTATTTTGCCTAACCAGCCGGGCCGAGATCTGCGCGACTATCTCTGCGGCGAAACCATTGAGGGTGAGCTGAACTACCTGATGCACGGCCAGTATCCGGTGGCGATGGTATCGATGTTCACCCCGCCAAACGAGTTCGTGACTGCCGACGCACTTCGAGGATTGATTGGCCGCAGAGACTTCAATACGCGTCACACCATCGTCACTGAATATTTGTTTCCAGAGCAGCTCAAAGAGACCAAGCGCCTTGACCGCCGTATCAAGCAGGTAAAGCGAACCTTCACCAGGCGTGACAATCCTGAAGGAGCAGCCGCCTTAAGAAGCTTGCGGGCCGTGCGTGACGAGGTAGCTGGCGCGCGCGAATCACTTCTACCCACTCGCTTCTATGTCGTGCTCTATGGCGATCGGGCGCGTAATTTGGTTGAGCTAACGAGATCCATCGATCAGCTTGATGAACAGTGCGAAAAAGTAGTCGCAGCAATTCGGCAAATTCCTGGAGCCAATGCCGAACGCGAGGAACCAGAAGCACTACGTGCGCTCTATCCGAATGCAATTGCGGGCGAACTTAGTCCGAGTTTGACCGGGCGAGAATTGACCGAAGTTTCGACCTCAGTAGTAGCTCTAACTCCTACTGAGGACTCGTGGCCGGGCGCGACTCGACCTCATACGCTGCTGGCGACTGCAACTGGGCGATTGATTGGCATCGACCTTTTTGATCGCAACCAAATCCCATCACCGCTTATTCAAATCATCGCCGCTCCTCGTGGTGGCAAGTCAATTCTGATGGCGCAGTTCGCTTGCGACATCCTCGCCAGCCTCAGAGACGCAAGTGTCAATGCGATCGATATTGGCGAAACATTATTGCCTTTGGTCAGCGTGCTCGGCGGTCGCTACATTCGACCGCAGCCGGATGAAGTTCGCGCCATCAACATCTGGTCGTATGAAGGTCTGCGCGAGGGAGAACCGCCGGACGATGTGCAGAAGGCACTAGTGGTGGGTGATTTGAAGATGCTGGCGCGCGTTAAGGATGACGACAAGACAGCGGAAGACATCATTAGTGCGGTCGTTTCTCAAGTGTACGAGAACATCGTCTCCCAAAATGGACCGGGCCGACCTCTGTTTGAGCCAACTCTTTCTCACTTCGTCGCCCAGCTGCGCACGTTCCCATTTGACGCCGAGATGGTGAGAGAGAGACGCGAAACTCTGGTCTTAGGGCTGAGCAACTACATCGGGCATCCCTGGCTTGATGCGCCAACGCATTCGGATTACGAACAGAAATCGCCATTTGACGTTTTTGAACTTGGCTCGCTCAAGGACTTTCCGCATGACATCAAGTTGTCGCTGGCCTATCGCATAGCCGCACATGTGGCGAGATGTATTGGCCGCAGACGAGCCGACGGAACTCGCGCGCCTACCGCCAATCTCTTCGACGAGATGTGGGAAATCAAGGAAGAGTATCCGTTCATCTTCAAGGTGCTTCAGCACGCCGGGCGCAAGGGACCAAAGGAAAACTCAATCACGATTCTGGCTACTCACGCCTTCGAAGACATTGAAGATGTTGCCTCGTTATCTAAAACCGGGAACGTGCTCTTTATCGGAAAACAACTTGGCGACTATTCGAAGATGCTGGAACACGCAAAGCTATCTCCCAACGGCGCTGAAGCGATCGCGCACATCAGAAGTGCTCCGGGCCGATTCTCACAATTCGTAATGGTCATCGGTACTGGCCCCGACCAGATTGTCGAGATTGTTCAGCATGAGTTGAGTCCCCTGATGCTGTGGACTCTCACCACAAACGCCGACGAAAGAAACGCTCGGGCTCGTGTTTGGGCCTACCGTCCAACGTGGTCCGACATGGAAGTCCACGCCTGGCTCGCTGAGCACTATCCGCGGGGGCTAACGGCCATTGGTCTGAGAGAAATCGACGAGACGTTGCTGGAAGCCGCAGCTTGAGTCTTTAGTCCAGAAAAGGAAAGACACATGAAGAATATCTTGAGGCACCTATTGCTTGGAATCCTGATCGGATTATTTCTAACTCAATCAACCGCGCAAGCGCAATGGACCGTGTTCGACCCGGCGCAATACTCATTACAGATTGAACGCCAGATCGAAGAGGCCAATCGTTGGTTGGAGCGAGTCAAGCAGTATTCCGAAGAGATTAATAAGCTGGCCGAACAACTCAGTACGATGAAGGGTGTGCTCGGTCAGGCCGAGAAGTTGGTGCTACACAATGCAAACCTAACCCGCACCATGGCCCAGATAGGTCAGACCGTGCGCGACGTATTCGCCCTTAAGCGAGCCATCGAGACAATGGTGATTTCACGTCTCAATATGATCAAGTCAATTAAGGGCCGTCTTATGAACGGCATCTTTGATCCAGATGCGGATTTGAGGGATTTCGAAGACTACCTGCGCAACTCCATTGGTCGGCAGGAACAAGACAAGATCGCCACGATGAATCGCATTGCGATGTTCGATGCGACGCTCGCGCGGTTATACCACGATCTGCAAACCGCCCAAGCCAGACAGGCCGGGGCAGCTCAACAGATGAAGCAGGCTAAGGACAAACTCGACGCGGAAATGGCCAAGCCGCAGGAAGAGCAATGCGCGAATTGCATCTCTGACTTGAAGGTCGAAATTGCGTCCTGCGAAAAGATGATCGCCGACCTCGATGTTCAGATCACGAATCTGTCTACTCAAATCGAAGACCGCGTGAAGCAATACAACTTAACCATGGAAGAACGTGTGCGCATCGCGAATCGCGTCAAGGCGACCGACGAAGCGTGGGATCAGCTAAACATCGTCAAAGACGGAATCTTCGATGCGATTCAAAGAGGTGGTGTGCCTTCTCCGACACCGCACTGAAATCCGCAGACGCGGTTATCAACTTCTTTGCCTATCCGAGCTGCTTATGAAACTCAAACGATTCATCTCCGCTATGTTCCTGTTGGGAATCCTGCTTGTCCCGCTATTGGCGCAAGCGCAGGCACCCAGTCCAACCCCTGCTCCGTCACCCGTGCGATCGCTGTCCGATAACATCGCCGCGCTCTCACAACGGGCTGGCGCGCTGCTGCCCTATATCAATGATGAGATCGTCTCAAAGCTCATCGGTTGGTTTGAATTACTGGCTTGGGTCATAGGCAATTGTCTCGCGGGCTTTGCCATGCTGCGCATCGCACGTGAGGACAACGGCGAGGGATCAAATCTGCTTTGGTGGTTCGGCAGACTGGCGTTGTTTTTCATGTTAAGCGGAACGAGCTTGGCAATCATTAATGGCATGAGCGCGATCGGTTATGAGATCGCCAACGGAAACGAGACAGGACAAAGATCAGTTCTGCAGAATCTCTACTTAGCCCAGCGCGACAGCTTCAACGATTCGTACGCCAAGTTTCAACAGAACATGTTTACTGTGAAGGTTGATGGCCGAGAAACGTCGGTCAATGCCGTACCGCTGGGCAGTGAATCGGTCCTGGGCATTCTCGTTGACACCGACAGTACGATCCAAGATTTCGATCGGAAGGCAGATGTCTCTCAATGGAACATCTCCACAATGATGACGTGGCTCAACTTTGAGCGGGCGCTGCTTGAATTCGGAGACCTCATTCTGGTGATTCTGGGAGCCGCGCTCACGCTCGGGCTGAAGCTGGCGATGCCTTTCATGCTGGCCTGCATTGTCGATAAAAACATCGCAAACAAAACGACGTACCCGTTCTTCTATGGTCTGATTGCCTTAACTCTGCTTTGGCCTTCCGTCTCCAAAGTAATACGCATTGTTGCCTACATGTGGGGAAACGTAGCGATGGCTGTCGGTGACAGCAGTCCTTTATATATATGGGACTATCAAACGATGCGGGCGATCACCAATCCGCTCGCTCAACCCGAATACACAATTGCTTTGGCGGCGTTCGCGATGGGTCTTGGGGCACTCTGTCTTTACGGCACTCCTTTCATTTCCTTATATCTTTTGTCTGGTCGTGTCTATGAATCGGTGGCGACGGTGGTTTCCAGTTGGATGGGCGCGATGGTTGGCACTGGAATTGAGAAGTACAGCGCCGAAGCTGCCGCCTCGATCAATCGTCAGGCAGAGACCACCCAGTACAATGCCGGATATCAGGCTGATGTCACCCGATCAGGGGGCCAGCAGGAAGCGGGAAATCTGCGTGCGCAGGGCCAACGGAGTGCTCAACTCGCCAATATTCAGTCTGCATTGACCAGCCAGATTGCAGCTACTCAAGGTTCTGCGACGACGCAGCGATTGATCATTCAGGCTGCCGCCGGATTTCAGAAATCCCAGGTAGGCGCGGATGTGGCGCGCAGCATTCGCGAAACGGATATCGGTGCGTCGAGGGAAGTTAGCAATATTATCGCCGGCGCTGAGCGTGATCTGAGCATGACGCACGGAAACGCTTCTGTAGGAAGGATCGAAAAGGCCATGGAAGTGACCGAATCCGCGATTCCGTCCGACGCGCCATTACTCCGTGGCGTGGTGACTTGGCCAAAAGTTACAGGCGTCACTGCCCGTGAGAGTGTTGCCACTAATGCTACGACACAATACAGCCGCGACATGGTTCAGAATCAAGAGACGACGGCGAATCGTGTCGTCTATTCATCTCAGCAATATCAGAAGGAAATGAACGTGGCGATTGATAGACAAGCCGGGCAACAGATTGCGGGAGTGAATGCGGGAGCTGGTGAAGCAATCGCAGGTTATCGACGTGGTGCGGCGCAAGCTCGCGGCGGCGTCGAGCAGAATTACGGCAAGGAACTCGATGCCAACCGAACCGTTTATGTCAGTCAGGTCGATGCTGCCGGTCAGATCCGCAGCGCCGGGATGGAAGCAGCTAAGCTTCGCCAAGCAGCGTCGGTTATTGCTCTAGTCGGGCGCGAGATTTCGAGAGAAGTTGGGCAGGGGATGCGGATCAGGTTTTGACTAGTGGCGTACGCAAAATGTCGTGAGCTAATCAGATTAGGGTGGCGGAGGCCGGACTTGAACCGACGACCTTGGGGTTATGATCCCAACCCTGCATTTTCGTTAACTCAAACCAACATTTGCGGTTGCAGTCACTGTGGTTTTTCAGGGATGTTATATCCTTCTTTACGAATCTTCTGAAGTGCGGTCACAATACGGTCGCAGGCCTCTTTGTCGGAAAGAAGTTTCGTAATGAGTGTGATCATTGTTCGACTTCCTTCATCGAACTGACCTTGAAGCGATTATTTACTTCTTGCCCGGTGGCTTCGACTCTTACGCCGGCGCTCTTTGTCGAAAAAGTTAAGATTGTCTTCGCAAGTCCATTTCCAACTCTATCCAATTGCAGCGTTCCACCCTCGTTCGATGGTAGTACTCGACCATCAGCCGACAACCCACTTGGATATGAGGGTCCATCGTAAACTATGCTATATCCGCTACGTATCGATCGCGCCTCCAACATCTTTACCCTCAAACGCAACCTTATTTTATTCATCGGCCCAATTTCATCGCCTCTCTCAATGTCGCCCACCTTTCCCTCAAGCATCCCAAAACGCTCAACGTCGCCGAAGTAGTTGTCTACGAGATAGCCGGTAATTGTTACCTGTCCGGGTGTAATCGTTTTCTTTACGTCTGATACAGAAGGAGTTTGAAAGAATGGCGCAGGTGATTGTGAGGTTGGTATCGCCTGGCCTTCGAGAAGCGGCGATGGCGTACGCGCTGGAGGTTCCTTACCTTGTGCAGTCTCTCTAAATCGTAATTGCTCAACGTATGACAAGATGGAAGCCGTTCCAGCGAGCACCGTAAACGTAAGAATAAAAATCCAAACTAGCGGCTGGCGTCGATGTTCACCGCAAAATAGCCACCAGTTGCCACGCCTGCCGCAAAAATGAAGATTCCTCGTTATGGCCCAACAACGTTGCATAGCATCCAATACCTAATCGCGGCCCGTGCGGTCACAGTCAATCGTAACTTCCTTTTCCATTCTTGGATCGCACTATTGCAAAAATTCTAAACCATAACAAGAGTTTTGGCCCGTTTACGACTCTGACTTCGTTCCCGATTTTATCGCCTCGGACAGAGGCGTTGTTTTGCGTTCTAGTAAAGTAGCAGGTGGCCCAATTATGATTCGATTCGTGGGATCGTGGGTGCATTGCCTCATCGCGCCGTCAGGGTAACGAGTGGTAGCGATGCGGCAAAGCCGTTTTCATCACACAAGCCAAGCGATTTTCCATCTTTGTTGTTTGTTGTCGATTACTTACTATGCGTTTTAAGATTCAAGAGGTACTCGACGCACCCGCGAGTATCCGCGCCACCGAGCGGAACCTGAAGATGAAGAAAACTAAGTTAGAAGATCTGGAACCGTATAAGACAGTCGGAACACGTAATAGACTTTCAGAGATTGCGCTTGTCCTGTTGGGTGATAACGGTGACGAGTTTGCCGCATTTGGTACGGGCTTTTTTATCGCACCCGGTTTAGTGATAACAGCTAAACACGTCATGGAAGAGTATTGGGCGCGCTACCACTATAGTCTTCCGTTCCCAAAAAGAAAGACCGAGAGGGAAACAAATTTCAACGTTCGGGGGCTTCAGTTTTATGACAGCAGTAGTCGTCAAGGCCTTTGGTATTCCGAGGTGATGTGGGTGTCTGATTTCACTGACACTGCCTTGTTGTTTTTCAAGCCCGAAAACGACGATGCGAAAGAATACCGATGCCAGATCATATACGAACTAACGATGTATGCTCCTAAACCTGGAGAAAAAGTTGTTTCCTTTGGCTACCCCGACACAGAAGTTAGTCTGATTCTGCGAACTCCAACCATGAAGTTTGACTATGGCCTAAAATTTACTCGGTCGATTGGTAATGTTTTAGCCGTTCACGAAAAGTACTTCCGACGCGGCTACGTTGAGTTTCCGTCGATTGAAACCGATGCTCGATTCGATCATGGCATGAGCGGAGGACCCGTTTTTAATGCATGTGGTCAAATTTGTGGAGTTGTCAGTGCTGGTAACGAACCAACCTTTGCAGCTCTGCTTTGGCCGGCGATGCTCACTCAACTCGATATCGATCTTAAAACTGGAAAGCCTACGGAGCCCTACCTTGTGCATGAACTGTTCGACAACGGAAGTATCCGACAGACGGGTTGGAACGAGGTCTATGAAAAAATGTCTCCACAATTCGAACCGTATATTGACGAAGACGATTATTGGAAATTGGGGTGGAAGTGAGAAAGGAATGTTTACAAACTTAAACCGAACAGATAGAAGAGGTCGAATTAAGAAAAGTAGGAGAACTGACTCGTGACGCAAGCGTAAAACACGATCTGCCTTTCGTACGATGGCGACGCTGAGGACGCGGCTCGGTTTTATGCGGACACTCCCGGGAGGATCCCTTTCGGGACGGCCCCAAAATTCAGTGAGCATCAGATCATGCGTAGTGTCTAATCAAAGCTGGTCTTCCTCTGATGCGCACCCGTTGTCATTCATTCGATCTCGCGCGCGCTTAACACGGGAGTAGAGAGCCGTGCGATCAATTCTCAGGACGCGGGCCGCATCCGCATGACTGCCAGTTAATGTTCGAAAATGGCCATACAGACCAAGCAGAATACGGTCCATGAAACCGTCGAGGGAATCGTCTGGCCGAAAGATCATTGGAACCTGTGGCGTGGCCTCAAGCTTACTTACTTCCCTTAGGACTTCATCCACTTCGGCGGCACTAATAGGGTGGCCATTCGTAAGACCAGCGACTAGACGTTGGACGATATTTTGCAGTTGCCGCACATTCCCCGGCCACGTGTACAAGCTAAGAGCCGCAATCGCTTCAGAGGCAATGGCCGGCACATGCTGGCGTTTCATGTTCTTTGCAGCTTCGTGAAGAAAATGTTCGACCAGGAGAGGGATGTCCGACGCGCGATCGCGCAACGGCGGTGTGCCGATTGTCAGGACGGCGATCCGGTAAAACAAATCCTGGCGAAACCTGCCCAGAGCGATCTCTTGCGGTAGGTTGCGATTGGTTGCCGTTACTACTCGAACATTAATAGGGATTTCCGTGTGCGCTCCAACTGGTCGCACCTTGCTCTCTTGCAGTACGCGCAGGAGTTTGACTTGACAAGCACTCGACATCTCTCCGATTTCGTCTAGAAAAATTGTTCCGCGCTGTGCGGCTTCAAACAATCCTTTGCGGGCTTGATTAGCGCCGGTAAATGCGCCGCGTTCGTAGCCAAACAGTTCTGACTCCAGGAGAGTCTCCGTTAAGGCGCCACAGTTGAATGAGATAAAGGGACCCTCGCTTCTGTCGCTTGAATTGTGAATGGCCCTCGCAACTAACTCCTTTCCGGTCCCTGATTCCCCTGTAATGAGTACGGTAAGATCGCTTCGAGCTGCCGTAGCAATCTGACAATCAAGCGTCTTCATAACGGGTGAGACGCCAACGATGCCATTAGTCTTGAAGGGCAATTCCGAGCTGACAAATATATCTGCATTACTGAGCATGAGTACTGATGAAAAAAGACCTTCTGATCTTCGAATCCTTATGTTAGTGATTATGGTCAGATCGCGATCAGCTTAAGCCGCAACGCAGTGAGTTATCTGCTGCTTTACAACTTGATAACACTCGCAAGATGCCGCTTCGAGAGCTTGCCGGTTGAGAATAGTTATCGAACCGCGCTTGTAACTAATCAACCCCGATTTTTGAAGAGCCTGAGCCGTGCGACTGATATGTGCGCGTTCCGCACCAAGCATGTTGGATATGATTTCATGTGTTAAAGGCAAAGTGTCAGATTCAACCCGGTCGTGCATACACAACAACCATCTGCAGAACCGTGCTTCAGCGAGATGGAAACGATTGCAAACAGCAGATTGAGCGATCTGGGCAAATAACGAATGCATGTAACAGATTAAGAGACCATGTAGCTGACCTCCCTTAACGAACTCGTCACGAATCGCTCCGGCCTCACACCGCAGGGCGTCGGCTGGGATCTGTATGAGCAATCTATAAGGCATCTCCTGTGCGTGCGATATCACGGGAATGCAAGTTGTACCTTCATTGCCTACCATTCCTACCTCGACGATTTCTCCCGCTTCGGTCGTGGAAAGCAAAGAGACGACCCCACTCAATGGGAAGTAGACATAGTCAGCGCGATCACCTGCGTTGTAGAGGACCTTTCCGGTGGGCAAATGCACTTGCTGCAGTTTCGGAGCCAAGCGCCGATATTCATCGGACGACAATGCCTGGAGGAGGCGATTTTTGACTGTCGCTTTGGCGGTTAACGCGTGCATAGGCCTCGGAATCCAGCCCGACCATCCTCGGGCCAGCCCAACTACCTGCTATTCATAAACCCTGGCTTCTATATGTTAATGACGGCACAAATTGAGTTTTCCTCGTATGGCGGGGAAATATTTTTGTATCAGAGTCTTTTTGCCGGGCCACACCGTAGAACCGAGAGGAAACGGTTAGCCTTAACGGTGTTGCAGGACACAGACAGACCCGTATTTAGCCGTGTAATCTTGCCTAGAATTTAAGTGCTTTTCGGGGTTAAACTGTCTCCCCGACAGACTGCCGGGACATCAAAAGCTAACCAGAGAACTGAAAGTCTTCGAGGGGTATGGTCGTGCTTTCTCTTCAGAGGAAACGCTGGGGCGCAGTAGTCGTTGCCTGTTTGTTGGTGTGTTTGGGTAGCAAGTTAATACTTGCGCAGGGTTCCAATTCTGCCGCTGAGTCAGATTCACTTCCCAAAGTTCCTTCATCCCTGATCCGCGAGATAAGTCCTTACACAAGCATGTCCTCTTACGGATTTGCGGGCTGGCACCCGACCCGACGGGAGATCTGGGCCAAGGCAATTACACCTTCGTACTTTGGTATCGCGAGCGTGGGTTCACCGGGCGACACGCCTCAAGTAGGCGCACTCTTTCCAGCGAACACTTATGACGTTTATTACTCACCCAATGGCAAGTCAGCCGTTTATGTGAAAGACACTGACGGGAATGAACAGTTTCAGGTTTACGCGTACGATCCCTCCAATCGCAAGGCCGCGCTGCTCTCAGATGGCAAGTCCCGGAACACCGAACCAGTGTGGTCTAACGCAAGTGATTGGGTCATCTACTCGTCGAACCGCCGAAATGGAAGTGATACTGATCTGTATATCGCTAAACCGTTCGAGCCAAATACGACACGGCTCCTTGCTCAAGACAAAGGTTACCTGAAGGTATTTGACTGGTCTCCTGACGATCATCAGGCGTTGTTCTACAACTGGCTCTCCGCGAATGAGAGTTACCTCTACACAATCGATGTGACGTCGGGCGAGAAAACGTTACTCACGCCACAAACCGGGGCGGAAAAAGTTGCATATGATTATGCGCAATTCAGCCCAGACGGTAAGGGTGTCTTCCTAACCACCGACCGCGATTCGGAATTTCTACGACTTGCGTACATGGACCTTGCCACGAAAAAGGTCACGTTCCTTTCAGACGATATCAAATGGAATATTGAACTCTTTGCCGTTTCAACCGATCGCAAAACGCTCGCTTTTATCAGCAATGAGGAGGGAGTGAGTCGGCTGCATCTGTTGGACACAGCGACCAAAAAAGTAAGGTCTGTGGCTTGGCCGCGCGCCGGTGTGATTTCAAACCTTCACTGGAACAATAACAATTCAGACTTGGCATTTACTTTCGTGTCAGCGCGCTCGATCTGGGACATCTATTCGCTCGACATCGCTACTGGCAAAATTGAACGGTGGGTTAAAGGTACAAGTGACGGACTTGATGCAGACAAGTTTTCCGAACCTGAAATAATTCATTGGAAGTCTTTCGACGATCGCGAGATTTCGGGTTTTCTCTATCGACCATCCGCAAAGTTTACCGGTAAGCGTCCAGTGATTATTGACATTCACGGCGGCCCAGATGACCAGGCGCGGCCGGACTTCAATGGCGCCGATAATTACTTCATTAACGAGCTGGGTGTCGCAAAAATTTACCCGAACGTCCGTGGCTCGACCGGCTACGGCAAAACATTTCTAAAACTCGACAATGGATCAAAACGCGAAGACGCAGTTAAGGACATCGGCGCACTTCTCGATTGGATTAGGGCGCAAACCTATCTCGATGCAGATCGCGTCCTCGTTACGGGCGTTAGCTATGGTGGCTACTTAGCTCTTTCGGTTGCGACAACTTATTCAGATCGAATTCGAGGAGTTGAATCGATTTCTGGTCCGACGAACCTGGTCACGTTGAACGAACATACCGAGGAATGGCGACGAGATCGAAGACGCGAGGAGTATGGCGACGAAAGAGATCCAAGAATGCGAGAGTTTCTAAATCGTATCGCACCCTTGAATAATGCTAACAAGATCAAGAAGCCATTGTTGATTGTCCAAGGCGAGAACGACGCCCGTGTCCCAGCAAGCGAAGCTGATCAAATCGTCTCAGCCTTGAAGAAAACCGGTACACCCGTTTGGTATTTGCTCGCGAAGAATGAGGGTCACGATTTTACTCAGAGGACCCTCAATTTTCAGTTGTACGAAACCGTGTTGTTTGTAAAGGAGTTTCTGCTCAAGTAACCCAACCACCCAACTGTCCAAGGAGGTAGTATGAAAAGAATAAAACGCGCAGTCGCGGCTATCACCTTAGCCTCGACGCTAATTTTCGGCACTGGCTCACTCGTTCACGTGAGAGCTGATACGAGTGGTCCGCAAGGCCAACAAGACAGCAAATCAAAGGGCCCCTCGACCGGGCAGCTTTCAGACGCGGAATTTGCATATCTGCTGTGGCTGATTCTTATGTGGCTGATCTGGGGCGGGATGTGATCCCGTTTGCAGTCGCCTAATTTTGGGAAACAAAAGAGCGCGGCAACCGCTCGGGCCGCCGAGCGGTTCCGTGTGCGCATGCAAAACCAGAAGGGTCTTTTAAGGAGCTTTCTAGTTGCGCTAATACTGATTGGCGCACTATCTATAGGTGCGCAAAGTCAGCAACAACCTGCGGGCCAAAAGGATAATGCCGAGCAATTACGCCTCGCGGCATCTACTGAGTACAAAATTGGCTGGGCGGAATTTGGGCGAGGCAATATTGCGAGCGCCATTGAAAAGTACCTCGAAAGCAAGCGCCTTTTTGAGGAAGCTCATGCCAGACGAGATCTAATCTACGTTCTTGCCGATCTCGGCTCCTTATACATCTACAGTGGTGATTACAAAACTTCGAGGCTCTTTTCGGAGCAGAGCCTGGCGCTGGCTGAACAGGTCAAGGGCAGCAACGAACCAGTTGGAGCCTGGCCTGACGAATATGGGATCGGAACAGCGTTTTCGAATCTCGGCAATGTTAGCAAGCATGACAGTGAATACGACAGAGCAATCGAGTACTTCCAAAAGTCACTTGCGGCGTATTCGGGTATAGATAATGGAACGGGAAGGTTTAGGACTGAGATTCTTGATGATTTGGCGGATATCGGGCGGACGTATCTCGCTCGTGGCGATTCGCTTGCCGCATTAAATTACCTCAACCAAGCGATGGGTCTTGCTAAGGGTTCTGACCGAGAAGCCAGCATCTGCAACAGCATCGGCATTCTCTATACCAACCAGCGCGACTACGCTAAAGCGATTGAGTTCTTTCAACGGGGACTCACCATCGCGATTCAAACAAATGACAGATTCAAGCAAGCCGAAATTCTTTTGAACGTAGGCGTCGCTTACCAGTTTCAAAAGAATAGTCAATTTGCTCTGAATAGTTTTCAGCAATCATTGGAGGTTGCTAGGGCGATCAATTATTCAGAACTCATGGTTCCCATCGAAGAGGGCAGAGGGACAGTTCTTAAAGCCCAAGGCAAATACAAAGAAGCGTTAGACGCATTTAATCGGGCGCTTGAGTCGGCTAATGGAAAGAACGACAAAACAAGAATAGCTGAACTGTTATGGCGTAAGTCCGAAGTGCAATTGGCAAACGGCAATGTATCAGCCTCAATACAAAATGCAAGAGAGGCGATCAAAATAGCTGAACAGCTCAGCCTTCGAAATGTTCGTTATCTCGCACTGACCAATCTTGGCAAGGCATATCGAGCGGCGGGACAGAACGATCTTGCTATGCAGACCTTCAAGCAGGCGACAAGCCAGATTGAGGAAATGCGGAATCAGGTCGCCGGACTAGAGAACGAACGCCAGTTATTTTTCGAAGACAAGGTTGTGCCCTACCACGAGATGGTGGACATGCTTCTGTCCGCAAACAAGGATGAAGCCAATCAACAGGCATTGCTTACCGCCGAATCCGCCAAGGCCCGTGTGCTACTTGATGTATTTAATGCGGGAAAAATCGACATCGCGAAAGTGATGTCAAATAGTGAGAAGGAAGAAGAGCGAGCACTGAACAAACGCATAGTCGATTTGAACAATGACATCGCTCAGGAGAACGCGAAACGGGATTCAGACACTGCACAGCTTAAAACTCTAAATGATCAGTTAAGGACGGCGCGTACTCACTATGAAACCTTTCAAGATTCACTCTATGCCGTACATCCAGAACTAAGGAAAGGTGATGCACGAGCAAAGCCGCCTACATTGACCGGTATCAATAATCTTGCTGATCCAAAGACTGCTTTACTTGAGTACGTTGTGACCGATTCCAAAACATACCTCCTCGTATTGACGAAGACTGAGAATACGCCCTCGCCAATATTGCGCGCTTACCCAATCGCAATCGCCGTCAGTGATATTTCGAAGCGCACACGCGACTTCCGCGAAATGATTGTCAGCCAGAGTTCCTTCGCTGATGACGCTCGTAAACTTTATGACCTGCTCTTGAAACCAGCCGAGCAACAGTTGCAGGGAAAGACGTCGCTTTGCTTCGTTCCTGATGGAATCCTTTGGGACATTCCGTTCCAAGCGTTAGAACCGCGAGATGGCCACTATCTTCTAGAGGATTACGCGATTTCCTATGCGCCATCTCTGAGCGTGTTAAGTGAAATGTCAGCACGCAAGAAAACGGACCCGACATCTGCGTCACTACTTGCCTTTGGCAATCCCATCATGCCCGGCGAGGTCGCTGCGAATCTGAAAACCACCTACAGAGGCGAAAACCTGGGGCCTCTGCCTGATGCAGAAGTGGAGGTAAGCGCCCTAAAGAGAATTTGGGGACCATCGTCCAGCCGGGTCTTAATTGGAGCGAGCGCGAGCAAGAACATCTTTCGTTCTGAAGCCTCCAAATACAGAATTATCCATTTGGCTACGCATGGCATCCTGGATGATTCAAGCCCGATGTATTCGCGACTCGTAATGGCTCGCGCAGAGAATGATCCGAATGACGACGGACTGCTTGAGGCGCGCGAAATCATGCGGCTCGATCTTCACGCAGACCTGGTTGTGCTTTCGGCTTGTCAGACTGCGCGAGGACGCTACGGCGAGGGTGAAGGTATCGTAGGAATGTCGTGGGCTTTCTTTGTAGCAGGAGTGCCGACGATGGTTGCGAGTCAATGGAAGGTGGATTCCGCAAGCACCGCCGCCTTAATGATCGATTTCCACAAGCGGCTAAAGATTGAGGGCTCCACATCTGGCCTGAACAAGACAACCGCGCTTCAGCAAGCGGCTCTGAGCCTAATGAAAGATCCACGCTACAGGCATCCTTATTTTTGGGCTGGTTTCGTGATGATTGGAAAGAGTCTTTAACGCACTAGCGTCTTCGCCAAGAACGCACATCCTTAAGAAGCTTCTTCAGCACAGACGAGTCGGGATTGTCCTTCACCAGAATTCCGAATTCCCGCTCAGCGTCAGCGACCATTCCTTCACGAGCGTAAAAGAGACCAAGTGCTAGATGTGATTGTGGGCCAGTCCTTAGTTGATTCAATTCGCGAACCTTGTCTTCGCTGAGTACCTTGAACTTCCCTTGTGATACCAAAGACGAGGCCTCGCCTTCTTTATTCACTCCGCGAATCGTCCAGGTATAAATTCCGCCGCGCTTCAACGCCATGGATGGAGTCCAACTTTGAGTTGTAGCCGGCAGGTCCTCGCTTTTTGCGACCTGATGAAATGTTTCGTCTGCAATCTCAAGCCGATAAGCTTGAGCTGTTTTCGAGGGTTTCCAGCGAAGAGTGGGCTTGTTGTCTTTGATCACCATACTGCTAGGATAAGTAATATCAATCCGTTCTTCATTGCCACTCGACGCTCTCACAGAAACTTCCGCGCTCGCCACGTCGTCCAGAACGCTGGGGCGATTCAGCCGCTCTTCTGTCAAGGCTTCTTTCATTGCGTTTCGTGACTCGGCTGGAAGGGAGGGTACACCTATAACGTTCCCGCTTCGATCGATAGCAATTTCATTCGCGCCATCCTTGGCAATCACCTTCCGAGGCTCCTGACGCGGCTCGTTAGGCGGTGGGTTCTCAGCTAACGTTGGATTGACGCCAGTGCTTGGTGATGGCCCGAGGCTGGGTACTTGCGGTGACGCTGCCGGAGTGGGCTGGGAGCCAGTAGTGATACTTGGACTCTTTGACCTCCATCTGAATACAGCGACCAACGCAATTGCTGCGAATGTGATCAACGCTACCATCGCCGCAATCCGCATCGGCATGGCGAGCACGACTCTTCGACTTGATCGAATTTCCGCTGATTCACGACCACCGGCCGGTGCAGCTGCTTTCATAGTCGCAAGTGATTCGCGGAGATCTGTAACCTCAGCCGAACATTCGTCACATTCTTCCAAATGCAGCTTCGCGGTACTTCGGTCTAACGCGTCAAGAGTATCGTCGACAAATGCTTCGATCGTTGCCGGGTCAAGGTGATAACGTTCCTCACCTTCTTGCGCGAGAAAATGATCACTAATCTTGCCAAGCGCGGCAGTTTCGACCTGAGAAGTAACGACGCGTCGCCGACATGTTTCACAGCCAAGAATATGATCATAAATCAACCCACGGTCACCCCCAGTCAATGATTGGGTGTGAAACCGCTCGACAATCTCGTTTGAAAGGTGTGCGCTCATTTCATCCTCACAGAATCAGTAGGACCTTCGCCAAGGAATGCTTGGCGGCGTCTTTCCAAACGCTCTCGTACCGCTCTCCGCATATTCATCACTCTTGATTGACTAATTCCCAGGTCCCGTGCGATTTCAGCGTCCGACATTGGCAAGTCGTTTAGCATGATCCTAAATTGCTCGATTGAAACTTCCAACAGTTCTGCCAGATGCTCTTCGGTAGCAATCTTCGTAAACAGAAACCACTCAATACCGAAGCCATAGCTGTCAGTCATATTCAGTAGCAATGACTTCCGCTGTTCTACGCGAAGCGTTTCGATCTCCGCGAACAAGCGATTCAGGAGATTCTGATTCTCAACAACGGTAATAAAGTCGGGTTGATAAGAGACTAACGGGCTTGATTGCACGTAGTGTTCATCGTCGATGCTGATTGTCTGAACCTGCACACCCGCGCTGGCAATATTAACTAGGTCGACGAATTCATCGAACTTGATCGGGCGAGCTGTGTTGTTCAGGACAAGAAGAATTAGTTCGGCCGTATTTCGCTTGTACCCTTGATCGAATTGTGCGGACGGAAAGTCCAGTTTCATTTGTGAAGGCGTCGGAGTGGCATTCAACTTTGCTGAACGCCACGCCGCGTATCCACACACTAGGCTGCCATCGTTGTCTTTCCAGGTTGCGAGTTCCGGGTTGGCGGCAATCAGCCGCCTAATCTTTTGGTAGAGGCTCCGGCGTTGCCGATCTTTGCCCCGTAGAAGGTCCGCAAAAACGGTCGATGTCGTTGTAGCGACCAGACCCGAAAAGTTGGAAATGGAATGTCGAACCGGGTCGGTCTTAAACGCTCGTAGCGTTTGTAGAAGCCTCACACAGACATCCCCAAAAATGTCCTGGGTGTTGAAAGGCACTGTTGTTGGGCTCGCACCGATTCGCATACTCCGGGCGATTCGATAGACGATTGGTCGAGCTTTGTCTAAGAGTCGGTGAAGGTGTTCTTGAGTCTCGTCGTTGTAGGTGGAGTTGAGATAAAGGAGCAACTGTTCGTCGATTCTCGGCTCTCTCTCCCTTTTATCGTCTGACGACACATTCACCTTCTTGATAGCGCTAACGGGCCCCTAGGGGATTGGTTCCGGCCATTTTGAGCCGCTTCGTGTTCTCGTGTGTTCCGAGCGAACTCGCTAGCTAAAAGTGTACGGCCATGACTAAATCACTAACAAGGAACATTCGGATCCTGACACGTGATGCAACGATATGATGACTCGAAGGAGTTTGTCCGTGTCACGCGACACACTTGGGGTGGATCAAGTCAGGATGTGCGACGAACGACTTCAACTGACGCAGCGGGTGAGTTTTCCATTCTAAAAACAGCGCATTGGCGCTCGCTTGGCACGGACAGCTTGCGGCGGCGTATAGCATATGTTATATAGCGTTCGCTTACGCTTCAGTTTTATGAACGCAGAAACAATCAAAGCTCTCCGAACGCGGCTAGGTTTGTCCCAGCAAGCATTTGCCGGTGCCCTCGGAGTATCTTTCGCTACCGTCAACCGATGGGAAAACGGCAAAGCAAAACCGCAAAAAGACCGACTGGAGCGGATGAGGCTCATGGCAGTCAATGGCGCGGTGCCGGGTGTCCCGAGTTCTGTGAAGGATTGGAATGCGGCCTTGACTTCGCCGGTTCGCTTGGATTTTGAGGGAGATGCTGAGGCCGTCAAACTCGTCGTTGATGCCAACCGACTTCAGAACGGTCACCTCTTCAATAAGGCTTTCGGTCTCGAACTTTCACGGGTCGTACCCTTGCCTCATCAGCGGATTGCTGTCTACGAACAGTTGGTGCCGCAGAATCCCCTTCGGTTCCTTCTTGCCGATGATGCCGGTGCCGGCAAAACGATTATGACCGGCCTGTATATCCGGGAAATGATCAATCGTGGCAGGCTCAACAAAGCGCTGATCTGCGCACCAGCAGGATTGACTTGGAATTGGCGCCGGGAGCTCCGTCACTTCTTCGATCTGGATTTCAAAATTTTGCGCGGCGGGGATTTCAACAAGGGCGATCCTTTCACTGAGCCAGACGGGGGGCTTTTCATTATCAGCGTTGACACTGCTAGTACCGAGGCAGTCCGAGAGCGCTTGGTCGCGAGCGCTCTATCCAAGTTTGACCTCGTTGTCTTCGACGAAGCGCACAAACTTTCCTGGGGAGATCCGAATCGGCCTGATAGCAAGACTCGCAGATACCGGTTGGCAGAATCGCTCGGTCAGCGATGCACTCACCTTCTTTTGCTGACGGCCACGCCCCACATGGGAAAGTCGTTTCCCTACTACGCCCTATGGCGTTTACTCGATTCCAAGGTTCTCTCTACCCAAGACGCGCTCAAGTCCTTATCTCCGGAAAAAAGGACGAAGTACTTTATCCGGCGTCTTAAAGAGGAGATGGTTGATTACCACGGGCAGCCCATCTACAAACCTCGACTCTGCCAGACAATCACTTTCCGATTATCCTCCGCTGAACAGGGGTTCTATGATGCCGCTACTGAGTATCTGAAGTGGAGCTATGAAACCAATCGAACGACAAACAAGAATGCGGCGGCAATGGTCGTCGCCGTGCTCCAGCGTCGGCTAGCCAGCTCCACGTATGCCATGCTTGAGTCCCTAAAGCGTCGGCGACAGCGCGTCAGCGGCAGCGTTTCACCTGAGGATCCAGCGCCGTTATCCGTGGATCGAATAGCTTCCTATTTCGACACGAGCACGGCAGACGAAAACTCATCTGAAGGTGAGGGCTACGAGACAGAAGAGAACATGGAGGCACAGGCGCTTTCGCTAGCACGTCCGGCGAACGCGATTCAGACGCGGAAGGAGCTGGAATACATTGATCGTGTCATGTCCCTGGGTGAGCAGGTGCGAGAACTTCAGCAGGAGACAAAGTTCCTCAAGCTGCGTGAGCTGATCGAGTCAGCTGAATTCCGCAATGAGCAACTTCTGATTTTTACGGAACACCGTGACACATTGGAATATCTACGTCAGCGTTTCGAAGCGCTTGGTTACACGGGGCAACTCGCCTACATCCATGGCGGGATGGACGTTGAGGAGCGCGAGGAACAGCGAATCTTTTTCATGCCGCCTGAATTTCGGCGGGAGCAAGGCATCAAGAACCCGAATAGACCAAGCGCCCGGATTATGCTCGCGACTGACGCCGCCGGTGAAGGCATCAATCTCCAGTTCGCCTGGTTAATGGTGAATTTTGACATCCCATGGAACCCGGCCCGTTTGGAACAACGAATGGGACGGTTGCATAGATTTGGACAGCGCCATTCTGAAGTGCGGATCTTTAATATCGTCGCCGAAGGCACACGCGAAGGCGATGTACTGGCGACACTCCTCGCGAAACTCGACGAAGCCAGGAAGGACCTCTGCAGCGACAAGGTGTTCGACGTGATTGGCCAACAACTCGCAGAGGTTTCGTTGCGTGATCTTCTTCGCGATGCATTGTTTGAGACCGCACCATATTCCGCCCAGAAGAAACTGGATTCCATTTTTGCAACCCAGCGCTTGCGTGCCACGATGGAGGAACAGCGAAAGACAGCATCCACATACGGCGATGTTGCGAGACGACTTGGTCAACTCAACACCGAGATCGAAGTCGAACGCTTCAACAAGTTGTTGCCTGCATTTATTCAGAACTTTGTTGAAAAAGCTGCCCCGCGGCTCGGCATACAGATAGAGGGTGACATTGGCGAGGCTGCTCGTTTTGCTGCGTCCGGGCCGGAAAGCAGATGGCTACGCGATCTCGGCCCAAGGTTCTCGGACGGGTTTCCGGAGTTCCTCACCGTTCGCCGCGAAGTAGTGCTGCCTAACATCGATAGTAACCGCATCTCCTTTCTTCGTCCGGGCGATATTATCTTCGATGCTCTCTGTGATCAGACAAGTCGCCGCTTTCGGAGCGATGTGCAACGAGGTGTGGTTTTCTGCGATCCTGCAGCGAATCGGCCATACTTCTTCGGAGTGTATGTTTGCCAGCTCGGGGAACCCGTAGCTGGCGCAGGGCGGAATACGAAAGCAGGGATGTTTGATCGCCGGTTGATCGGACTCCGATGGGACGAAAATGGAGAGTTCGTGCCAGACGCGCCGAACCAACTCTTGGCTCTTCAACCAGCTCCTCGATCGTTGCTTTGGAAAGCTGGAAACCTACTGCTAGATCCAGAAGATAGCGCCAACCGCGCAGACTCGTATGCAAGGATGCTGGCCGAGACTACATTCCTTCAACAACTACGAAGTTCTATGCGAGCGCAATCAGAGGGGTTGCTCGACGACCTACTCCGAGGGTTCGATTTCCGGGGAAGCGAGATCGCAGAGAAGCGAAGCGAACTGTCCCGGCGGTTTCGTCAAGGCGACGAAGGCGCTGCTCAAGAACTAGAAGAGGTGAAGAAACAACAAGCGGCGTTCGAAGCCGATAAAGCCGAAGCCCTCCTCTACGAGCAGCGCCGCCCCGAACTGATCGATATAGTAAGACTCGAACGGATCGCGTTGGCGATCGTAGTACCCGATCCCACGCCGGAGGCGAGAGAAGCATATGATAAGGACATCGAGGCGATCGCCATGAGGATTGCTCGCAACTTCGAGATTGATAACTATCAGGCGCGCGTGTTCGATGTGTCAGCACCTCATTTGGCTCGTGGCTATGATCTCGAAAGCCATCGTGCAAACGGAGAAAAAATCGTAATCGAGGTCAAGGGTCGCGGAGGTCGCGGTCAAATCCAACTAACTGACAATGAGTGGCCAACGGCCGCCAACGTCCGCGAAAAGTATTGGCTGTATGTCGTAGTGGACTGTGCCACCGATCCAAAGCTCTTCCGGGTCAGAGATCCAATCCGGCTGGCTTTCAAGACTCGGCAGTCTTTTACTCTGAACATTGGCGACATTATCCGTGAAGCTGAGCCTGAATGAGGACGATTCATATCTCGGACACCGAAACACCATGAACGACAAGCCACGGCTCATTGAGGTTGCGTTTCCCTTAAAGCAGGCATCCCTGGCGAGCGTTCATGAGAAGAATGTTCGACAAGGGCATATATCGACGCTTCACATCTGGCCAGCGAGGAGGCCGCTCGCTGCCTGCCGAGCAGCGCTGCTCGCAACCCTTCTTCCTGATCCAGGCGATCCCGAGAAAAGGAAGGAGCTGCTAGCAAAGATAGGCGGCAGAGTTGTCACCAAATCTGTCGAGGAAATTGACGATGACGGCAACGTTGTGGTTGAGGACAAAGATGTTGTCGAAGGCGGGGTCCTTGCTTGGGGACAAGAACACGAAGAGTCTTTGGCGCAACTACGCACGGAGATACTCAGTTTCTACCAAGACGGGGCGCCTAAGGTTCTTGATCCATTCGCCGGAGGCGGGGCAATCCCTTTAGAGGCCATTCGACTTGGCTGTCAAGCGACCGCATCTGACTTAAATCCTGTCGCGTGGTTCATTTTGAACTGCACACTCGACTATCCCCAAAAGTTTGCCAAGAAAAAATGGCCTCTTCCAGCGTTTGTTCGGCAGTGGCCCGATTTCGTTGAGGACTTCATTGCAGGCAAGGTGAAGAGGCGAAGGGGCACCAAGGCTCACTTCTCGGATCCTCAGCAACTGGCACTAATCGACCTTCCGGATGCAGACCTCGCATGGCACGTTCGCGCGTGGGGGCGATGGGTGCTCGAGAAGGCAAGGGCAGACTTAGCTAGCCGTTATCCCGTAATCAACGGTGAACCAACTGTTGCCTATTTACATGCGCGTACAGCGAGAGACAAGGTGACGACGGGTCGCATCCCGTTGCTGAAGTCATTCTGGCTCTGCAGGAGAAAAGGAAAACGGGTAGCGCTTTTGCCAACCTTGACGGCCGACGGTTCAACGGTCGAGTTCGTCCTGCTCCGTGACGCAGAACTTGATCAGCCAGAGCGGATTATCTCAGAGAATCCCCACCTAAAGTCATGGGGTGTCACACCCGAGAATATCTGGGACTTCTTCAGAGTTGGCACGATGAATCGAGCGGGTGTCTGGAGTCCGCTGAGTGGTCGACCCGGAATGATTTCGCTCACTATGGACGACCTCCGTCGACAAGGTCGACAGGGATTATTGGGTACGCAGGTGACGGTTGTCGTAGTCGAAACGACGAAGCCGGGCGTAAAAAAAGCATTCAAGTATTATCGCCTTCCAACCGACATCGAGCTCGATGCCTCAGACGTAACCGCCGACGACCTTGACCAAGTCTTCGCCAATCTGCCCCACGGGATTCCGGATGAACCCTTGCCGCCTGTGGGCACGTTGGGCTTTCGAATTCCTCTGTATGGCTTTACAAGGTGGCGCGATGTTTTCTTGTCGCGACAGTTGTTGACTCTGGGCGTTTTTGTAACGCATACGCGTCAAGCAATCGAACTAATTCAGCGGGAAACGCCATTCGCGGCCGAGGCAGTCGGAGCATACTTGGGTATTCTATTCGGCAGGTTCGTGAACTACATGAGCACCCTATGTATCTGGGATCCTGCTGCGGGCGAGGTTAAGCAGACATTCAGTCGTTATGCTCTCCCGATGAATTGGGACTTTGCGGAAGCAAACCCACTGACGAAGTCAGACCGATATTACGCAGGAGGTATCGAGGTGGCGTCGAAAGCAATTGCTGCGCTTTTGACCGCTACCGAATTGAATCACGACAAACCAAACGTCCAGCGTCAGAGCAGTGTAACTACTAACTTCACGCAACACGACATCATTTTCACTGACCCGCCATACTACGACGCGATTCCTTACTCGGACCTTATGGATTTCTTTTTCATCTGGCAAAAGCGAATCGTGGGCGATCTGAATGAACGTTATCGTGAAGCATATACTCCCCAATTGGGGCCAAAATGGGATACCGATGAGAATGATGGCGAACTAATTCAAGACGAATCACGGTTTTCAGGCGATAAGGCCAAGGCAAAACAGGCCTATGAGGATGGGATGGCGCGTTCCTTCCAACGCTGTTACGAATCATTGACCGATCAAGGCCGCTTTGTGATTGTCTTCGCAAATAAGGACGTCGATGCATGGGAAACCCTGGTGAGCGCAACCATTCGAGCGGGGTTCGTCGTAGTTGCTAGCTGGCCCATCCAAACTGAGATGCCCGGCGGGTTTAGGAATTTCAATCGAGCTTCCCTTTCGTCCTCAATCTGGATCGTATGTAAGAAGCGACCCGAGACAGCCTCCGCTGGATGGCAGGAGATCGTTTCGGAGCAAATGAAAAAGATTCTGTTTGAGCCGAGGGATGTATTGGGTCATCGTAACATCCTCCAATATTACTTCGACCTAGGGATTACCGGACCCGACTTCATTTGGGCGGCACTAGGCCCGGCACTGGAGGCTTTCAGCGCCCATCCGTTCGTAAAGAAAACAGAGGGCGGCATTCTAACCGTCTCGGAATTCTTACGCGACGTTCGGAGACTTGTACTGCAGTTCTGCTTAGGGGAGCTTCCCGGTTTCAAGGATTTCCAGCAGGAGACCCAAGGCCGAGGAGAAAGTCTGGAAATGGATCCAGTCACTCAATATTATCTGCTCCATCGTGCCTACTTTGGGCTTGAGTCAATTCCTGCAGGTGCATGCATACTTTATGCGAACGCCTGTGGAAAGAAGGAGACCGAACTTAAGGTCGTATGGAATATCCTAGAGCAGGGCGGAAAACAGAAGAAAGGCGGTCCACGCAAACAGGACGATGAATTTGAGGATGCGAATGGCACCACTGAAGGAAAGGGAAATGAGTATCGCTTGCTCGGTTGGCAGGAACGCGCTTTTAGAGAAGGGCTTGGCGAAAGCAAGGCTAGCGAACCCGCCCCTTTAATAGATAAGCTTCATCGTTTGATGTACCTGTTTCAGCAGAACAGTACCGCCGAAGTTCAAGAGCTGTTCAACACTTGGGGGTTGGCTAATGAGCGCGCCTTTAAGCCTTTGCTTCAAGCCGTGCGCGAGCTGGCTGTTCGTGACAAACAGGATTCGGAGAGACGTTTTGTAGAGGCGCTGGCAACTCAGCTTCGGATGAACAGAAAAACTATTACCGTAGCGAACGAAACGAAGGAAGTACCACTCTTTGACGATCTCGAAGACCTTAAGCCGCAATCAATCGCCCAAGAGGTCTGAGCCGAAGGAAATTACCACCACCATGAGCAAACAATCCGTGATCAAACCTTGGAAGGCGACCTGCGATCTGCGCTCGGAGATCCGCGATCGGAAGCTGACCGCTAGTGACTTCGCCGTTGACTTGTACAAAGTAATCAACGGCTGGCCTGGCGACATGCCATTTTACTGCGATCCCGCGCAGTTTTTCGGTACGACATACGCAACACAAAACCTCCGCCAATTCTGCAGGGTAGTGCTGCGCCGTCTAGCCAAACTCTCGGGCGGCGAATCGATCATTAACGTCGCCCAGACATTCGGGGGAGGTAAGTCGCACACGTTGACCGCGTTGTACTACCTCACCACCCTAGGCTCGAAGCTGCCAAAAGCTGACACATCAGTTACGACGATCCTCAATGAGGCGCAACTTACAGATTCACCCTCCGCACGCGTAGCTGCGGTGTCTTTTGATAAGGTGGATTGGGTCAAGGGCTGCGAGGTTATCTCCCCGAGCGGAGAAAAGCGCAGCTTCAGGATGCCTTGGAATTTAATAGCCTGGCAACTTCTAGGACAGAAGGGCCTCGACGTTCTTCAAAGGGACGAGTCGAAGCCAGATTTCGACACGCCGCCGGCTGACACCCTCTGGTCTCAGATTCTAAGTGAGGTCGAGACCTCCGGCTCGGGTGGCCTGATTCTTATTGATGAGTTCTTAATGTGGGCACATGACGCAGCTTCGCCGGATTCATCGGGGCAACGGCAGGACCGCGGGCCGATCTGGTACGATCGTTTCAAGAACTTCTTCCAGCGACTTTCCCAAGCGGTTGAGTCTTCCAGTCGCTCCTGTTTGGTGGTTTCTCTTCTGGCAACTGATCCCGAGAAGAATGATGAGGTTGGCAAGGCGGTTCTCAATGCCTGCAATAATGGCCTGAACCGTCAAGCGTCATTACAGTCTCCTGTAGAAAAGGACGATCTGGCCGAATTGCTTCGCAGAAGACTTTTCTCTAAGTTCCCTGAGAACCCGGCCGACCGTGAGAAACATATCGTTGCCTTCTGGCCCCGCATGAAGGCCGTCGATAGTATTCGGTCGAAGCAACCGGACGCAATGGATCGTCTCAAGACAGCCTATCCTTTTCATCCAGATCTTTTGGATCGCTTTTTTGGAAAATGGACAGACCTTGATCAGTTCCAGCGTACACGAGGCGTTCTGCAAACGTTCGCGATGGCGTTGCGTGACGCGGAGAAGTGGGATGATTCGCCTTTGGTCGGGCCACAGGTGTTCTTGGGGGCTCCCGGAAAGGACGGCCTCAGCGAAGCATTGCTAAAGCTCGCGGAAGCAGCGAAAGATTCTGACCGCGTGAAGAACCCGCAGTGGACGAATAACTTGAAGATCGAGCTTCCCCGATCGGTTGAATCTCAGAAAACCGATGCCGGGACGCTCACAGGGCGAGAGATTGAAGCGGCGTGCGTTGCGGCTTTTATCTTCTCACAGCCCATCGGCGAACAGGCCGAGCTGTCGGATCTTCGATGGCTTGTTGGTTCCACCTGCGAGATGCCCGCTGTGCTCAATAACGGACTGCTGTCTTGGTATAAGACCTCTTGGTATCTTGAGGAGTGCGATGCCACTGAGGCCGGCACTGGCGTCCCGAAATACTGGCGGCTCGGGCCAAAGCCCAACCTCAACCAGCTTCATGACTCGTATAAGAAACGCGCCCTGAAGCATGCAAAGAGTCGATTCGATGATCTCGCCGAGACCAAGTGCGCGCCACTCTATGAAGGCGCCTCTGAGGAGGGCGTCAAACTCCATAAGCTACCCAGCGCCCCCTCAGATGTCGATGACGACGGCCAATTTCGTCTTGTGATCCTCAGTGCGGAGTATGCGGGTGTTGTCGGCGATCCACCGTTTGCGAAGGCACAAGAGTTCCTCCGTACTCATTCGTCCGTCGCGGACGTTCGAACATACCAAAACATCATGTTGGTTGCGACGCCAAGTGTCACCGGTCTCCACCAAGCGGAGCAGCAGATCGCGGAGTGGATGGGTTGGGAAGACATCAAACGTTCGAGTCAATTCAAAGAACTGGATAGCTTTCAGCAAGAAATCGTTCGAAAGAAGGAGAGGGAGACTCTGAAGGACGCCCAGACCGCCGTCAAGAACGCATATGAGATTGTCCTATATCTTGACAAGGACGGCTCAATCCAAGCAAAGAAGATTACGCTCGGGGCGCAGTCCCTTTTCTCAACTCTACTTCAGGAATCTTCACTCCGGCTGTTCCGCGAAAAAATCGATGCGGAAGCGATCATGCCGAACGGCCTCTACCCCGTATGGCCTGGTTCGGATCCGTTCATCCGGGTGAGCGATCTTTACCAGGAGTTCGGGCGAGATCCTCGCCTGCCAAAACTCCTCAGCGCCAAGACCGTACTGAATACTATCGAAGATGCCGTTCGCCGTGGTGTTCTGGCACTCCGTTGCCCTAGGACGGACGGGTCCGAACAGTGGTTCTGGCGTTCTGGGATTGATGTTGCAGATTGGGGTAAGAACGCCGAGGCGTGGTTGCCGGCTCAATCGAAGCTGAATGCGCTCAGTTCATCAGCGGTTCTTCCTGATGCATTAAAAGGTTTGTGGCCCACGGACAACGATGGGGTGAAGCTTTCTGACCTGTACTCTTGGTTTGACGGAAGTCACTCTTACGAGGAGGAGACGCAACCCGGCTATCCAACCGAGACTCGACCCATCCCCAGAGTAGATTTCAATATCGTCAAAAATGCCGTCTCAAAGGCCATTCAAGATGGTGGGCTTTGGCTCGTCTGCGGGAATGACAGTGTCTTCAAGGAAGCCCCAACTCCTATACAAACCGAGCCAGAGGCAATGCTATATAGACCTCCAACAGTTCTCGCCGCAATCGATCTCCTTCCTCAGGTACTGCCCGATGCCTGGAGCAAGGAAACCGAACCAAAGACAACCGTGTCTGAGCTATATGCGGAATTGAAAAGGAAACGAGGAAGGCCTTGGCCGCTGAAGCCTTTTGTGGATAGCCTTAACGCGGCGTTGGGACAAGGATTCCTTCACCGTGCCAGCGGAACTGGTCCTATCAGCTCTCTTCAACACGACGGCGCTGTTGATCTTATGATCCGCAGTGAATCCCCTAAACCTCCAGAGCCAACACCGACCTCAACTGGGCGGCGTGCCTCGAGCTTAGCCGTTCTGTCAATCGGCGAAATTCAAGAATTAGCAGACCAAATCCATACGTTGGCAAAGCCATTGGCTGGCTTGGATCCCCAAATCGAAGTTCGAATCACGATCAAGTCAAAAGCCGAAGGAGATCTTTCTGAAGCCAATGAGGTTCTCAATCAGATAAAGATTGGTTGGAAGTTCTAAGGGGAGCGATTCAATTAATCATGCGTGCCGGCACTTTATGAACACAACTTCGCTAGGGCAACCATGGACAAACTCGCGTTCGGGTTCGCCCGGATAATGGTCACAGTAGGTAGGACGGGTTCAGTTTTTTGCGTGACATTATGAATGATCAGAACGCAAAGCGTCAGAACAAGGCAAAGAAGGGAGTGCTGCCGTCGGCGACTCCAGTTGACGCGAAACAACTGTCAAGGGCTGAGGCGGAGTTAGGCATTAAGTCGGAGGACCTTGCCAGTCTTTATTTGCTCGAGAGTATCAGGGGATTTGGTCCACAGAAATTCAAAGAGATCCATGGGGCCAACGTTCGGGTAGCTGAGATATTGAAGGACCCTGGCAGACTTCCGATCGAAGGTAAGCGTGGGGAGGCATTTAGAGCAGCGCTGAAGGGAATAACTGAGGAAACGCGGATTACTCGCCGTCATTGGGCGCAACAGCAAATCCTAACGGCGCACAAACTTCAGGCAAACATTCTGACCTACCATCATCCTGCGTATCCACGGAGTGTTTACGACAGCAACAATCCGATTCCGATTTTGTATGTGCGTGGCAAGCTTCAGCTGTTAAAGAACAGTAAGACTGTTGCTTGTGTGGGATCCCGAAAAATCTATAGTCCCTACTCAAGGTTACATGCTGAATTCGCGGAGTCTGCGGTTCGTCTTGGTTTCACTGTCATTTCCGGTTTTGCGCTGGGAGCAGACTCGATTGGGCACCGGGCCGCGTTCGAAACAGGTGGCAGCACGATCTGTATTATGCCTTGTGGATTAGATCGGCCATTCCCACCAGAGAACAAACCGTTGTGGGAAAGTTTCCTTGCTTCGCAAACCGCAGCGTTCGTGACGGAGTTCCCTTTTGGCCGTAGGGCTGCATCTCTCACGCTTAGAAAAAGAAATAAATTGATCGTGGCTTTCGCTCAAGGAGTGTTGGTTAGTCAATCCTCTGAAAAAGGAGGAGCTATGAACGCGTATAAGTTTGCTCGCGAACAGCGAAAGCCCGTTGCCACATTTGTTGATGATGGCAAGCCGGGAACCTCGGGAAACAAGCTCATTTCGCGGGAGAGGCTGTTGATGGATCCGGTCTTTCCCACAAATGGTGGCGATGTTGAATTTGAGATATGGCTGCGACAGCTTTCCTCTTCGATTTAGATGGGACCATTTGGGACAGTTACCCGTGTTACGGCGCCGCGCTCAGCGCCGCGTTGAACTGTACGCAGGATAATGTCATCTCTCGTCTTCGTGCTGGTGAGAATGTGGTGACGTTAGCGGGAATTGCCGGTCTGTCCAACCCAAGATTTACGCAGCTCTGCCGTGCTGTTGTTGGTGAGATCAAACTGTACCCGGACGTTGTAGAGACCCTGGATGAACTTGCGGAAAGACAGCTACCGCAGGGTGTGGTTACCAACATGCCACAACGTTTGGTAACGCCGCTATTGTCGGACCTCGGTATAGATAACTATTTTCGCAGTGTCGTTTGTGCGGCGCGGAAACCGAGCGGCTCGGGAGTCATTCGGGCCCTGCGCGAGCTTGGCGTCCGGCCGGACGCGAACGTGCTTTATGTAGGAGATTCATTGATCGATGCGCACGCAGCTGGGCGTGCGGGAGTTTCCTTTGCGTGGGCAGCGTATGGCTATGGTGTTGAAATTCCTCCGGATACTGCTGTTGAGCTCGAAAGGTTTTCTAGTCTCTTAAACTTGCTGTGAAATATCTCTACAAAATCTACAGCAACTACGATGGCTTCACTCCGGCGCGTATTCCCGAGCGTACGGACGAACGAAAATTGCTTCGACTGGGATGGGAACGATACATCGATGCGGTGCATTTAGGGGAAGAGGTTTGGATCTATTTTTTCGGTCCTCATCGGTTTGAGAATGGAGTCTATGTCAAGGGGATAGTCAGTAGGATAGATGCGGCAAATCGTTTCGTATGGGTCCGGATTCGGGAACATTCAACCGAGCACCCTCTCACTGATGCCGCGACATCGCTGCGAGTCGCGGCGGCGGTCGTTCGGCGCAATGTACAAGTCTTTTTGCTGCCTACGGAGTGGGCGGTTGAACCGGAATGCACCGTAGACGCTAATGCTGATAGCTGCCGGAACCGACAATGCGAAGGATGTCCTACGTGGCAGGCACTGCCCAAGATTGCTGACGACGACTGCGGGTGGCCAACGCGGCTGTCTCGTCGATTCGAGGCTTTCGCGCCGGCCCTGTGGGTGATTCCTGCGAGATGTTATTGGCGAGCCAGAGACCTGACGGAGTCGGTGCGAAGAGGTTCGGAGTTGTTTTATCGGTTCAAAACCGGTGAGGGATCGTTGGCGTTTCCTCTGGCGTTGGCGATATACGAGGTGCTTAAAGAGCAGGAGAGACTTGAATTCGACTGTGTTGTCCCGATACCACTATCTCCCGATAAGGAGCAGGCCGGTGAAATCAATCGGACCCGACTTTTGGCGAGAGAGCTGGCTACCTTATTGGGCGTAAGAGTCGCTGACGTCCTCTCGCTCAGTGGGCCGATCTCGAAGCGGAGATTTTTATCTGCCGGGCTGACGCAGAGTAACTTCGAGTATCGTTACTATCACTTACTGCAAGTACAACCGGAGGTGACGAAGTTCGCTCGCATTCTGGTGCTGGATGACGTTTGTACTCAAGGATCAACGTTGGATTGCGCCTTGCGGAAGATCCGGGAGCTACATCCAAACGCCACGTTGACCGCAGCCACGGCAGGCCAGATGATTCTGAAAGGCGTGGTAGCTGATCCTGCCACGTTAATGTTATGAACGGAAACGGCGGACGAAGGGCTGATCTAATGCCGGCGGCAGGTGCTTTCGACGCAAATTGCGAGCTTGTTAAACAGCTCTACACTCTGCTAGATTCACGCCTTGCGAGTGGACGTGACGACTCACGCGGCCATTTTGCGCTTCCAATGAAGCAGCCTCAGTAAATGTCCTCATTTAAAAGGGTAGAAGCATATGAACACCAAACTTCATTTTGTTGGTCTCTACCCTATCGATTTCAGCCAGACCTCTACTCACAAGGTCGCAATACCTGATGGGAAGGCAGGTATAATTGCGTACACCCAGGATCTCATCAATACCCTCTTAGAAAATCAGACCAATCGAGTATTCAAATTCAGAAGTCTTACTACTGAAGTTTCGGCCTCGATAGCAAAAATAGTCAGCGGGCCTGACTACGACTCTCCCACGCAGGTGATTGCTGATCGACTCCTTAATATTGAGAGAGCGACCCAAAAAAAGTATGCGCACATCACTACCCTCTTGAAAGGAAGTTTAGTGCAAGCTTCTTTTACGAGCGACGGACAAAAGTATGTCGTAGTCTCAAAGGTCGATCATCACGCATTCCTCGACGAAGCAGATCTTACAAAGCACATCGGGATGCCGTACGAAAAACGGGTACTCAAGGCGTGTCTGGTCCATATCGCCGCGGATGGGACGTTTGAGCAGGTCAGCATTTACGATACAAACCTCAAGATTTCCGAGTACTGGTGGAAAGACTTTCTTGAACTCGTCGAAGAGCGATCGGACGAGCAAAATACCAAAACGGCCTTCTACTCAATAGAGCAATTGCTGGTCAATCAGGTTAAGCCCAAATCCAAAGCTGACTACGTGTACCTACGGAACGATGTAGTTGGATACTTCCGAACGCATACAAGTTTTAGTCATGCCGATCTCACCGATGCGGTATTTGGGAATTACCTTCCCAGCGTTCCTACTATTGATCCTGTAAAGCTGAAAGCAAAAGCGGCACAGCTCCCTCAACAGAAGAAGTTTGATCAGCAGTTCAATATTGAAAACCGTGCGATTAACGCTAAATATAAGAATGTAATTGGCCTTAGGGACAACCTTGAATTGTTAATGAAAGCAGACGTTGAGAACCTTGATTCGGTTATTAAACCCTTCAAAGAGGGTGGTGTTAAGGGCATCAAGATATTCACAGATTCCGGATGGGAGTACTTCAACCGGAAAGCTACTGGGCAAAAATAGATGACTGCGCGTATTCCGCAACTGCTCGACTTATTTTCCACGGAACGGACGATAGGTGGGGAACGTGAATCGCAGGTCGAGTTTCAAGGTAAATATGTGGCTGCTTCTATTACGGAGCCCACGGCCCAAGCCTTGCTTGATGCATTCAATCGCTTTTCTGAGAGAGATAGGGTATCGGTCCTGATTGTAGTTGGTGACGGTGAGAGCACGGCGATAACGGGGAAAACTCCAGGCGAAATCGCTGAGCAACTGGAACAACTTCATCAAAGAAAATTGATTGCCAACGAAGGTGAACAATTCTCGATTACTCTGACAATAAGCAAAGCCGTCAAGAACGGCGCCGCATCCCTATACTCACCAGCCCATTTCCTAAGTCACCTCAAAAGCCTGTCGTTAGCTGAGAGGCTGGATGTATTCAATGATTTTCTAAGTGAAACTGGGAGCGTACAGCTTCTTTGCGACTCGTCTATTGATCGCTTTGGTACCAGGACCATTTTCTTCGACGCGGAGCACGCACCACAACCTGGGCGTGAGGAAATTGACCGCAGCGCGGTTTTGGCAAAGAGGGACGAAGTTGCTTATTTCGCCGAGGGCGCGAGATATCGACTCGTGCCGGACGACTTTAAACTAACCGACAAAGGAACTGATGTTGAGTGGCAACAATTTTTTGAACGCATGACCAACCTCCTTGCTGTAGCGTTTACTGCAGACTATTCCCGTCTGAGCGCATCCGACGAGTTTACCTTCAAGGTTAACGGTTACAAGACCGTTTCGTGTGCTGTTAGTGGTGAACAACTGATTGGGCTTACGTGGCAAGCGGCATACGAAATTTATGACTGGACATATCAAGGTGGTTCAATCAGCGATAAGGCTGGTTTAGTTCGGAATGTCCTGAGTTTGCAGGTGGATGCACAAGGTTGCCCGTCCTACAGTAAAGATGTGTACCTGTCGGTTCGTTCAGGGTTCGAGATTTACCTGAAACGAAATGTAGCTCAATACATCGAAATCAAAAACAAACTGGCTGAATTCTTGCAAGGCATCAGCAAAGATGCGCTCGAAGATGTCGGTGATTACATTGGTGCAGTAAAGCAGGCCTTGGGTGCTTTAATGACCTTCTTTATAAGCACCATGATCCTGAGGGCGGTATCTGGTAAAGGGCTAACGGGAATCTTCACAACCGAGATCACCCTTCTTACCTGGGTCTTCCTTCTTGTTTCGGCGATCTACTTGTTTCTTTCCCTCTTTATTCTTAACCGTGAGGTGCGGACGATCAAGAATAGTTATGGGCGGATAAAGACTCAATATTCTGACGTTTTGGATGCGGGTGATTTAGCCCGTATTTTCCGCGACGATCAAGCACTGAAAGAGATCACTCAAGAGGTAAAACGGCGGGCTGTGGTAATTACCGTTGCGTGGCTTGCCATTGTGCTCAGCTTGGGCGGCGTTGCGTATGCGCTACAGCGGGATGATGAGCCTCCAATTCCACCGCAGACTATTGGCTCGTCGAGTACGCGCTAGTTCTACGCACTTCAAGTTCAGGAGCTTCTTATTTGGCGGTTGGAACGAGATTCACCCGATAACATCAGTCGTTATCAACTAGCAACTTCTCAACCGCAATCACCGCAATCCTGCCTTTGAACTCTCCGTTCACGCGCCGGACCGTGGCGATACCGTCTTCTACCTCTTCGACAACCACGTCTTGACCATCAGGGAGCTTCGCTTCTTTGCCAATTAGGTTTTCCATTACTCAACTCTATCAGCCGAATCAAGTAAGGAGTTTTATCAAGGGTCGTAAAATTTGGGAGCGTTCGTATCTCTCAAAGAACCATACGAATCGGTCCATCTGGCCGAAGTCAATACCGAGTGGTGCGGAAGGGAGTTGGTCGACCGCGTTGACTACTAGGTCGCCGCAATCAAGCGCATCCCTGTCACTCGATTTGAGCCGCTCCTGGAGAGCTTGCAGACGCGGACTCAAGGGCAGGTCGTAGTTTTTTGTGACGCTGTTTGTGAAGTAACCTCAGCTATTGTCTTTGATTTGTCGAACGATCCACACAGGCAGGGTTAGCAGTGGCCGCGGAGCAGAGCCACCGCATTGTCTACTGGAATTGGGCTCACTCACCCACGATATGATGCCCACTACTTCGCCATCGTTATTGATGACTGGACTCCCGGACGTGCCGCCAGGGATAGGTTCTTCGAACGCGACATGTAGCGCCGTACCGTTTGTCTGGCCCTGTTGTGCCCGTCCAGATACCCATTCCCCTTCATGGGTGAAGACGTGAACCGGGAAAGGATCGAAAAGTGCGAATTCTTCGTCGCACAACTTGAGCGGAGTTGCTCTTTTGCAGAAGTCTTCGAATCGCTCTGCGTGTTCCGGTGCATCGAGGGCGCCTAAAACGGCCACGTCTTCAACGGGTTCAACGGCGAACGGTTTCGTGAGAATCCCTTCGTCATCCGGGGTGTTTCGAATGAGCATCGGACGCCTCAATTCGTCGAGTTTGGTTTCGCGGTCATAGCATTCAGAAGGTACGCAATGCGCGGCGGTCAAGATTAGGCTCCCCGTAACGAGCGAGCCTCTTCCTCTCCCGATTACCAGACTTACACTGGCCTGGGCAACAAGCGCTTTGATTTCATGTGACAGCATGGTTTCTTAGTTTCTAGTATCCCTTTCGCGGGAGTTTGGCTCAAGCGCTGCGCTGCCCCTTTGAACGACGAGCGCTGGTTCTCTCTTTCCTCTCCCCTCATAAAAGCAGTCGGCAAGACTGTGCTCGACCTTGCTAAGCAAAACCAACTAACTCCGCCAGGTGACTCCATTGGTCGGTGACTCCAGTTGCCTTGCAAACTTTACAGAATAACGACGAGATAAGACGGCGCGACCGAAAAAGAAGAGTGACCAATATCAGTCCAAGGCATTTTCCGCGTGGCTATAAGTCTTTTAGATTGTGATGTTTGCGTGGGAGTGCTCAATTACTGAGCCAAGCGGGCGCTAAATCCTTTAGAATCAATAGTTTACAGGGATTCATGGATCATCGATTAAGCCGAGACCACACGGAATGCTGGCATTTTATCGGATCGTGCCCGCTTGCGCCAGCGGTATGGGCACTCATCTAGTTTCAGCTTCCCGCGTTGGAGGTTGTCGGTTGAGATGACACTCGGCAACGGATTTTAAGAACGTTGGAGACAGTATCAGGTAATCTGACGAAGGATCGCTTCAGCTGGCTACATATGAACACGTAAGACCACGACCTTGGCTCCATCTTCAAGTGCCCAAAAAAACAAGACAGAGCAATGTCTTGCGCATCCTCATCGCTTGGATTGCGGCATAGAAACGCAGCTCGAACAATTTCTGAATCGACTGGTTGCGTTCGTTCAAGCGTGAGCGCGCAATCAACCCACCAAAATCTAGTACTCCGCAAACGCATCATCAGGATAACAATACAACCATCGCTCTCCCGGTTCGGCCGAAGCAACCACGGGATGGCCGCTCGCGTGCGCGTGCTTAGTCGTGTGGCGATTTGGTGAGTCGTCACAACAAAGGGTCGCACCGCATGTTTGACAAGTGCGAAGGTGGACCCAGCTTGCGCCGATCTTGACGCACTCTTCGCATTCCTGACGCGTCGGGTGCTTGACCTTGGTAATGGCATTTAGATGGGAACAAGTCTCTTCAGCCATATTTCTCTTCTATTCCGCGAGCAGCTGATGTACAAACGATATCGTAATCGAACCTTCGCCCACGGCGGACGCTACTCGTTTAACGTTACCACCGCGAATATCGCCGACCGCGAATACACCCGGGAGACTGGTTTCGAGGAGATACGGCGGACGCTTAACGGGCCATTTGGCTTTCGCCAAGTCCTCCGCTGTGAGATCTGAGCCGGTCTTGATAAACCCACCCTCATCGCATGCTACACAACCTTTGAGCCACGCAGAATTCGGCACCGCCCCGGTCATGGAAAAGAGATGAGCTATGTTGTGTGACTCAGTCTTTCCAGTTTGGTTGTTGCGCCAGGCTACGCGCTCAAGATGACCGTTTCCTTCCAGCGCCACGATTTCAGTGTTGCTATGAAATTCTATGTTTGGCGTCTCTTCGATGCGCCGGATTAGATAGCGCGACATGGTGTTAGCTAGTCCATCAGATCGAACCAGAACATAAACTCGTCTGCTCGTTTGCGCCAGAAAGACTGCCGCCTGACCCGCGGAGTTGCCACCGCCCACGACAATTACGTCTTCACCGCCACACAACTGCGCTTCCAAATGCGTCGCGCCGTAATAGACGCCGGCACCCTCAAACTTCGCGAGATTCTCCAACTGCAATTTGCGGTACTGCGCACCCGAAGCGATCACTACCGTTCGAGCAGAAACCTTCTGTCCGTCTCCGATCAAAACTGCGTAAGGCCGGCGATCACAAGCCAGGCCTTTCGCGTCCTTAGCTATCAACATATCCGCGCCGAACTTTTGCGCTTGCGTATAGGCGCGACCGGCCAGCTCGTGTCCCGAGATACCAGTAGGAAAGCCCAAATAGTTTTCTATTTTCGAACTCGCTCCCGCCTGACCGCCGGGCGCATTTGATTCGAGCACCAGAACATCAAGCCCCTCAGATGCCGCATAAACGGCGGCCGCCAGACCTGCCGGTCCGGCGCCAACGATGATGAGATCGCGTACATGCGATTGATCGATTCCTTCGTTGAATCCGAGGCAGTTAGTGATTTCCTCATTGGTCGGATTCCGCAATACCGCCGTGCCGCGGCAGATCAGAACCGGCAGGTCTTCGAAAGAAATAGAAAAGCGATCCAGCACTTCCTGAACTTCCGCATCATGCTCCAAATCGATGTAAGAATAGGGTTGGTAGTTGCGAGTGAGAAACTCCTTGATGCGAAGGGTGTCAAGCAAATGACTGGAACCGATTAGAACGATGTCGCCAGCTTCACGCGCAATCAATTCCAGACGGCGCAGGATGAAAGCGCGCAGAAACAGATCGCTGAGTTCGCTGTCCGTCTCGACGAGGGCCTGCAATGCCTCGCGCTCGATTTCGATGAGCTCTGACTTTTTCGCGGCGCGTATGCGCACAAGTCCACGACGGCCCGAGAGCACGTTTAGTTCGCCGGTGAACATGCCCGGGTTGCAAATGGCAACGATGTGCTCCTGATGGTTCGAGACCTGCAGAACATGAAGTTGTCCGCTGACTACAGAGAAGACTTTGGTTATGTGCTCGTTCAGCTCAACGACGATCTCACCCTCCTCCACGGTGCGATTGCGTCCATGGGCGAGCACACGAGCCTGTTGAGCTGAGGTCAGAACCGGAAACATTTCGCTGGGAACAGTTCCCGGCGGTGGTGATAAAGCGTCCTCGGCTATTGTGGTAAGTGCGTCGGCCATGAAGTCGAATTTACTACAGGCTTCTTGATGACGGTTGCGGAATGACCTCTTTTGCCTAGCTTTCAGTCGCATGCCAGGGATTTGTCGCTGGTGCGAGCCCTAGTCTCACAGCGGTCTTTACCAAGTCGGCGAGAGAGTCAGCCTTCATTTTCTGCATCATCTTTCCGCGGTGGGCCTTCACGGTGATTTCACTGATCCCGAGCTTCAACCCGATCTGCTTATTTAACATTCCAGCAACCACCAATCGCAGCACGTCCTGCTCACGAGGCGTGAGTGACTCGTAATTGTTACGCAGCGCGGATGTTTCAGCTTGATCGTCGAGCACGGCCGCGCTGCGCTTGATGGCGTGGCGGATAGCACTTAACAACACTTCGTCGTCGAACGGCTTAGTCAAGAATTCGACAGCCCCGCCCTTCATGGCCTGCACCGTCATGGGGACATCGCCGTGACCCGTGATGAAGATGATCGGCATTTCAGTTCGGTCCGACGAGATCAGTTTCTGCAATTCAAGCCCGTTGAGATCCGGAAGTGAGACATCGAGCACCATGCAACTTGGCCTTGTAGTGCGCGGGCGGGCGAGAAATTCACCCGCGGACCCAAATGTTTCGGGCTGCCACCCGGCAAATTCGATCAGCAGCTCCAGTGATTCGCGGACCGAAATGTCGTCGTCAACCACAAAGACGATCGGCTTCTGCTGCGATTTTGCTGCTGCTGACATGCTGAACTAATCAACTCGTTCGAAGCGCGGTGTTGAGCGCCTGCAAGAGATCCACCGCCTCGAATGGTTTGAAGAGACAATCGACTGCCCCCTGGGCTATTAAACGTGGACGAACCGCCTCATCTCTCTGACCCGTGATGAAGACGATCGGGATTGATTGATCGCGACGCGTTAACTCTCGTTGCAGATCAGGCCCGCTCATGCCAGGCATGGCGACATCGAGAAGGAGACATCTCGTCTCAGCAATTGATTCAGAGGCTAGGAACTCCTCAGCCGACGAAAACGCCTGCGCGTCGAAACCAAACTCCTTCAGCAAGTCAGGCAAAGACTCGCGCACGGATTCGTCATCATCAACCACGGTTATTAGGGGTCGTGTAACCATTTAGCTATGACTCGCAACTCGTTTCTCATCCATTGACCGCAGTTACCGAGAATGCACCTCTCAGAGCTGGATGTCTATCGTACTTTGGTATTGGTATCCAGCGAGAGATCAAGTACTGACTCCCCCTCACCCATACCAAAGTATCGATCGATACTTTGGTCTAATAGATTACGATTTGTACTTGTGATTTACTCCGGCCCGCGGAATGAACCCAACGAATCGGATGAATGCAGTAGAGGGTGTCAACCACTGCATATTTAGAAGAGGCACCATATGACAAAGTTCACTCTGTTGCTAGTTGGAGTAGCAACATTGGCGGGCATTGTCGTATTCGCGGCAATTCCATCGCGCCACGTCACTGCTCAAGACGCCGCCCCGATCTTCGTAAAGAGAATTCCGGCTGGATACCGCGACTGGAAGGTGGTCTCAGTGGCCCACGAAGCAGGCGAGCTCGACGATATTCGTGCCGTCTTGGGGAACGACCTGGCTATCAAGGCTTACCGGAAAGGGAAGCTTCCGTTTCCAGAAGGCGCGATCGTTGGTCGAATAGCATGGAGCTTTGTCCCGTCCGAGGAAAACAACAAAACCTTTGGCCGTGACCAATCTTTCGTGGCCGGCTCACCCACGAATGCTTACCTTCAATTTATGGTCAAGGATTCGAAGAAGTACGCCGCGACCGGTGGCTGGGGCTACTCGTCATTTGATAAGGACGGCAAACCCACGGACGAGGCGGCGATGAAGAAATGCTTCCCTTGTCATCAGGCTATCAAAGATCGCGATTTTGTTTTCACCCGTTACGCACCTTGATACGACGACCTCTGAATCCGAGGGGCAATCAACTATGAAACGGATCATGCTTTTGATAATTGCAATTAGTGCATTGGCCGGCGTTGTTGTCTTGACCGTACGGGCATCTCGATATACCAATCAGGACACTCCGACGTACGTGACTGAAATGCCCGCGGGTTACCGCGAATGGACGTTGATCTCCGTGGCACATGAGGAAGGCAACCTCAACAGTTTTGCTTCCGTTTTGGGTAACGACATCGCGGTCAAGGCCTACCGGGAAGGAACGCTGCCATTCCCGGACGGCGCCATCATTGCTGCGTTGCATTATAAATTCGTTCCGTCTGTCGAGAACAACAAAGCCTTTGGCCGGGATCAATCTTTCGTAGCTGGGGCCCCGACGAACAACCAGGTCATGATCAAGGACTCAAAGAAATACGCGGCGACCGGGGGTTGGGGGTTCGGTCATTTTAATAATGACGGAAAGAAGGTTGACGACGCTTTTATGAAAACCTGTTTTCCCTGTCACCAGAAAATCAAGGAGCGCGATCTCGTGTTCACACGTTACGCGCCGTAATCCGGAGAATCTTCAGCGAAACGTCAAGACGATACGCCGTCAGATCCAAACTAGTGAAATGGAGAACGAGATGAAAGAAGCAGACGAGAAGTCGCGCCGCCACTTTCTCAAGCTGGGTTCAGTGTTGGGTCTGGCGGCCGCGTTCAGCCCACGGACAATCGCCGAAACATTTGCAGATTCGAAATTCGGAACCACCGAGAAGGAGAAGATCATGACGCAAACAACAGCCACCGAGCAGGCAGCAGACAATACCGCGATTCGTCCGTTTCAATTCAACTTTCCGGATTCTGAGCTTGCCGATTTGAGGCGGCGCGTCAATGCCACCAGATGGCCAGATCGAGAGCAGGTCCCGGATGCCTCGCAGGGCGTCCAGCTCGCGACGATGCAGAAACTCGCGCGCTATTGGGGAACAGATTACGACTGGCGCAAGGGCGAAGCGAAACTGAAAGCAGTTCCGCACTTCGTCACCGAGATCGATGGTCTCGATATTCATTTCATTCACGTTCGTTCAAAGCACGAGAATGCGCTGCCGATGATCGTTACGCACGGCTGGCCCGGCTCGATCATCGAGCAGATGAAGATCATCGAGCCGCTGACTAATCCGACCGCCCATGGCGGAACCGAAGCGGACGCCTTTCATCTCGTGATTCCGTCTCTGCCGGGCTACGGGTTCTCAGGCAAGCCGACCAAGCCGGGTTGGAATCCCGTTAGCATTGCGAAAGCGTGGGCGACGCTTATGCAACGCCTCGGCTACACAAAGTACGTGGCGCAGGGCGGCGACTGGGGCAATGCAGTCTCGGAGGTGATGGCTCTGCAGCAGCCGCCGGGATTGCTCGGCATTCACACCAACATGGCGGCCACCGTCCCGGCAGAAATTTCAAAAGCAATGGCGGCCGGCACCCAACCATCCGGTCTTTCAGCCGATGAAAAACATGCGTGGGACCAACTCGATGACTTCTATAAGAACGGGTTGGGTTACGCTCTCGAGATGAACAACCGCCCGCAGACGTTGTACGGAATCGCCGATTCGCCGGTTGGTCTGGCGAGCTGGATACTCGATCACGACATTCGCAGTTACCAGATGATCGCGCGCTCTTTTGACGGCCAGCCGGAAGGGCTGACGCGAGACGATGTGCTCGACAACGTGACTCTCTACTGGTTGACGAATACCGCGATTTCTTCAGCGCGTCTCTACTGGGACGCCCGGCATAATCTTCCGCCCGGCGGCTTTTTTGATGTGCGTGGCATCAAGATTCCCGTCGCTGTGAGCGCGTTTGCGGAAGAGATTTACCAGGCGCCCAAGAGTTGGGCTGAGAAGGCGTATCCAAAACTCATCTTCTACAACAAGCACGATAAGGGCACCCACTTCGCTGCCTGGGAACAGCCGGAACTTTTCGTGGCGGATATGCGCGCCGCCTTCAAGTCGTTGCGGTCGGCATAAGTAAGCTGGGAAGAAGAACAAAATGTCGCAAACAAAACGAGGCACAACGGCGGAACAGCTTGTCAGCGAAACCGATCATGTCCAGCTGAGTCGTCTCGTCACCGAACACGCATGGCGGGCGGATAACAATCGGGCCGACACAATCCACGAGCTATACGTAGATGACGGTGAACTCACTCTAGGCCCGTCAGCTTTGCGTGGACGCGAAGCCATCCGCGAGTGGGGCAGGCAGCTCGTAGCGAATCCTCCATGGCGGGTTATCCGTCACGTGTGCGGAAATATGCGGTTCGTCAGCAACGGACCGGATGAGGCAGAAGGCACCACCATCCTGACCGTGTTCATGGTTGCAGGATCGGAGACGGCGACCACTCAACCCTTCAGCATCGGCGAGGATCATGATCGCTTCGTTCGCACCGAAGACGGATGGCGATTTGTCTCTCGTCGTTGGGTTGAACTCTTCGCGCGAGGTGACGTCTTGAATTTACCGCAAGAGGAAAACTCTTGAGCCAACTTAAAACAATTCTGCCGGACAACATCGAGTGGAAAGCTTTCGCTGCGTTCCCACCTTCAGTCCGTCTGGCGGTCATTGCAGGTCAACCGTCGAAACCTGGGCAGTACATGATTCGGGTGAAGGTGCCGAGTGGCGTGAAGCTGATGCCGCACCGGCATTCCGAGGATCGCATTTACACAGTGATCTCCGGGGTCTTCTATATCGGCGTGGGCGAAGAATTCAAACCTGACAAATTGGAGGCGTTTCCACCCGGAGCGGTGATTGTATTGCCGAGCAACACGCCCCACTTTCACTGGGCAAAGTCCGGCGAATACATTTCGCAGGTCACGGCGATTGGGCCGCTGGGCCTGGAATACGTAAATTCAAAAGACGATCCACGGAAGCAGGATTCGTAAAGGTCACGATACGAACGGAGGTCAGATGTCAGACGCTAATCCCGAAGATCTTCCACCCAGCCCCACTCGACGCAAGTTTCTTTTGACGTCGGGAACTAGCGTGGCTGCCAGCCTGGTTGCAGCCTATGTACCCGCGTCTGCGAAAAGCGCCGCCGAAGTGACTGACTCCGTCCCTGCCAGTACCGGGACAAGCATCGAGGGTGCAGTTCCGATCACACTCCGCATTAATGGTAAGGATCACAAACTGAACATCGATCCGCGGACCACACTGTTGGATTGCATTCGCGAAACAGTGACGCTAACCGGGACCAAGAAAGGTTGTGATCACGGACAATGCGGAGCCTGCACCGTCCATGTAAACGGCCGGCGAGTACTTTCCTGCCTCAACCTCGCTTTGATGCACGATGGCGAGGAGATTACGACGGTCGAAGGATTGGGGACGCCGGAAGCAATGCATCCTATGCAGGCGTCATTCCTGGCGTGTGATGCTTATCAATGCGGTTACTGCACATCGGGCCAAATCATGTCGGCCGTCGCATTACTCAAAGAGCCGTGCGGTCCTGACGACGGGTCGGTAAAGGAACTTATGAGCGGCAACATCTGCCGCTGCGGCGCCTACGCCAACATCGTCGACGCCATTCAACAGGTGCGAAAACGCGCGTAGCGCGAGTGGGGTTCTCAATGCACATCTTCGAATTCATCCGGCCAAAAGATTCCGCGTCAGCTATCGCCACCGCCGCACGGGCAAAAACCACGCAGCAGGGCGCGGACGTTCGCTTTATGGGCGGCGGCACAACGCTGATCGATCTGATGAAGCTCAACGTGGAGACTCCGGCGTGTGTCCTGGACATTAATCGCCTGCCACTCGACAAGATTGAACCGATGCCCGATGGCGGATTGAAGATCGGAGCGACGGTCCGCAATTCCGATCTTGCGCATCACCCGAAGGTGCAACAAGAGTACTCAGTATTAGCGCAGGCGATCCTGCAAGGCGCTTCCGCGCAAATCCGCAACATGGCAACTGTTGGCGGCAACCTACTGCAACGCACGCGGTGTGTGTACTTTCGCGATACCGCCATGCCGTGCAACAAGCGTGAGCCGGGCACGGGATGTCCTGCGATCACCGGTCACAATCGCACGCTCGCGATCCTGGGTGCGAGCGAGCATTGCATTGCGACCAATCCTTCAGATATGTGCGTGGCTCTCGCGTCGTTGGAAGCGACCATACACATTCAGAGCCCGAAGGGTTCACGCGCGGTAGCATTCGGTGATTTTCATCTTCTACCCGGCAGCACACCGCAGCGCGAAACCGTGCTCGAAGCTGGCGACCTCATCACTCACGTAACGCTCCCGCCACCGATCTCCGGAAGTAAGCACGTCTATCTGAAGCTGCGCGATCGTGCGTCATACGAATTTGCGCTTAGCTCGTCAGCGGTTGTGATCACGATCGCCGGGGGCAGAATCACGCGCGCGCGCATCGCCCTCGGCGGCGTGGGCACAAAACCGTGGCGCTCACCTGAGGCAGAGGCCGAGCTTGTAGACAAGCCCGCGAACGATGTGAGCTTTCGCCAGGCAGCCGAGGCTGCGCTGCGCAATGCCAAGGCGCAGAGCGAGAACAAGTTCAAAATTGAATTAGCGAAGCGCTGTCTTACCCATGCATTGCGCACCGCAACAGCCAGCTGAATACAGGAGCCAAGATGTCAACGACGACAGAGCCACTGCCGGCAACTTCTCCGATCGGACTTGATACGCCTCGTATCGACGGGCCGCGCAAAGTCACCGGACTGGCGAAGTACACTTCCGACTTTATGTTTCCCGGAATGCTTTATGCGGTCCCGGTCGAAGCGACGATCGCGAATGGCAAGTTGCTGACACTGGACACCTCTGCCGCTGAGAAGATGCCGGGCGTGCGAGCAGTTCTTCATCGAGGGAATATTGGCAAGATCTTTCGTTCGACTCCGGCGCCCGGCTTCGATCGTGTCTGTGAAGAGCGGCGGCCTCCATTCGAAGACGACTTAGTTCGTTACTACGGTCAGTACATTGCATTAGCCGTGGCCGACACCTTCGAAGCCGCCAAAGCTGCCGCCGATGCAGTGCGCGCCACCTACGCGAGGGAAGCGCCAAATGTCAAAGCTCATCTTGAGGCAGGCGATGATCCTCCCGTAATTCTCTCGACTTACGGTCCAGTCGAAAGAGTGCAAAGCAAGCGCGGAAATGCGGAAGGCGTCTTCGCAAACGCGCCCGTCAAACTCGACGAAACCTACGTCACGCCTGCCGAGACGCACAATCCGCTGGAACTGCACGCCACCACCGCGATGTGGGACGGCGATTCGTTAACGCTGTATGACTCTACTCAGGGAGTGGTCAACGCGCGCAGCGTGCTGGCGCAAATGTTCGGCTTGCCAAAAGAGAATGTGCGGGTGATTTCGAAGTTTCTGGGATCGGGATTCGGTGGGAAGCTTTATCCCTGGACGCATGTTCCCCTCGCCGCCGCGGCGGCACGGCAATTGGGCAAACCGGTAAAGCTCGTCATCAGCCGCAAGATGATGTTTCAGTCGGTCGGGCACCGGGCGCGTACGCAACAGCATGTGCGACTCGGCGCAAACAGCGACGGCAAGCTGGTCTCTTTCATGCACGACTACGTTTATCACATGTCCATGCGTGACGATTATCACGAAGACTGCGGCGAAGCCACGCCCTTCCACTACAGCGTGCCCAACCTGCGCGTGAGCTTTGGTCGCGCCAGACGGAACATCGGCGCAACTGCCGACATGCGTGGGCCAGGCGCCGTGCCCGGTCTTTACGCGACAGAATCGGCCATGAATGAGATGGCCGATCGGCTCAAGATCGATCCGGTGAAGTTTCGTATCCTCAACGAACCGAAGATCGACGAATCCAATGGTCTCCAGTTTTCATCGCGTCATTACGTTGAGTGTCTGACTACCGGTGCCGACAAGTTTGGCTGGGCTAAGCGCAACCCGTTGGTCGGATCGATGAAACGCGATGGTCTAACACTGGGATGGGGAATGGCGGGCGCCGCCTGGGTAGCAGGCAGATTCGCCGCTGAAGCGAACGTGCAATTACGTGACGACGGCACCGTGCGCGTTGCCTGCGGGACGCAAGACATTGGCACCGGCACTTACACGATCCTGGCGCAACTTGCATCGGAGAAGACCGGCGTACCACTCGACCAGATCGAAGTTGCATTGGGTGACAGCGCGCTTCCGGATGGTCCGATATCTGGCGGTTCGCTGGCGACCAGTTCAGTGATACCCGCCGTCTTCAAGGCTGCCGATCAGGCAATCACCTCACTGTTCCTGATCGCTGTCACGACGCCGGGCTCACCGTTCCTCGGACACAAGCCGGACGATCTTGCGCTGGAGAATGGCAGTGTCTTCGTGAAGGCCGAAGGCCGTGGTCAAGGTGTTTCCTTTGGCGAGGTGCTGCGGCGCGCGAATGCGCGTCTGGTCACAGGCAGCGGCAGCGCTGAAATGACGGCCTTTGCGCCCAACCCGAAATTCTCCAAGCACTCGTTCGGTTGTCACTTCGTCGAGGTGACCTGGCAACCGGAGATCGCGCGTCTGCGCGTCAGTCGCGTCGTGACGGTGATGGACGCCGGCCGGATTCTGAATCCGCTGACCGGACGTAATCAAATCCAGGGCGCGGTGGTAATGGGCATCGGCATGGCGCTGTTCGAAGAGACCATTTACGATCCGCAGAACGGCGCGCCTATCAACAGCAACCTGGCGGACTACATGGTGACGGTGAACGCAGATGCGCCGCCCATCGACGTTACGTTTCTCAACCATCCCGATATGGAAATTAATGAACTGGGCGCGCGCGGCATCGGTGAGATCGGCCTGGCTGGAATTGCCGCTGCCATTACTGCCGCGGTCCATCACGCAACGGGAGTGCGTGTACGGGAACTGCCAGTGAAGATCGAAGACTTACTTGCGTGAGAAGTAACACACTTGATGCGACGCTTAGGATCCGGTTACGAAGTCTGGGCGCAAAAAACTGAAGGGAGAGTGATATGAAGATCGTAGTTATTGGTGGCACCGGCCTTATCGGATCAAAGCTCATCGCAAAACTCAAAGCCCGCGGATATGAAGCCGTGGCAGCGGCGCCTAATACGGGCGTTAACACCCTCACAGGTGAAGGACTCGCGGAAGTGCTCAAGGGCGCCCAGGTCGTAGTCGACGTCTCGAATTCACCGTCATTTGAAGATGCGGCAGTCATGAACTTCTTTCAGACGTCAACTCGCAATCTCCTCTCTTATGAAGCCGCAGCTGGAGTGGTCCATCACGTCGCACTCTCGATTGTCGGGAGTGAGAGCTTGCCTGAAAGTGGCTACATGCGAGCGAAAGTCGCGCAGGAGAAACTAATCAAGGAAGGTCCGATTCCTTATTCGATTATTCACTCAACTCAATTCTTCGAATTCGTCAAGCGCATCGCCGACGAGGCCACCGTAGGGAATAGCGTTCACCTGCCGCCAGTACTGTTCCGGCCAATTGTGTCAGACGACGTAGTCAGTGCGCTCTACGAAGTGGCCACGAGTTCACCATTGAATGGCGCAATTGAAATCGCCGGACCCGAGGCGTTTCGTTTCGACGAGCTTATCCGGCTGCAACTCCAGGCGCTCAACGATGCGCGCGAGGTCGTGACTGATCCACACGCGCGCTACTTCGGCACGGAGTTGAGCGAGCGAAGTATTGTGCCGGGTGATAACGCACAACTTGGCAAGACGCGCTTCGAAGACTGGCTTAGCGGATCCGCTGACGCTGCGGCCGCGAAGACGACCTCGCAGACGGCGTGAAAGCCGAATGAGTTGCAGCACCATAGCAAGCTCTTATGTCGAGGCTTCTGAAAGCCGCGCTAGTCCCGGAGGGACCGAATGTTTATAGAACCGACCAGTCTGCAAGATGTTTCGCTCCAGCGGAGCGACATCAATGGTTCGACTTGTTCACTTGCACAACATTGCGCTCCGCTGGGAGCGCGAAAACGCTGGTTGACCGTGAGGTCTTTAAACATCTGGCTCAGCTGGAGCCGAAGCAATGTTTACTTGACGTCACCACGCAAGAAAGGAGTCTCGCATGAGTACGATCACAACGAAAGACGGAACGCAGATTTACTACAAGGACTGGGGCACCGGTCAGCCATTGTTCTTTCATCATGGTTGGCCCTTATCCGCTGACGACTGGGATGCCCAGATGATGTTCTTTCTTGGCCAGGGTTATCGCGTTATTGCGCACGACCGGAGAGGCCATGGGCGTTCCACCCAGACCGTAACCGGCAACGAGATGGATACGTATGCGGCTGATGTTAACGAGCTCGTCGAAAAGCTCGACCTGCGCGATGCCATTCATATCGGCCACTCGACCGGCGGTGGAGAGGTTGCGCGCTATGTGGCTCGATATGGCAATGGACGAGTCGCTAAAGCGGTGCTGATCAGCGCCGTCCCACCAGTTATGGTCAAGTCAGACAAGAATCCAAGCGGCACTCCTCTTGAAGTTTTCGATCAGATTCGCGAAGCCACGGCTAAAAACCGCCCGCAGTATTACCAGGATTTTACGATGGGCTTCTATGGTTACAACCGGCCGGGCGCCGTCATCAAGCAAGCCGTCCGAGATAACTGGTGGCGGCAGGCCATGATGGGCGGGATTAAAGCGCAGTACGACTGTATCAAGGCATTTTCGGAAACCGACTTCACTGAGGATCTCAAGCAGATCGACGTGCCGACTCTCGTGATGCATGGCGAAGACGATCAGATCGTGCCGTTCGCGAATGCCGGACCTCTTTCCGCCAAGCTGCTCAAGGATGCCACGACGAAATTCTATCCTGGTTTTCCGCATGGCATGCCGACCACGCATGCAGATCAAATCAATGCCGACCTGCTCGCGTTCATAGGAGGCCAACGATCAGCGACGGCGTGACGGATCGTCATTCTTCTGATGACAGGCCGTGATGGCGCTTGAGAAGGGAGCGTGAAATGAAAGCAATTGCCGGAGGATTAGACGGAGATCAATTTGTCTTTAGTCAGGAGCTTCACATGAGCGAACAAGACTTAGAGGTATTGATTACTCTCGACGATCCAGGGGAGGAGGACCTTGAAGAGGACACCTTCCACAATGGCCAGGCTGATACCTCAGATGTTTCGAATGGAAGCGACAAAACCAGATAACAGATGTCCTCTTTTATCAACTGGATCGACGCGCATGTTCCTGTAATGCAAACCAAATCCGCGGCACTCTGATTAATTTGGCCTTCACTAACATCAGGAGGATTTCAGTCATGAACTGCTGTTCGCATTCGTTTGAAGTTGGCCGACCAATGGCTACATCTGCGACTTTGCGTAACTTGCGGTCACGTCGTCTGCTGCGATGATTCAAAGAACACCCGCGCGGCCAAGCATTTTCATTCAACCAATCACCCGTTAATCAAATCGTTTGAAGCGGATGAAGAATGGGGCTGGTGTTAGTTGATGAATTGCTTCTTGAGTCGGTACCGGGATCGTTGACGGAAGAATGGTGCGGGGTGCTCGGAGCGACGCCCTGACAACTGCAAGCAGCTAAGACGACTTAGTCGCACAAGGAATTGAAAAAGAAAACGTCACGCCTGGGCCATCATTTGGAGTGGCCCACAAACGCCCATGATGACTTTCAATAATCGAGCGACTAACAGAGAGACCTATTCCCATGCCTTCTTCTTTAGTTGTATAGAAAGTCTGAAATAGGCGGTCGAGCGCTTCTGGCTCGAAACCTATTCCTGCATCCTGAACGCTTAGTCGCACCCGATCGGCTTCTTCCACTTCAGTTCTGAACAATAATTCGCGCGGCCGATCATGGACATCGCTCATGGCATCAGAGCCATTTCGCAGCAGATTCAGGATGACTTGTTGCAGTTGCACGCGATCTCCCATTACCGTCGGCAGTTCGTCGTCGAGTTCGATCTTCGTGATTACCCGGTTCCGCTCCAGTTCGCTACGCGACAACGCGATCACTTCGCGAGTCGCCTCATTGAGGTCCACTAAGTCAAAGGCTGCCTCCTTCTTGCTGAAGAGAGCGCGCAGCCGGGTGATTACATCAGCAGCGCGGCGACCGTCGCGAATCGTGCGTTTTGCGGTTTCGCGCGCGCCGTCAACGTTGGGCGGATCGCCATCCAACATACGCACACAGGTGCTGGCGTTGGTGATGATGCCCGACAAGGGTTGATTGACCTCGTGCGCGATCGACGCCGTCAGCACACCGAGGCTCATGATGCGGGTGGCGTGTGCAAGTTCCGATCGTGCTTTGCCGAGCGCTTCTTCGGCAAGTCTACGCCGCGTCACGTCCTGCATGGCGCCGACGAACTCGAGGTAGCCGTCAGGCCGTTGATTCGCTCGCGCATTCGTGTGCAGGTACTTCACCGAGCCGTCCGGCATCCTGAGCCGGAGCTCGTAGTCATGGTCGCCGCCGCCGGCGCGCGCTTGGGCGATCTTCTCGGCCACCAGCGACACGTCATCCGGGTGAACGCATCCGACTATCCTTTCAATCGTCACCGGCGTGCCAAGCTCAAACCCGAAGATGCGCTTTAACTCGTCCGAGAACACGATTTCGTCCGAATCCGGACGCCAGACAAAGCTGCCGGTCGTGCTGAGCTGCTGGCCTTCGGCAAGAAACGCTTCACTGCGCCGCATTTCCTCTTCGATTAGTTTTCGGCGCGTGACATCCTGAACTGCAGCAATGTATTCCATTTGACCGTTCTGGTCCCGCGTCGCATGAGCGACGGCGTGCATGTGCTTTATCGACTGGTCAGGCATAAGCAAGCGGTACTGCCATTGGAAATCATCACAGCCATTTCGAGCTTGCTCCACCATTTTTTCGAACAAGCTGACATCTTCCGGGTGAACGCGGGTGCGAATAACATCAAATGTGATGGGTGCTTTCGTGTCCAACTCATAGATGCGATATAGCTCGTCTGACCAGGTGATTTCGTCCCCAGCGAGGCGCCAGGAAAAGCTGCCGATGCGGCTGAGGCGCTGGGATTCGGCGAGAAACGCCTCGCTACGACGCACGCCTTCCTGTGCCCGTTTTCGGTCCTCGATGTCGAACGCGGTCGCATACCATCGTTCGATCGTTCCCTGATCATCGACCAGAGGGTTGTAGCGCACCAGGAACCAGCGATACTTGCCGTCTTTACCCAGAGCGCGCTGCTCATATTCGAATGGTAGTGGGCGTTTGAGGGCTTCGTTGCGAACTTCGCGCAGCCTTTCCACATCGTCCGGATGGTAAAACCGAGCGCGAAAGTCTTCTTTCTGCATCTCCTGCAGCGTGACACCGTAGTAATCCAGCACTGCCTGATTCACCGAGAGTATGGTCCCATCTGATCGCGACACTTGTATGAGGGTTGGGATGGTGTTTATGGTCAAGCTCAAATTGCGCTCGCTCTGCTTCAGTGCCTCCTCATTCAACGTTCTCTCTATAGCAATGCTGGCTATATGAGTCACCTGCGCGATCAGATCCTGGTGAAATTGATTCGGACTTGCCGGATGGTCCTGAAAAACTGCGAATGTCGCCAACACGCTACCGTCACGTGAACATACTGGGGTTGACCATTGGGCTCGTATTCCATGCCGCAGCGCGAGGGGACGGATCAAACTGTCCTGCCAATGTGGATTTGACTCAAAGTCCTCGGCGATCACCTGGGATTTCGTGAGCGCAGCCAATCCGCATGGTCCTGCGGACGCGGTCACGCTCAATCCTTCAAGGGCATTATTGAAAGTTGCCGGCAGGCTGGGCGCGGCGCCAGTGTGGAATGTCGGCCCATTCCAATCAATCAAGTAGATTCCACACTTGCAGTCCGCCGCTGTGTATTCAACGAATCTGCATAGAGAGGTCAGGACATGATCGAGCGATGAGCCAGAGGCGACCATTTCGAGCAGAACCTTCTCGCCAGCGAGTTGAGCTTCTGCTCGCTTTCGGTCATCGATGTCGATGAGCAAGTGAAACCAGCGGAGGATCTGCCCTTCATTATCTCGCAGCGGAAAGCCGCGAACGTTGAACCAGCGGTAGACTCCGTCAGCGCGGCGGTGGCGGCTCTCGACGTTATATGCCGTGCCCGTCTCGTGAGCTTTTAGCTGCGTCGAGATTGTGTGTTGGAGATCATCCGGGTGAACGACGTCGGAAGCTTTCCAACCCCTTAGCTCTTCAAATGTCTTTCCGAAGTAGTCGAGGGTTAGTTGGTTGACTGCTTCGACTTCACCGCTGGGTGTCGTGACTGCCACCGGAACCGGAGTGCTGTCGACGATCAATTGGAAGCTAAGTTCGCGCGCCCGTAGTGCTTCTTCAGCCTGCGCCAGTCGCTCAACTAAATCATCGTTGACAGTCCTTTTCAGCTCGGGATTCACGGCAAGAGAATGCACCTCTACAGGTCAAAAGTTCAAGCAAATTGATGATTAATGGCCCGGCTCTTCCTCCAATTCAAACCGAGCTGCGAAATTTTGGATTACCTCCATTCACCACCTCGACTTTAACTAATACTAAGGTATCGATCGATACCTTAGTCTAATAGATTCACCCTCTAAGTAGTGGTTTACTGCGCGGTAACTTGGAGGCGCAACCAAAGCCGGCGGCGACAGAGTTCGGCGCGCACGGCATCGAGACGATCCGTGCCGGAGCGAGTACTTTCGTCATGCCCTCGCTGTCGGCGCTGAGAGACGGATCGGAAATCTCGCGGAAGATCGAGCAGAAGGAGCCCTGAAAAAAATGCCAACGGATTTCGTCCGCTATACGCCTGAGCTGGAGACGATCGATCCGGATCTCGATCGGCTCATGGAACAGATTGTCGCCTTCTGGGAAAAGAAGGTCCGCGAATCGCCGGTGGTCGAGGGTAGTGGGCGAGCCGTCCGCGGCGCGCACGCGAAGACGTTCGGCGTGGTCAAAGCGGAGGTCCAGATCCTGCGCAACGTGGCACCAGCATACGCGCAGGGGATTTACGCCAAGCCAGGCCGCCATAGTGCGCTGATCCGGTTCTCAAGCGCCTCCAACCATTTGGGCGCGGACGCCACGCTCGGAGGGGTTTTGGGATGTGCCATGAAGATGTTCGATGTTCCCGGACTGAAGCTGGTTGAGGAAGAGCCGCAGTCGGACACCTTCGACCTCGTGCTCAAAAACAATCCGGTATTCGTCGCCAACACTGCGAAGCACTATCTGGTACTCCAGGAGATTGGCAACAACGTGCCCCAGTACCTGGCGCGCGGCAAGAAGGGCTTCCACGAGATGCTCACGGATTTTGTCACCGGCAAGGGCACGTTTGAGAAATCCGACTGGGCGTGGGACGAGCTATTCGCGTTCGTCAAGGCGGCGCAGACGCCGGTACGGAATCCGCTGTTGACCACGTTCTGGAGCATGGCTGCAGTCCGCCATGGTGACTACATTGCAAAGGTTCGCTTAGCGCCGGTCACGGAAAACACCACGCGTGTGATCCATCGTGAACTCGACCTACGCGATCGGCCGGACGTGTTCTATGCCACCCTGGTGGACGAACTGCTGTCCAGCGCTTTTGATTTCGACCTCCAGATCCAACTGTGCACCGATCTCGAGACGATGCCGGTCAACGAGGCAACGGTTGAATGGTCGGAAAAGCTCTCTCCCTTTGTGACGGTTGGACGGGTACATGTTCCGCGCCAGGACATTTCGGGAAACGAGAATTTCGAGAAGACGGATGCGCTCGCGTTCAACCAGTGGCGGGTCACCGAGGAGCACAGACCACTTGGGGAAATCATGAACGTGCGACGAATTTACAGCGCGTCAGCCAGGATGCGCCGGACGATCAATCATCAGCCGCAAACTGAGCCTGCAAGTGCAGATGAAGTGCTGCCATAAACGGTGGCCGCTTACGGCAATGGATTATCCAGAGGATAGCAAAAGGAGAAGGTAGTAATGGCAAATCAAACACAGACGGCAACCGCATCCCAATCCGATGCTGGCGCGCAAAAAATTCAACAGCTACGCGAGTTGTTCGCGGACGCGTCGGACGTGGGGAAACGGGCGCTGGAGAACGTAATCAAGGAACTGTCGTCGCAGGTTTCGGAACCGCCGCCGCCAATCGAAAGCGCAGGGCGAGTGGGCGCCCGTCTCGGCAAGCGCTCGGAGCTCACATTGATCGTGCCATTAGTGCCAGGCGGCGCCAAGCGCCTGCGCACGTTCCTGCAGTTGCTGGGCGGCAACCTTTCACCCGGTGCGAGCAAAGTCGGCACCCTTCACGACATGCGCTTTGTGTTTTTCGACAATGACACGAGGCTGCTCTTCGCCACTTCGTTCGACGGCGATTGGGACACTTATATTGACGACTTCATCGCGTTGATTCCGGACTATCTTGACCTGATGGATTCTGCCTGGGAAGGCTGGCCCGGGATTCGCGATCCCGGAGCCAAGGACTATCTCATTAAGCACCAAATCACGGCAGAGGGATGGTTCGTTGCGGAGCCGGATCTCAGTTTGGCTGATGTCCAGCGACAAGCGCGCATCGGCAAGGCGGTTGAAGAGTTTCTGGACAAGATTGGTAACTAAGGCCGCGCTCGCAAGATCAAAGAAGATCGAAAGGAGAAGAACTTCAATGCAACCACAAAAACAAATGGCGACCACTCCGGAGCAAGACGCGCGGGTCGAGCAGAAGGTGCAGAAGCTGCGTGAGCTTTATGCCGACGCGCCCGAACTAGGCAGAGCGGCGCTGGAGAGAGGTCTCGCCGATCTCAAACGAGAGCTGGCCGCCGCGACGGGAACACAAAACGCCGGCCGTATCGGCGCCCGTCAAGGCAAGGTCTCTGAGCTCACTGGAATCATTCCCTTCGCACCAGGCGGAGCGCGGCGACTCCGCGGACTGCTGCAGGCGCTGGAAGGAAACTTCCGCGGTGGGGACGCAGTTGGCACCCTCCACGATATGCGCTTCGTCTTTCTGGACAACGACACGAAGCTCCTCTTCGCCACCGCTTACGATGGCGACTGGGACGCTTACATCGACGACTTCGTGACGAAGATTCCCAATTCCATGGATTTGATCTTCTGCAATATCGAAGGGTGGCCGGGAATTCATCACCCGTCAGTGAAAGATTTTATCGCGGGGCATCAGATCGCCGCCGAGGCTTGGTATGTCGCCAGTCCAAATCTGACGGTAGCCGAGACGCGACGACTCGAACGCATCGGTCAGGCTGTAGACGAATTCCTCGACAAGATTGCGTAACTGTCGCACGCGCGTACCGCCCGTGAATCCCGCGCGAGATGGATGCCCACATTCAAACTCCGCACTGCTGAAAGGATGTCTCGATGTCGTCCGTGAGGGAGTCACTCGAAAACAATCGTTCAACTAACGCACCGACGGTCGATCTGAGTGAGATCCAGGCGACCATACTCAGACCGAGGCCGGCTCCCTACTTCGGCACTCATGTGCTTTTGCGCGTCAACGATGCCCAGGGCGGCCGCGCGTTCCTGCGTCGGCTGACGCCTCATGTTGATTCCGCCGCGAGTTGGTGGAGCGCCGTAACGCCCTGGCTCGCCGTCGGGATTAGTTATGCCGGCTTGGAAGCGCTCGGACTCCCGCAGGATTCGTTGCAGAGCTTCCCCGAGTCGTTTCGACAAGGGATGGCGGCGCGCGCTGGA